>Ga0181574_10003657_pt1 | contig 13549 bp, 13 predicted proteins | sample 101ome_24_FD_145600 | JGI IMG/M metagenome (GOLD analysis project Ga0181574, IMG submission 145600) | Coastal salt marsh microbial communities from the Groves Creek Marsh, Skidaway Island, Georgia - 101410AT metaG (spades assembly) | ecosystem: Environmental > Aquatic > Marine > Intertidal zone... | reverse complement strand
TTCGTAAGCTAAATAAGTGGAAGAGCCCTTGTCACTTAATACCTTTGATCGACGTCTTTATTCTTTTAGCTACCCAGTTTATCCAGCAAGCTGTAGTAGAGCATGCCCGCGACCAGCCCGGGCCATCTGAGTAAGGTGCCACCGGGGAATCGGTGGGTAGGCACCGATGCCATAAGGTTAAATTTTTCGCCATCTCCATCAATGGCGGCCGCCAGAAGTTTCCCGGCCATGGTTGCCGTAGGTACGCCATGACCCGAAAATCCCTGAGCATAGAAGATACGTGATCCTATCCGCCCGAAATCGGGCATGCGATTCATGGTGATACCCAGGGTTCCCCCCCAGCCGTAATCAATTTTCACGTCAGTAAGCTCGGGGTAGATATTAAGCATATAAGGACGAACAAATCCCTTGATGTCCTTGGGGAATCGGGATGTATAGTTTTCTCCGCCGCCAAAGAGAAGCCGTCCATCGCCAGAAAGTTTCCAGTAGTTGATGACGAAAAGACTGTCGGACAGGCTATGGTTGTCTCTGGTTACCGCCCGCTGCTGCTCGGGTGACAGAGGCTCGGTCGCGACCACAAAATTATTGATGGGCATGATATTGCCCGCGATAGTGGGCGCCAATTTGCCGAGATAACCATTGCACGCCAATACCAGCGCTTTTGCAGTCACCGAACCCTGTGGAGTATTGATCTGAAGCTGTGAGTTATCTCGCCATTTCACCGCAGGAGACTGCTCATAAATCGTTACGCCCAAGCTCGACGCAACACGAGCGAGACCGTGGGTGTATTTCAGTGGGTGAAGATGGCGCGCTCCCATGTCGAGCATGCCGCCATGCATGCCACTCGCGCTGGTGAGTTCGGCGAGCTCTTCCCGATTTAAATAGCTGGCCTTGGTGTAGCCGTAATCCCGGGTTAGCTGATTCACCTCGTGCTCAAGGTCAAGGGCATGGCTGGCTTTCGCGGCCATATGAAGATTGCCGACACCGAGCTCACAGTCTATGTGGTGGGTCTCTACAAGCTCACACACGAGATCGACTGCGTCGAGGCCTAGCTGCCAGAGATTGCCTGCGGTTTCTCTACCAACCCATTTTTCGAGGCTGCTTTGATCCGCCCGCTGTCCCGTTCCAACGTGTCCGCCGTTTCTCCCGGAAGCGCCCCAGCCCACCCGGTTCGCCTCGAGAACCACGACCTTATAGCCGCGCTCAGCGAGGTGAATGGCACTGGAAAGCCCGGTATAACCGGCGCCAATAATGCAGACATCAGCGTCTGTACCGCCTTTCAGGGACGTGTAAGAAGGAGCTGCGCCCGCCGATGCGGCATACCAGGAGTCAACGTGTTCAGCAAAAGCAGGCATGCCGGCATTATCCCTTGGATAGCGGGGCCATGGGAAATACCCCGGGAGCGGGAGTTTGACACCTTGCGAGGTTGATAGGGCGGGCACATACTTATGTTTCCGAAGCAACTTGCAGGTTTTTATGAGTACCTCAAAAACGGCGAAAGCTGATGACTCTACGGTGATTCATCGTTCAGACGCCGTTATAGCGCCCGAGGCCGTGACCGAAGAAGAAAAAGCCACCATCACCCAGTGGCTGACCGACAACAACATTTCCGAGATTGAATGTATCGTCCCTGATACCACCGGAAATGCACGAGGCAAATTCATCCCTGCCCATCAGTTTATTGCCCAGCTCGAGCAGCGCCTGCCGGAGGCGATTTTGGTGCAAACCGTTACCGGTGAATACACCGATGAGCACTGGGACTTTGTCGAGCCCACCGACACTGACATGATTCTTCGTCCCGATGCCTCAACGCTGCGCATTGTCCCATGGGCACGGGAGCCTACTGCCCAGATTATTGCTGATTGCTTTAAAAACGATGGAACGCCTCATCCACTGTCAACACGCAATGTCTTGCGCTACATCCTCAAGCTTTACGCAGAGGTTGGACTGCAACCTGTGGTCGCGCCAGAAGTCGAGTTCTATCTGGTAAACAAAAACACGGATCCCGATTACGAGCTGATGCCGCCAAAGGGTCGTTCGGGTCGACGTGAGGTAGCGCGTTTATCCTTCAGTATCGATGCCGTGGCTGAGTTTGAAGATTTCGTCGAGGACATGTACGACTTCGCGGACGCGCAAAAGCTCGACGTGGATACCCTGATTCATGAGAACGGTGCAGCCCAGATGGAAATCAATTTCCGTCACGGGGATCCTCTGGCGATGGCAGATCAGGCCTTCATTTTTAAGCGGACGGTTCGTGAGACGGCACTAAAGCACAATATGTATGCCACCTTCATGGCGAAACCCATGCAGCGTGAGCCCGGCAGTGCGCTGCACCTTCATCAGTCAGTTCTCGATGCTAAGACTGGTCGGAATATTTTCAGTGACGATGCCGGTAATCCCACCGCAGAAATGATGCACTACATCGGTGGATTGCAACGCTATACACCCGAGCTCATCAGCTTTTACGCACCGAACGTCAACAGCTATCGCCGGCTGGCCCCGGATATCTCAGCGCCAATCAATCTGAGCTGGGGTTTTGACAATCGGACCACGGCCTTTCGAGTGCCCAACAGCACAGCTGATAACCTGCGGATTGAAAACCGGTTCCCGGGAGCCGACGCAAACCCTTATCTGGCGATGACAGCTACTTTGGCAAGCGGCCTGCTCGGCATGCGCCAGAAGCTTCAGCCAACCGAACCTCATCGGGGTACCGCAAACGATGAGGATGTTGCGGTTGCACGAACCCTAGAGGAGGGTGTGCGTCAGCTAAATGACACGCCGGAATTACAGCAGATGATCGGTGAGCTGTTCATGCGCGCTTATGCCGCCATCAAGCTTGATGAATTTGAAGAATTTAATCGGGTGATCAGCTCCTGGGAGCGAGAGCACCTTCTGCTACAGGTGTGAGTAATTGCAGAGATGCGCTGCAACAGCCTGGCCGAGGCTATTTTTTGAGAGTCAGTAGTAATCAGTAAAGTGAGACAACTCGTTAATACTCGTGTCAAACCAAGCTAATTCAACAACTTCCAGCCACAGCATCGGTCGTGCCTTTTATCGCGGCGCGAAGTATCTTATTTATGGATTGCTTACTCTCAACGTGGGGCTTTTTTTTCAGGAAGAGTTGCTCTCCGCTCAGCACGCCCTTAGCGGTGGATCTGATTTAAGCTCGCTGATTCAGCTTTTCTCTTCCACCCTTGATACTGCAGCGTGGGTAGTGCTGTTGCTGCTCTTTGAGTTGGAAACCGCTGTTATCCCGGACGAAAAATTAGTGGGTAAAACCAAATGGCTAATCCATGGGGTGCGAATCCTGTGTGGCGCAGCCATAGTATCTGCCTGTCTCGGCTATATCGGGGAATGGGAAGTCTTTCTGGTCTCTGCTCCGGCGCCTGCTAATCCCTGTGAACTTGTCGACGGCACCTGGTCTGTTCTGTTGGACTTTGACAAATTCACAACTCTCACCCCAGACAACTGTGTTGCGCTTGGTGACAGTGCGCTACAGGTCACGGGACTTAGTTATGTGCTTGCGACCCCTGCTGCTTTTGCAAGCGCCTACGATCTGGCGCTGGTTGATGTTGTGAATGGCAGTGCGTGGATTCTGGTGGTGATTCTTCTCGAGATCGAAGTACGATTGCAGCTGCGCGGCGGAGTCCCCGGGCAGTTTCAGTGGCTTATGAATGGATTCAAAGTGGTGTTGTACACCACGTTGGCGCTCGCTGCGATTTACTGGGGTATCGAAGGTGATTTTCTCGACTTCTGGGATGCGGCCTTGTGGCTGTTCGCCTTTATTTTTATTGAGCTAAACGTCTTTGCCTGGCAGCAGGAGTTAAAATCTCAGGGGGAAGTGAGCCCCTGAGAGCCAATTTGCTCCCAGTGTGAGTTCTTGAGGAGGAAATGAAGCCGCTCCTCAAAGATGCTTCAGAAGTCGTCGTCGAATTCGAAGTCGTAGTCGCCGAGCTCTTCTCGCAGCCTAAGTGCCTCTAATCGCTGCTCGGCACGACGTCGTTTATCGGCGAGGGAGTCCTCGCGAAGCGACATAGATTCATCCGTTAAGTTGTCAAAGTCTCCGTCCCCAAAGTCCGCGAGATTAGGATCATAGAGATCATCCAACCCCTCCTCGGTTTGGGTTTGGTTACGCTCACCCATAAATCACCTCCCGATGATTCAGAACAAGTCTCGTGGGTCGTCCCACACGCGCAGTTGAAGGCAAGAGTGGGTGTGGTGGCAATGAATTTTTTGTCATCAAAACCTGTGTTTTAAATAACTGAAATAAATATGGCGGTTCGCACGATGTAGATTCCTTCCTTGGAAAAACGTCCGTGTTTTTTATCCAAACCAGCTTCCTGCCTGTGGCGAGCCGCCAGTAAAGAAATCGCAAAAGCTGTGTCAACTAAGAGAAGCCTGAAAATTGCGCGATTTTCTTTTGTTAACCGCCAGGCAAATGGGATGGGGACGCATCCGATACGCTGTGAGCCTGCCCGACAGCCGACGATTAGGGGAGTTTTTTGAGAATATCGGACACTATGGTTTCGGGAGACTTGGTATCAACGGATACACTAATTTCTGCCCAGCGCTGATAGAGCGGTATCCGCTCGCGATAGATATCAGCGAGGGTCTGATCCTTGCCCGAGGCGATACCCCTGTCGGGGGCGAGCGAGATCCGATAGTCCACTGTTTCCAATGTTGCTTCCAGGTAAACGACGGTCGTTTCAGCGGTTAGCCGCTTCATGATCTTTTCGCTATAGACGACCGAACCGCCCGTGGAAATCACGCCGGTTGAGATCGGCATGTCCAATAGGACCTGCTCTTCTATTTCTCGCAGGCGATGGTGGTCACTGCGAGCAATAATCTCTGCCAGGGTCGCATTTTCCTGTGTTTGAATCAGAATGTCGGTGTCGACAAAGGCGGTACCGAGACGCTTGGCCAGTAGGACCCCAACGGTGCTTTTACCACTGCCGGGAAATCCGATCAGACTAACGATATGCCTGCTGCTCATGTCATCTTCCTCTGCTCGGGTGCTAATGTATCCTCAGCCTTGAGTCACCGCCACTCACAGCGCTCACTATCATATCGATTTCGGAAAAGACTATGCCAGATCCGCTGAAGAAAACACCGCTAACCGAGCTCCATCGAGAAATAGGAGCTCGTCTTGTGGCTTTTTCGGGCTATGAAATGCCTGTGCAGTTTGCTGAGGGAATTATTCGCGAGCATTTGCACACTCGAGATGCCGCTGGCCTTTTTGATGTCTCTCATATGGGGCAGATCATGGTAACGGGCGATCGCGCAGCGGTAGAGCTTGAAACATTGATGCCAGCAAACCTTCTCGATCTTAGTGTGGGTCAATCCACGTACTCTCTGTTGACCACCTTGAGTGGAGGTGTGTACGACGACCTGATTGTTACCCGCGACAGTGAGACTTCTTTTTATTTGGTGGTGAACGGCGCTTGCAAGGCCAAGGACCTTGAGCTGATAGCAGCGGGCTGTCCAACGTCGTCAGTGGGGATGCTGCAGGAGAGAGCGTTACTAGCTCTTCAGGGCCCCCAGGCGCGGCCTGTGATCGGGGCTCTCGCCCTTGAGGCGAGCTCGCTAACCTTTATGTCGGGGTGCCATGCGTCCATTCTGGAAACCCCGTGCTACGTCACCTGCTCCGGCTATACCGGCGAGGACGGATTCGAACTTTCCGTGCCCGCTGGACGGGTGGAAACCATTGCTCGGGCGCTTCTCGGTGACCCCCGGGTGAAGCCCATCGGGCTTGGCGCACGAGATTCTCTTCGGCTGGAAGCAGGGCTTTGTCTGTACGGGCATGAATTGAGTGAGAGTATTACACCGATAGAAGCGGGTTTGAGATGGTCGATCTCGTCCGCGCGGCGCTCGACAGGCGCTCGGCCATTGGGCTTCCCCGGCGCTTCTATCATCCTCGATCAGTTAGCGCTTGGATCCCCCCGTACCCGCGTCGGACTCAAGGTCACCGGCAAGCGACCGGTTCGTGAAGGTCAGGAAATTCAGAACGGCGCTGGTGAGACGGTGGGCATCGTGACCTCGGGCGGATTTGGTCCCTCTGTTGATGGCCCGATCGCGATGGGCCTGATGGCTACTGCCTCTGCGGTAGTTGGAACCGTCGTTTTCATTGATGTTCGCGGAAAACTGCTCGAAGCCGAGATCGTCACGACTCCCTTTATCAAACAGCGCTACTTTCGCGGCTAGTACTGGGGTATCACTCGGTTTCTCCAGCGCAGCCCTTTGGGTTTAGGCGGTCCGCCAGTAGGGGTTTACGCCATCGTCGCCATTGGCGGTATAGAGAGTCCAAGCCAGCCGTTACATACCGAAGAGCTCGGTTCAGATACCCAAAAAGGGCGAGCGTCAGGATGATCCCCGCGAGCCCGAGCCAGGGAAGAACGGGCAATAAACTCTCCAGTCGTTGCTGCCAGGTGAGGGACCGGGGTGGTAACTCACCACTAATATCGAATTGAATCGAATCAGTGTTCAGCACCTCGAGACGACGGGTGGTTGTATTCCACCAGTTGATCTGCACGCCCGGAATCATCGCACTGCCGGGAGCAGACGCAATCCAGGTCGTGGTTTCCTTTCGCTCTGCGGATAGCCGGCCTCGATTTGACGAATTTCTCAACACCGGAGGCTGTGGGTAGGTTTGAAGTAGGTCGAGGCGTTGATGGTCAAGGCTTGGGAGAAACATCGGCATTACGTCTTGTGCCTTGACTGTAAGGTGGCGCGTGATTGCCGATCCCAGATAAGCCTCGCCGGCTCCCTCAACTTGTTGCTTGAGCGTGACGTTGGGACTGGCTACCCAGTGGTCTAGCCCCTTGAGAGATTCTGGCAAGTCGATGGTGAGGGTGAGCGGATCGGTTTTCAGGGTGGTGCGAAACTCTTTAGCGGCCGATTGGGATACTGCAACCGTCACGTCAATAGGTGGGATGCGGAGAGTGCCATCCCTTGTGGCGAATGCATCGATCGACCATCGCTGAATCGACCAACTGACGCCTGAGCGCTGCTCGGTGGCGTTGGCGGCGAAGTCCTGATTCTGCACCATGACCAGATCCGGGACTTCCGGAAGACTTATCCGGGTACCGGCGGTAAACCATCTGGGTGTTGCTACGGTGATTTCAACTTCTACCCGCTCCCCGGGGACGGCTCCCTGAGCTGGATTAAGGGCCGTGGACACCTCGACAAGATCATCGGTCTGTTGAGCAACACCAGGGCTACTAAGAACGCCCGCGAGCACGACCAGCCAGAGAGCGTGAGTGAGAATCGTTGCAAACCGATTGATCGTCACTGCTCGCTTACCCCTCGCTCTTGATATTGTGCGCTGAACTTGTTGCGCAAAAAGTTCGAGGGGTCAGGTTGTACGTTCTGCATCCACAGATTCGCGAGTTCCGGGCTCGCGAGAATTTCTTCCGCGCTGTACTGGATCAACGGCTGCTCATCCAGCGCTAGCTCTGCTGCACCCTCGGAGGATTGAGGGTCGGTGCCCGGATCTATCTCCTCACTGCCAACACCAGCCTCCGGTGTCTGGGATTCGCTTAACCGATTTGCCTCTTCGATGATGTGCTGCATTAGCTCGCGATTGGCTCTCGCGTTCGCAAGAGAAGGGTAGACGGCTAAAACAGCATCGTAAGTTTTTCGTGCGCCCACGTAATCGCGCTGATGAGCCTTGGCATTTGCTTCGTTGAAAAGAGCCGCCGGCGAGTCAATACGAGTAAACAGTAAGGCCGCACGAGCAAAATCCTCTCCATAGTAGTGAGCAACCCCCTGCCATCCGGGGTCATCAAAAATACCGGCGGCTTTCTGGTAATGCCCCAGCTCGAGCAGCAATCGGCCGTATTGATCGGGTGTTAGCCACAATCCAACAAAGCCATCGATGGCCGTCGTTAACCATGAGTCCCTCGTCGCGGTGGGCGACGACAGAGCGCTTTCAGGTTGTGTTATCTGTCGATCTTGACGGACCTGGGCCAGTCCCTCCGAGGGTAACGTGAGCACTAATGAAAACAGTGGCCACACCCACAGTCTGGTCCAGCCCCGCCGGAACCAGAGCAATGCCAAAACCATGGCCGGAAAAAGCAGCGCATAACCCGCATCGACCCAGGGCAGGGCATCGTCATCCAGAATCCGGTAACTATCCCTCAAGCCCCGTGCGACTTTTTCGACGTCCCGTGTGTCGACTGTAATTTCCACGTAGCTTCCATTACAGCGGTCCGCCAAGGTGGTGAGCGCCTCGCGATCCAAGGGGACATCGCTTCCTGCAGGGTCGGCTGTGCCGATGCCAAACACCGATAGTAAATGGGGTTGCTGCCGACACCAGCTTGTCGTGAGCTCAAGACTATCGGCACCGAGGCCATCGGTGACCAGCAGGACGTTGGCGCGATTCGGGTTCCCGATGAGAACACGGTTCACACTGGCGAGGGCATATTCAGGATATTTTCCACGCCTTGGAACAATGCCAACTCGCAACGCAGTCAGAAAGGATTTCAGAATCTCGTGGTCATTGGTAAGGGGAATAACCGTGTGAGCACTTCCTGCAAAAGCCAATATGGCGATAGGCCGGTCCGGAGTGAGATCAATCAGGTCGTGCATTTTTTGAACCCCCCGTGAGAAGCGGGAGGGCTCAATATCAGTGCTGCTCATCGATTCCGATACATCCAGGATCATCACCAAGGGCGCCGTATTTTCTGCCAGTGGCGATGGCTGTTGACGCCAGCTCGGCCCGGCGAGCATCAGCGTTAGTAGGCCAAACAGGAGCGCGATGGCGGATGCTGGCGTGAACCAGCGTGTTCGCGTCCCCTGCACCCTGAGGGCGGCCAACAAGGAGGAGTCGATAATCTGATCAAAACTATCCGCTGTTCGCTGTCCTTTTTGGAGCAACCATTCGAGTACCAGCAACCCGGGAATCAGGGCTAGCCATTCGGGCCGCAGGAAATGGAAGTGATTGATGAAGTCAGTCATTGCTCGATGCTTTCCTTCCATGATGAGAAGGCTGCAATACCAAAGAACAGTCGCAGAGCAATGTACAGGAACACCAATACGGTTAGCGGAAGCCAGTACAAGTCCACCCGCGGTCTAAAGGTCACGCTGTCAAAAACACTCGGTTCAAGCGTGTCCAGTAACCGGAAAATTTGATCGAGTTGCTCTCGATCAAGGGCTTCAAAGGCTTGACCGCCGGTAACCTCCGCCATGCGAAGAAGCGTGTCTTTGTCGATCGCCTCTTCACCAACGGCGCTTGGATCCCCCACGGCGATTGGATAGATTCTTATGTCCTCACTGGCAGCTACTCGCGCGGCATCAACCGGCGGCACCATACTGCCGGTATCGTTGCCATCTGTAAGGACCAACAGCACCCGATTTTCGGTGTCAGCATCTACAAAAAGTTTGATAGCGAGTCCGACCGCATCGCCAAGCGCAGTGCTTGGCCCCGCCATACGAATGCGAGTTTCTTCCAGTAAGGTGGCCCAGGTTTTGTGATCCTCGGTAAAGGGGGATTGCAAAAAGGCCTGATTGCCAAACACGATCAAACCGAGCCGATCTCCCGGTCGCTCGCTGGCCAGTCGTGTCAGCACCGTTTTAACCGCTGTAAGCCGATCCACCTGTTCGCCATCTTGATTATCAAAGTCTTGAGTTTCCATTGATCCTGATAGATCAACTGCAATCATCAGATCCCGCCCGGCTTTCTGCTGCTCTATGGGATCACCGACCCATTGGGGTTTTGCAACTCCCAGAACCAATGCCAGCCACATGAGAACCACGAGAATCCGTTGCGAACGACGGCGAGCAGGAATCATGGCGCCTCGTTCCCGGCGAGCTTCGCTGGCCTCCAGAAGCCGTTCGAAGAAGGGCACGCGTACTGCGTTTTGTGCCTCGCGATAAGGCGGCATTAGCCGCATCAGGATCGGTAATGGAAGCAGCAGTAACGCCCATGGCATCGCCCATTGGATGTTCAGTACCCAGGTCGCGATCCCATCAAGCAGGGGCATGATCATCTCGGTGGGTCAAAATCCAGCCCTCGACCTCGTCGAGCAGGGCGGTCAACGCACTCTGGTTCAGCGTATTTTCTGGCTGTCTGTCCATCTGATGGGCGGTATCACTCGTTCCGCCCTGATAGATGGACTTTCCCAAAAGTTCCATCGAGCTGTTGCTGAATATCGGCTCCGGTGTTCGGCTTTGCAACCACAGGCACCAGTCTTGACCTGCAAGAGAAGCTACTTCTTTTCTCGAACTCGCGACCATCGCGGTCAGTTTTAGCAGGGTATTTATTGCCTCCAGATTGGGTAGAGACTGCACTCCCTTAAGCCGTCTCAGGGCCTCCCGACGGTAGCGATTTCTGAGCCAGCGTCGAGTCCGATGCCACAGACGCCTTCCTGACCAGCCCGCTAGTAGCAGAGCGAGGGCGTACCAACCCGGTGTCTGGGGAGCCCAATTAATAGCGCCGAGCGCCTCGATCTCCACTAGGCCGCCGCGAAGCAGTGGGTTGCCGAAGCGTTCCGGTAGCTCAGGTAGCCCAGATAACAAGGTGCTGAGAAGAGGCTCAATCATCCAGCGGCACCATGAGGGTCTTGTCTATGACCTCCCATTGTTCTCTGCAACTGCGTGACAACATCATTTGCCGTCGTAATCGGGATAAGCGGGATTGCGTGTCGCTTGAGATTGTCTGTTAAATCCGTGAGTCGCTGCTGGAAAGCCTGTCGATAACGACGTTGGGTTTCGCCGCTCTCAGTATCGACCGCCAATTGATAGTAGCCATCGCTAACAATTAATTTATGTGCCGATTCCACGCTGTGCTCCAGTGGGTCGGTCACGACAGCTGCGACTACGTCATTGCGCTGTCTTATGTCTTTCAAGCGCGTCAGGCAGCGTTCATCCCAGCCCTCAAAATCTGAGATGATAATGACCAGGCCACCGTGAGAAATGTGGCGCTGCAGGGTATTCAAAGCCTCTTCGAGTCCTGCTGTTGTGGAGGTGCTGGCAAGCGTTGAGCCCAGTGCCTGATTCATAGCCACCATTTGATCCAGCCAGCGCATGAGCGAATCCGCGGCCCGGCTTGGGCGAGCATAGCTTTGCTGGGAGTCGTTGAATAATAGGGCTCCCACCCGATCGCCTGCAGCGATAACCCGCCAAGCCGTGAGTGCCGCTGCCTCGGCGGCGGCGACAGACTTCATCTGCCGTTGGCTGCCAAAAAACATGGATATCCGTTGGTCGACCATGAGCCAGACGGGTCGATCTTTTTCCTCGGTGTAAACCCTAACAAAGGGGGATCTCATGCGCCGGGTTACACGCCAGTCCATCGAGCGGATATCGTCACCGGGACGATAGTGTCGGAGCTCGTCGAAATCGAGGCCACGGCCCCTTAGTCGGGAACGTTTTCGCCCCCCCAGAACCGAGTCAACCGGTTGTTTTGGAAGATAGCTAAAACCCTTTGCACGATAACGAAGACCAACAAGCCGCTTTAAGCTGGTATGAACCCCCGCATCCATAGCGGTTTAGCCGGCGGCGACCAGAGCAAGCAGTTCTTTAACCACCTGATCGCTATCGACCCCATCGGCGAGCGAATCGTAGGAGAGCATGAGTCGGTGGCGAAGCACCGCTGGCGCGACGGTTCGCACGTCTTCGGGTAATACATGATCCCTTTCTTGATACCAGGCTTCTGCTCGTGCCGCCCGATGAAGCGCTATGCTGGCTCTCGGACTCGAGCCGATAGTGATCCAGCTTGCAAGTGCTGGCGACAGAGACTCGGGGTGCCGGGTTGCTACCACCAGATCCACGAGATACTTCTCAACGGGAGAAGAGACCGACACCTTCTGAATCGCCTCTCGTGCCTCCAAAATAATCGTCGGATCAATAGGGGTTAAGTCGGTCGTATTGCTTCCCTCTTCCTGTTGCAGCATTTGCACAATCGCGCGCTCTGACGCAGCGTCTGGATAATCCACCCTCACTTTAAAAAGAAAGCGGTCCATTTGTGCTTCCGGGAGCGGGTAGGTGCCCTCCTGTTCAATGGGATTTTGGGTGGCCATCACAAGGAAGAGCGGCGGCAGAGGATAGGTTTTGCCAGCGACGGTCACCTGGCGCTCTTCCATTGCTTCAAGCAAGGCAGCTTGGACTTTTGCAGGAGCGCGGTTGATTTCATCGGCAAGGACCAGTTCGTTGAAAATTGGCCCCGGCTGGAACGTCAGTTGACCCTGATTTGAATCTGACTCGTGGTAGGTTTCCGACCCCGTGACATCAGCTGGAAGCAAGTCGGGGGTGAACTGAATTCTTCCCAGATTAACCCCTAATACTGTGGCCAGAGTTTTGATGGAGCGAGTCTTCGCGGTGCCAGGTAATCCTTCCAACAGGACATTGCCATTGCTGAGTAGTGCAAGAATCAAGCTATGCACCACGGATTCCTGCCCGACTACTGCGCGATTCATCTGCTCGGCGAGAAGACGGATCTGTTGTTGAGGGCTCCCAGACATGACTAATCTCTGCTCTTGGTATCAGGCTATGTTGGCATTGTTACTCAGTGAATACCACTGACAGAAAGATGCTCTGGGCAAAGGGTCGTGGGGGCGGGATGGGGGGCTAGTGGGCCCAGTCCCGGTCTGCCCGGAACTGCTGCGAGAGGTAATCCATTTGATCGGCCAGTACCCGCTCTTTGGCAAGAAAATGCCACTCGAATTGGTTGGGTCGGAAGGGCACTGCAAGCAGGGGCATACTGGCTTCTTCGGGAGTATGGTTATCCTTGACCCAGTTGCAGCGCTTGCAGGCAGCGACCACGTTTTCCCATTTGTCAGTCCCACCACGGGAGACTGGCAAAACGTGATCCCGGGTTAAGTCGCTGCGCTTGAATTGATTGCCGCAATACAGGCAGCGGTGGTCATCGCGGCGAAACAGGGTGCGATTACAGAGAGGCGGTGTGAAGCCATCGATAATTCGGCCTTCAATGGCAATGATTGGCTGGAGGGTAATGCTAGAGCGTAAGCCTGAGTTTCGCTGTATGCCCCCAAACACAGGGGGGAGTGAGTCCCCGATGCCATAAACAACATCGCCGCGGGCGTAGGCAGAGATGGCTTCCTGCAGGGTTAACCAACCCCGAGGCTGCCCTGCCAGATCCAGTCTGAGGATCGCTTGCATGGGACTCGCTCTCTGGTTTCCGTGAAACTACTTAATTTTTACCCGACTTACAATGAAAGTTTTATTGCAGACAGAAAATCTGCACCTGCGGGATGGTAAAAACTTTCGATATGCTTGCATTTCACTCTCGGGGAACGCGGCTATGAAGTTTTCTTTGGGCCCTGGCGCGATGGTGGCAGCAGCTTTTATAGGCCCCGGCACTGTTACCACTGCGACCGCAACAGGCGCGGCTACCGGTTTGTCCCTCGTCTGGGCTATTGTTCTGTCAATTATCGCCACTCTGGTTTTGCAGGAACTTGCTGTGCGTCTTGCACTTGCAACCAATATGGATCTGGCACAACTCATCCGCCATGCGGGCACCAGTCGCTGGTGGCGTTTGCCGGTAATCGCGCTGGTGGTTATTGCTATTGGTGTTGGAAATGCGGCCTATCAGTCG
>Ga0181574_10003654_pt1 | contig 13554 bp, 16 predicted proteins | sample 101ome_24_FD_145600 | JGI IMG/M metagenome (GOLD analysis project Ga0181574, IMG submission 145600) | Coastal salt marsh microbial communities from the Groves Creek Marsh, Skidaway Island, Georgia - 101410AT metaG (spades assembly) | ecosystem: Environmental > Aquatic > Marine > Intertidal zone... | reverse complement strand
CCGAGGTGCTGGAGCACGGTGACGGGCGCGCCGTTCTGCGTTTCACCCCGGAACCGATCTGGACGATCGGCGCCGGCGTGGTGCAGGGCGGCATCGTCACCGCCATGCTCGACATGGCGATGGCGTTCGCCTCCAACGGACTCTCGACGGCGACCATCACCGTCGACATCCTGCGGCCGGCCACCGGTCGACTCACCGCCACCGGCGAGGTCACGAAGTTGGGGCGCCGTCTCCTGTTCGCCACCGGCGAATTGCACGACGACGACGGGGAGCTCGTCGCTCGGGGAAATCAGACGGCGATTCCGCCGAGCTGATAAGACGACACCGGCGGGTACGGACACCTACAGCACGTCGTCGAGCACGGTGCAGGCCCGGGCGATGTCGTCGCTGGAGTTGTAGTGCACCGCCGACACGCGCACCACGCCGTCGTCGATGTCGAGACCAAGCGAACCGACGAGTCGATGCGCGTAGAAATTGCCGTGGCCACAGGAGACCTTGGCTGCGATCAACGCGTCGTAGATCGACGCCGATGTCGTGCCCGGCACGTGGAAGGCGACCGTCGGGGCCCGAACGGCGGGGTCGGCGGTCGGCGCTCCGACGAGACGCGCCCGGTCGTGTCCGATCAGCATTTCGACAAGCGGAGCCGTGATCTCGGCCTCGTGGGCCGCAAAGGCGTCGAAGAGTGATGCGACCCGATCCCGTCGGGTGGTTCCCTCGATGCCGTGATGAGCGACCAGGGTGTCGTAGTAGTCGGCGATGCCTGCGACCGAACCGATCGCTGCATGGTCGGGGCCGGCTGGGGTCAACCATCCCTCCGGCGTCGTGTCCTTGAAGTAGTGGCCTTGGTTGGTCATCTGCTCGAGCAGCGAGCGGCGGGTGTACATGAGCCCGACGTGGGGTCCGTACGTCTTGTACGTCGAGTACAGGTAGACGTCGCAGTCGAGCGCGGCGACGTCGGGGAGGCCGTGCGGTGCATAGGACACGCCATCGACCACGATGTGCCCACCCACTGCGTGCACACGATCGGCGAGCGCCCGGACCGGGTTGATGGTGGCGGCGATGTTCGATGCGTGGGTGACAGCAAGGAGGCGGGTTCGAGCGGTGATCAGTTCGTCGAGGTCGGTGGGATCGAGCAGGCCGGTCTCGGGGTCGACTGCCCATTCCTTCACAACGATGCCCGTGTCGGCGAGACGTCTCCATGCGCCCTGATTGGCCTCGTGATCCTGCCCGGTGACGATGATCTCGTCACCGTCGTCCCACATCGGCCGCATCGCCTTGGCCAGCACATAGGTGTTCTGACTGGTCGACGGACCGAAATGGATCTCGCCCTCGTCGGCTGCGAAGAGCTCGGCCATCACCGCACGCGAGCGATCCATCGCCTCGGTGGCAATGACCGACGGGCCGAAGTCCCAGTTGGGCTGGCATTTGGCGTGGGCGAACAGATCGGCGAGAAGATCGACGACCTGGCTCGGGCAGTAGCTGCCGCCGGCATTCTCCAGGTGCGCCCACTGCCCCATCTCGGGGTGCGCAAAGGCCGGGAACTGGGCCCGGACGAAATCGAGATCGAGGGTCGTCATGCGGGCACGCTAGCCCGCACCCGTCGGATCAGGAGGCGAGTGCCTGGTCGGTGCAGCCGCCCTGGCCGGTGAGCAGGGCGCGGATATCGGCGGGGATGTCCTCGGGGTTGTCCCGTAGGGTCGACTCGAGTTCCTTGAAGGCCGCGAAGTCACGCCCTGAATCGGCAGCAGCCGCTGCGTCGGTGAGCTGGTTGGAACCGTCGATCTCGCCACCGAAGTACTCGACGATCTCGACGAAGGCACACTCGCAGTACGTCGCGATCTGGTCAGCGTTCAACTCGATCTCGGCGCTCTCGGTGTTGGCTTCCGTGCACGCCCGGATGAAGTTTGGTCGGAGGTTGCCGTCGTCTTCGGCCTCGGCCCACGACTGCGGGTCATTCGAGGAGCCACAGGCGCTCGCGAACACGAGCACGCTGAAAAGCATCGCAAAGATGGTGAGGGTTCGCTTCGTCGTTCGCATGACGAGACGAGGGTAGCGGCGAGTGTCGCCCGGGCTGCGCCGCCGTGACGAAAATGGTGGTGACGCGGACTAGCTGGTCCCGAGCTCTCGGGCCCGAGCGAAGACCGAATCGAGCATTTCTTCGGTGAGTCGGCCGGTGAAGGTGTTCTGCTGGCTCACGTGGAAACTGCACAGCAAGGTTTTGCCATCGTCGAGTGGCACCTCCACGCCGTGGCCGAACTTGGGTCGAGGCCGAACACCGAGTTCCTGGCAGGCCACCTGATACCCGAAACCACCCAGCACGACGATCACCTTCAGGTTGGTGAGCGCCTCGACCTCCCGCTGAAAAAAGGGACGACAGGTGTCACGCTCGACCGTGGTCGGCTTGTTCTCCGGTGGGGCGCACTTGACCGGCGACGTGATCCAGGCACCGTCCATCTCGAGCCCATCATCGACGCTCACCGAATCGGGCTGGTTCGCATACCCGGCGCGGTACAGCGCCCGGTAGAGCCAGTCGCCTGAGCGATCGCCGGTGAACATCCGCCCGGTGCGGTTTGCGCCATGCGCCGCCGGCGCAAGTCCGACGACGAGCAGGTGAGCAGCCGGATCACCGAAGCCGGGTACGCCCCGTGCCCAGTAGTCGTGATCCTCGTAGGCCTTGCGTTTTTCCCGCCCGATCTGTTCGCGCCACTCGACCAGTCGAGGACACGCACGACACGCACCGACCTCTTCGGCCAGCGCTCGGAGCTGGGCGGCGGGTTCTCGCTGAGGGTAGGCCACGGGCGCAGGCTACGTTGGCCAGTCGATGGCACGTCGCTCCACTCCCCCCAAACCCACCCTCGTCTTGTTCGTCCGCCACGGTCAGACCCCGACCACCGGCGCCTCTCTGCCGGGCCGGGCCCCGAACCTGCACCTCGCCGACACGGGCGTGGCCCAAGCCGAGGCCGCCGCGGCGCGCATCGGTGCGTTGAAGCACGTCGAGGCGATCTACGCGTCGCCGATGGAACGCACCCGAGAAACCGCAGCACCGATCGCCAGGGCCCGCAAGCTGCGCGTCCGTCAAGCGAAAGGCTTGATCGAGTGCGACTTCGGCGACTGGACCGGAAAAAAGCTGGCGGACCTCCGCAAGCTCGACGCCTGGAAGACCGTGCAGCGCTATCCCAGCGGCTTCCGGTTCCCGGGCGGCGAGTCGTTCGCAGAGATGCAGTCCCGCGCCGTCGACGCCACCCACGAACTCGTCGCCGCCCACCCCGGCGAGACCATCGTCGCCGTCTCCCATGCCGACGTGATCAAGGCGATCGTCGCCGCCGCCACCGGTACCCACCTCGATCTCTTCCAGCGCATCGTGGTGTCGCCGTGCTCGATCACCGCGATTCTCTACACCCCCGAGGGGCCGGTCGTCTTGACGGTCAATTCCACCGGCGACGACCTCACCGCCCTGGCGCCCTCATGAACGAATCCTTTTCCTTCGACGACCTCGAGTTCTTCACGGTCGGCACGCTCGGTCCTCGGGGCGAGCGGGTCTTCTACCTGCAGGGACGTGGCGACGGGCGATTGGTGTCGCTCCGGCTCGAGAAGCAGCAGGTGGCGAGCCTCGCCGACTACCTGACACAGGTACTCGACGACCTTCCCGAAGCCTCGATCGGCCCGCTCCCCTCGGATCTGAGCCTGCGCGAGCCGGTCGTTGCGGCGTGGACGGTCGGGGCAATCGGCATCGCGTACTCCGCCGACGACGACCGACTCGTGATCCTCGCGGAAGAGATGACCGACGACGACAACGACGATCCTGCCCAGGCTCGCTTCACACTGTGTCGCGAGCAGGTCGTCGGCCTCATCGACCGGGCCCGCGATGTCGTCTCAGCCGGCCGGCCCCCCTGTCCGTACTGCGGCAGCCCGCTCCAGCCCCGCAACGGGGACTGGTGCGCCTGCTTCAACTGACACCGTGGCCGCACAACACGCCGACGAGGAGTCGCCGTTCCTCTCCCGTGACCCCATCGCCACCGACCGGGCACTCAGCCTGCTCACGGAAGGCGGGGTCGAGCTCGTCGGTCGCATGCCGTACTCGAGCAACGCAACCTTTCTGGTCGACATCGAGCACGACGGGCTCCAGGCCCAGGGCATCTACAAGCCGCTGCGAGGCGAGTCGCCCCTGTGGGATTTCCCCGATGGCCTCTACAAGCGCGAAATCGCCGCGTTCGTCACGAGCGAAGCGCTCGGTTGGGATCTCGTCCCGCCCACCGTCGAACGCGAACTCGTCCACGGTGTCGGCTCACTCCAACTCTTCATGCCGTGCGTGTTCGAGGAGCACTACTACACACTCCATGAGGAATCCGATCGCTACGACGATGAGTTCCGTCGGATCTGCGCCTTCGACATCGTGATCAACAACACCGACCGTAAGGCCGGCCACTGTGTGCTGGGGGTCGATGACAAGATCTGGGCCATCGACCACGGTGTCGCATTCCATCAGGAGTTCAAGCTCCGGACAGTGCTCTGGGACTTCATCGACGAGGACCTTCCCGACGCGTGGTGCGACGACCTCTGGCGCCTCGTCGACCAGCCTCCGGCACAGTTCGAGGAACTGCTGAATCCCTTCGAACGAGACGCCGTGACGACCCGTACAACAGCACTCGGCACCGCCCGGCGTTTCCCCCGAGATGAGACCGGGGGACGTCGCTATCCGTGGCCGTTGGTCTGACCTCCCGCCGACGATGCAGGCTCGGGATCGCTGAACTTTCGGCGATCTTCCCGCTCATTCAAGAAAAGTCCCAAAAGCACCCTGCAAAACCCGGCACCGAAAAATCAGATGTGCTATCTTAGGGAGATCACGTCGCCTCCTCGGGATTCCGAGCGGGGCGATTTTCCGTTTTTGGGCCGCTGTGCACCGGGCCGACGCATACCTGCGTCGAAAACGACGAACCCCCGGCCGAGGCCGGGGGTTCGGTCGATCAGTTGAGGGCTGGAATCAGCGGGACTTCAGCGCCTCGATGAGGGCCGGCATCACCTTGTGGACATCGCCCACGATGCCGAGGTCGGCGACGGCGAAGATCGGCGCCTCCGGATCCTTGTTGATGGCGATGATGTTCTTGGAGCCCTTCATGCCGACAAGGTGCTGGGTTGCCCCAGAGATACCGGCGGCGATGTAGACGGTGGGCTTCACGACCTTGCCGGTCTGGCCGACCTGCATCGAGTAGGGCACCCAGCCGGCGTCGACGATCGCACGACTCGCACCGGCGGCGCCGCCAACGGTGGACGCCAGCTCGTCGACGAGCGAGAACGCATCGGCCTCGCCCAAGCCACGGCCACCGGAGACCACGATGGCCGCCTCGTCAAGCTTCGGGCCTTCGGACTCTTCAACATGGCTGTTGGTCACCTTGGCGGCTCCGACCGCGCCGAGATCCGGCACATCAAGATCCTCGGTGTCGGCCTCGGCCCCACCAACGCCCTCGGCCTCGAACGACTTCGGACGGATGAGGAAGATGCCCGGCTTGCCCGAAGTGTTCTTGGTGCGGACATCGGTGACGCCGCCGAAGACCGGCTCGGAACCGATGAGTTCGTCGCCGTCGGCCTCAAGGGCCACACAGTTCGTGATGACGCCGGTATCGAGCTTCACCGACAAACGGGCGGCGACATCGCGCCCGTCCTGGGTGGTGCCCAGCAAGAACGCATCAGGAGCATCAACGTCGCCTTCCTCGATGGCGTTGGCGACGGCTGCGGCGACGGCCACACCCTGCAGGCCGCCGTCGAGGTCGCCCGTGCTGTAGACGGTCTCGGCGCCGTGCTCGCCGAGCTCCTCGGCGTAGTCGTCGCCGTCGCCCGCCATGAACACCTCGACGGTGTCGGCCAGCTCACGAGCCGCAGCGAGCATCTCGAGCGTGATGGAGGCAACGGCATCGCCGTTCGCCTCTCCGAAAACCCAGATCTTGTCGAGTCCCATGATCAGTGCCTCCTAGAGAACCTTGAGATCGTCGAGGAAAGCGACGATGCGCTCGTAGGCGTCGCCCTCGTCCTCGATGACTTCGCCGGCCTCACGAGCGGGGGCATCGGCGATCGAAACGATTTCCTGACCGGCACCGGCCCAACCGACCGAACCGGCGTCGATGCCAAGACCACCCAGATCGAGCTCGTCGACCGGCTTGGACTTGGCCGCCATGATGCCCTTGAACGACGGGTAGCGAGGCTCGACCACACCGGCAGTCACGGAGACCAGTGCCGGCAGGGGGCACTCGACCTCGTCATAGCCGGCTTCGGTCTGGCGCTGCACCTTGGCGGCACCGCCATCAACGGCGACCGACTTCGCAAATGTCACCGACGGGAGATCCATCAGGGCGGCAACCTGCTCCGGAACGGTGCCCGTGTAGCCGTCGCTCGACTCGGTCGCAGCGAGGACCAGATCGGGCTCCTGGCGAGCGATCGCCGCAGCGAGAACCTTCGCCGTGCCGAGCGCATCGGAGCCCTTCAGGGCTTCGTCGCTGATCAGCGTGGCGCTCGCCGCACCCATCGCAAGGGCGGTGCGCAGACCGGCCGTCTCGTTATTCGGAGCCATCGACACGAGGTGAACTTCGCCTTCACCAGCAGCATCGACAAGCTGCAGAGCCATCTCGACCCCGTAGGAATCCGACTCGTCGAGGATGAGCTTCGCATCCCGAACGAGCGTCTTGCTCTCGGGATCAAGCGCACCCGGGTCGGCCGGATCCGGGATCTGCTTTACACAGACAACAACCTTCATACCCGCCGAGTCTGCCACCGGGCCGGAAAAAACGCGCCACCGGGCGATCGGCAAATTCCGCAAACCTTCAGGGTTGCATCACCGCTGGTACCGTCACCGCCTGTGCGGATTCTGTTCATCGTGAACTCCGTGGCCTCGTCGGTCACCGCCCGACGACGGGTCGTGATCCACAAGGCGTTGTCCACCGACCACGACGTCACCCTCGCCGAAACCAGCCGACGGGGCCACGCCACCCGTCTCGCACAATCCGCCGCCCGGGAGAGCTACGACCTCGTCGTCGTGCTCGGCGGTGACGGCACGCTCAACGAAGCAGCCAACGGCCTCGCCGGCACGGACACCGCACTCGCCACCCTCCCCGGGGGCTCCACCAACGTCTTCGCCCGAATCCTCGGCCTCCCGGACGACAGCGTCGACGCCGTCTCCGTGCTCCTCGAGGCCCTCGACGCCGGCAACATCAACCGCATTGGTCTCGGCGCGGTCGAGGGCCGCTACTTCCTCTTCCACTGCGGCGTCGGCTTCGATGCCGCCGTGGTCGAACAAGTCGAACGCCGAGGTCCCTGGAAGCGGTGGGCCGGCCACCCACTGTTCATGTACGCCGCGATCGACACCTGGATCCGGCGCGTCGATCGCACCAACCCGCCGCTGCGTCTCATCGACGCCAACGGGCAGGAACGCACACGCGGTCACTTCTCGATCATCATGAACGCGAACCCCTACACCTTCCTTGGCAACCGGGCGTTCGAACTCGTTCCGGAACTCACCCTCCACGACCCACTCGCCGCCGTGACCCTCGAGGAACTCAACCTGCGCACGCTCGGCCCGGTCGCCGCCGCAGCGCTCGCCCATCGGCCCCTCGAAGGGCGCAAGAACCTCGATATCGCCACCGGTGTGCGCTCGCTCGTCATCGAAAGCGACCCGCCCTCGCCCTACCAAGTCGACGGCGACCACCTCGGCGCCAGTAAACGGCTCCGCTTCACCTGGACACCAAACCACCTGTCGCTCTTGATGCCGCTGCGCTGAGCCCAGGTTGATGCCGCTGCGCTGAGCTGTATCAGGTCTCGAGGGTGTCGAGTACGTCTCGGGCGACGTCGGGAACGTCGGTGCAGATCCCGTCGACGCCGAACCCGGCGAGCACCTTCATTCGCTCGGGATCGTTGACGGTCCAGACATTGACCGCCAGCCCCTCGTCCTGTGCTCGCTCGACCAGGGAGGCCGTGACCAGCGGGTCGTATGGGTGAATCGCGGTCATCTCGTGCGCACACGCCCGAGCGATCGCCATCGCCGGATCGCCGATGGCGAACAGGTACGCCAACGGGATCGTCGGATCGACGGCGTGCAGTCGATCGAGCGTGTCAATGTTGAACGAGGACACAATCGTGCGCTCCGGGCCGAGGTAAGCCTGCACGAGGCCAGCGACGGCCTCCGAGACCAGGTGATCGGCGTCGTAATCCGGGTCGCTCGGAAGGTTCTTGATCTCGATGTTCACGCCCATGTCGTGACATTCCTCGAGCGCTTCGGCAAGGCTCGGGATGAACTCGGGCAACTCGTCGACCGTCAACTCTGCGAGCACCCGGCCATCGGCGAGTTGGGCGTCGTGGTGCACGACGACCACGCCATCAGCGGTGCGGCGGGCATCAAGCTCGACCCACTCGGCGCCGAACTCTCGGGCGAGCCGGAATGCCGGAAGGGTGTTCTCCTGGGCAGCTTCACGGGCGCCGCGATGGGCGATCACGGTGGGGGCCGATGACATGGGCACAGTCTTCCACTCCTACGGAACACATGTGGCTACCAGTACGACATTCGGTACCGAATCGCCGGAAAAAGGGCAAAGCGGTCCAGAAGTCGGAGAAAAAACGAGAACCAGTTACAACTTTTCCTTGCCGAACGGGAAAACCCGTTCCTACTATCTGCCCTGACCGGGACATCGCCCGGGTCGCCATAACCGAGGGGGACACTCGTGGCACTGACCGCTGACGCTTTTTCCAGCAGTGTTGACTGGCGAACGGATGCGCGCTGTCGCGACACCGACCCAGGCCTGTTCTTCCCCATCGGCACCACCGGCCTGGCGGTCGAGCAAATCCAGAACGCCAAGGACGTCTGCGATCAGTGCAACGCCAAAGTCGCCTGCCTTGAGTTCGCGCTGAGCACCAACCAGGACACCGGCGTCTGGGGCGGCACCTCCGAAGAAGAGCGTCGGGTGATCCGTCGAGCACGCCGCAGGCAGCGGGCCGCCGCCCAGGCCTAACCCGCAGGTCGGGTCAGCCGACCACCACCGGATCGCTGCGTCGTCGCGGCACCCGGATCTCCACCAGCGCACCTCGCGGCTCCTCGGTGTGCGCCGCACCGATCGTGATCGTCCCTCCGAGATCAGAGACGACAAAGGTCCGCACGATGGCAAGGCCCAAGCCTGCGTCTCGATCGAGCGAGAACCCGTCGGGAACGCCGACACCGTCGTCGCGGACCCGGACGATGAGGTCGCGATGGTCGCGGACGACCTCGACCTGCACACTCGCACCCGCTCCCGGGCGGGCGTGGTCGACCGCGTTCTGGACCAACTCGACGAGTGCTACTGCGAGCGGCATCGCTACCTCACCCGGCAGCTCTCCCACCTCGCCGCTGACCTCGACCCGCAGGGGTCGATCCGGTGACGTCAGCCCTTCCTGAACAAGCTTCACCACGCGCCGCACGACGGAATCGAAGTCGACCTCATCGGTGGCGTCGGTGGCCAACGTCTCGTGCACGATCGCAATCGAGCCGATCCGGCGAGCACTCTGCGCCACGGCATTCTTGGCCTCGGCAGACGTCAACCGGCGCGACTGGAGCTGCAGCAGCGACTGAATCGTCTGCAGGTTGTTCTTCACCCGGTGGTGGATCTCGCGAATCGTGGCGTCCTTGGACACCAACAGCCGCTCTCGACTGCGCAACTCACTCACGTCTCGGGTGAGCACGAGCACCCCGGTCGAGCGTCCACTGGCGAGCAGCGGATGACACCGCAGCACGACCGAAAGGTCGTCGCTGTGGTCGATCTCGGTGATCGTGCTGAGGCGGGTCTCCAACGCACGACGTACCACGGCGTCATCGATCCCGATCGAGTCGAGGCCACGGCCGATGAGTTCGGCCTGCACCCCGAGACGGTGCAACGCCGACACGGCATTCGGCGAGGCGAACTCGATGCGGCGCTCGCGGTCGAGCACCATCACGCCATCGCCGACACGAGGCTCTCGGAATTCACCGAGCTTTTCGGGCCGCCCAAGTGGGAAGGTTCCCTCCTCGACCATCACCGCGAACCGCTGGAACAGCTCGCGGTACTCGCGTTCCAGGCCGCTGTGGATCCGGGTGAGTCCAGCTTCGCCCTCCCGGGTGAGTACGGCGATGATCTCGCCGTCGTGACGCACCGGCACATGGTCGACCATGACACTGCGGGTCCAGTTCGAGTTCGACTGACCCTCGAGCACGGTGGCATCGAGGGTCTCCGACGAGACCTGCTCGGCCATCGGACTCTCGAAACGCAGGCCGTCGATGAAACAGCGCTGAACCATGGGGCGCGCCGACGACGCGACGATCCGACCCACGGGATCACCAGAGTGCGAGGTCGGCCCGGTGGAGGAACGGATGTGACCCAGCACGACAAACGAGGTCGCGTCGGAGTCGACCGGTGCGTACAGCAACAAGTCGGCAAACGCGAGATCGCAAGGCAGGGCCCACGACCCGACGAGACGCTGAAGATGCGAGATCGCGACGTTCGACAGCTGCGTGTTGGCTGCGGCCAACTCGGCAAGGCTTGCCATCGCTCAGCGCCGCTCGGCGATCAGGCGATCAGCCGAACCCGATCGGGTTGCTGCCAGCCGGACCGAGTTCGACGAAAGCGAGACGGGACGCCGGCACAGCGACTTCCTTGCCCTTGTCGTCGGTGAGCCACAAGACACCTTCGCCACCGCTGATCGCGGTGTCGATCCGAGCCTTCAGGTCGTCTCGGTCGGTGTCGTCGGCGAGCTGCAGCACGATCGGCTGGGGATTGTCGGTGACGCCAATGCGAATGTCCACGGTGGAAGTTCTCCAGTTTCGGGGGGTGTGATCAACCGTTGATCTTGAGCTCGGGATGGGTGCGCTTGCTTGGTCCGTGCGCGAGCACCCACTCTGCCATCTCTGCGAACGCAAGCGACGCCTCGTTCTGCGGATCGATGGCCATGACAGGGCGGCCCTGGTCGGAACCTTCCCGCATCGGCATGGTCATGGGGACCTGCCCGATGAGATCGACCTCGAGGCGATCGGCGAGATCCTTCCCGCCGCCGGAACCGAAGAGGTGATACTGCTTGCCGTCATCTCCGGTGAACCAGGACATGTTCTCGATGACGCCCTTCACCTTGATGTTGACCTGATCGAACATGAACGCCGAACGCTGGGCGACCTTCTGGGCGGCCGGGTTGGGGGTGGTGACGACGAAGGCCTCTGCGGTGGGCAGGAACGATGCGAGCGACAACGAGATGTCGCCGGTGCCGGGTGGCAGGTCGACGAGCAGGAAGTCCGGTTCGTCCCAGAACACGTCGGTGAGGAACTGTTCGAGCGCTTTGTGCAGCATTGGTCCCCGCCAGATGACCGGCTGATCCTCTTGCGCGAAGAACCCCATCGAGATGCAGCGGACGCCGTGCGTGCTGGGGGGCACGATCATGTCATCGATGACGGTGGGCGGAAGCTCGACACCGAGCATGCGCGGAATCGAGAAACCCCAGACGTCGGCGTCGACGACGGCAACCGACTTGCCTTGCTGCGCAAGCGCGATGGCCAGGTTCGCGGTGACTGACGACTTGCCCACGCCGCCCTTACCGGACGCAATCAGCAGAACGCGGGTGCGATTGCCGGCCTCGGCGAAGGGGATCGCTCGGCCCTCGGCGTGACCATGCGCAGCCTGAGAACCGGCGGTGGCGGCCGGATTGCCGTGCAGCATCTCGCGGACCTTCGCCCGCTGTTCATCGGTCATCACCCCGAAGTCGATGCTGACGAGATTGACACCATCGAGGGCGGTGACCGCCTCGGTGACCTCGCTTTGGATCTGATTGCGCAGCGGGCAACCGGCGATCGTGAGGTCGATACCGACCTCGACGTGGCCGCCGTCGATGGTGGTCGACCGGACCATGCCGAGGTCGACGATGCTGCGGTGGAGTTCGGGATCCTGCACCGGACGCAGGGCGTCGATGACGGCGGCTTCGGTGACGGACATGGGGACTACTCCAGGGCAGGGCCAAGTGGGGGGACGGAGCGGCGTGAATTTCTCCTACCGCCGTAGGTAGAATATCGGTGTGGACACCGTCTCCCCCAGCTCGGCACCGACCGGTTTGGCGGCCTCGAGCCCTGCCGGTCGACGTGATCTCACCCCCACCGAGTTCGCGTCCACGGTCACGGCGATCACGGCAGCGTTCGGTGATCCGACTCGCCGCGACATCTTCTTGTTCGCCCATGCCAGCGACGACGGCGTCACGGCAGCCGAGACCGCCCAGCATTTCGACCTGCACGCAAATGTGGCCCGGCACCACCTCGACAAGCTCGCCTCCGGCGGTTACCTCGTTGTCGAGATGGCGAAGCCGAGCGGTGGCGTCGGCCGACCATCGAAGCGCTACACCACCACCGACGATCAGGTGCATCTCGAAGTCGACGTTCGCCAGGACGACATCCTCGTGGCGCTCCTCGGGCGAGCGCTGAAGATGCTGCCCGCCGAGGTCGCCGAGGAGATGGCCGAGGAAGTCGGTCTCGAGTACGGCAAAGCGATGGCCGAGACGCTCGAGCCGTCGTCGACCCATCGGTCGTTCCAAGGGGCGCTGCATGCGATCGCCGACGCTCTTTCGGCCCACGGCTTCGCCGCTCGCGCCGAGCACGCCGACGAAGACGAAGAACTCCAAATCGTTGCCGAGCACTGCCCGTTCGGCGATGCCGTCGTCGAGCATCCGGTGATCTGCGCTGTCGACCGCGGGATCGTGAAGGGCATGCTCGCCCACATGATCGGCTCGACCCCCGGCGCCGACACCGCTTCGTCGCTCGCCCAGGGCGACGACGTCTGCGTCACCCACGTCTCGCTGTAGGCGACGGCACGGAGAGGCGAATGGTCCGCCCCGACCACTATCTTGCCGAGCCGTGACCCTGCACCTCGTGCGCCATGCCGCCGCCGGCGATCGCTCCCGCTGGGACGGCGACGACCTCGAACGCCCCCTCGACGAACGCGGCCGCCTTCAGGCGGAGTCGCTGGCCGACTTCTTCGCCGACACGCCGATCCGTGCCGTGTGGTCGTCGATGGCCACCCGCTGCTCGCAGACGGTCGCGCCACTCGCCGCCCGTCACGAACGCCCGGTCGAACTCCGACGCGAGCTCACCGAAGGGGCACGACCGAACGATCTGCTGGAGTTGATGCGCGCAGAGGCGCTCATCGAGGGTGACCTCGTCATGTGCAGCCACGGCGACCTCATCCCCGAGGTGCTCAACCGACTCCTTCGGGAAGGCATGTCGGTCATCGGCGGGCGCGGCTGCGAGAAGGGCTCGGTCTGGACGCTCGAGGTGCGCGGGCGCGACATCGTGAGCGGCACCTACACCGCCACACCCTGACGACACCGCTGCGTCGGGGGTAGTCGACGACGGGGCCTACGGGTCCGGGATGACTCGGATCGACGAGTAACACATCTCGTCGACGGTGCCCTCGTTCCAGGTGACGTAGCGGGGCTCTTCGAGGTGGACGAGACTTCGATCCCACCAGCACTCGAAGCGGATCGCGTCCCCACGCTCGATACGGATCTCCTCGACCGGGGTGTAGTTGAGCTGCCACT
>Ga0181574_10003652_pt1 | contig 13556 bp, 16 predicted proteins | sample 101ome_24_FD_145600 | JGI IMG/M metagenome (GOLD analysis project Ga0181574, IMG submission 145600) | Coastal salt marsh microbial communities from the Groves Creek Marsh, Skidaway Island, Georgia - 101410AT metaG (spades assembly) | ecosystem: Environmental > Aquatic > Marine > Intertidal zone... | reverse complement strand
GCATCTTGCGAGCCTCGAGTATCTTACCCTGTTTAAACAAGTCTACCACTGCTAGTTTATAGTCTGCTGTTGCACTGTCGCCTTCGTTTGGCTTTATTAGTTTACCATCTACTGTGTTCATCTGACACAAGTTCAAGCATTTACGCAAGTCAGGATATGTTGCTTTTACATAACTGTCCAGTGTATCAATATCAATCTCTACGCCTTCTTCAACACACACTGTTGCAATACGAGCAGTAAACTCAGTGTGATCAATCTTTTCAATATGAAAGCCTTGGCATCTGCTGTGCAGTGCAGGAATAATTTTATTTGGATAGTTACAGGTTAGAATAAATCTAGCACTGCTTGCATAGGTCTCCATAACACCACGCAGAGCCGCTTGACCATTTGGTGATATATAGTCAGCCTCATCAAGCAACACAACCTTAAACTCACCAAAGGGCATGGTTGCTACAAAGTTAGTGATCTTGTCACGCACATTTTCAACACTGTTTTCACGACTAGCATTGATCTCTAGTACGTCATAGTCATCTACTTCTAGCATGTTGATTAGAACTTTTGCAAGTGTAGTTTTGCCTGTACCTGGTGCACCACTAAACAACAAGTGTGGAATAGTACGTTGATCTACCCATTGTTGTACTTGTTTGCGTTGTGCATCATCTCTGAACACATAGTCTGCAATTGTTTTAGGTCTGTATTTTTCAGTCCATAATTCTTTCATTTGTAACTTCCATCAATGTTGTAGTGTTTAGCATTATACCACATACACATAAAGGCTGTCAATATTCCATACTGTTTGCGTATTTTATGGAACCAAGCAATGTAGTGTTTAACGGTTTTCATATTCAAAATTAACAGTTGTTTCGTTCATACGATATTCAACTGCACCGTTTTTAAGGTGAAAGTTACGAGCCATTTGTGTAAGTGGACTAAGTGTAACAAAACGGTTTACTTCAGGCATGTTCTCTTTGATATAGTCTACCATTTCAAAAACAATTTCTGTACCGCACCCTTTTTCATAACTCCATACTGTGTAAAACACAGCAACATTACCAGGCTTAACAAGTTCTTCTTCTGTTGCTGGCACATCTTCACAAAAGGCTACGCAAATCATAGCACTGGGTTTACGATCACCGTTGAACACTAGTGCGTAACTTTTGCGATTGTCTGTGATTCTAAATTCTTCTGAAAGGTGGTGTCTTACTGGGTCGTCATTAAAATATGTTGAAAGATTGCGATCAACTTCTACGATCATTTTGTATCCTATAATTTATTGTAAAGTTCAAAGTCTTCTTTGTAAAGGTCTTCTACACTGCATTCTTCAATAAAGAAGTTTATCAGTGCAATAAGTGCAGGATCTGCGTTCTCTGGATATAATTCAAATTCGTTATAACTATTGTCTGTTGCCCATGTGCTAAAGTTGTCAAGTTTTACAAACTGCCAAGCAATATTTTTATAGCGTTCACTTGCGGCTGTTTGCTTTTGCAAATGCACTGGATCTATATTATACCAATCTTTTGGTTCATCTTCTAGTGTTTCACGCAGCAGTTCTTCTGTATACTGCCACTGTGCCAATGGCTCTTTACCCTGTGCCGCCGCAAAGCGTTTGGTTACTGTTTGAATCTGTTTGGGCAATCTACCATTAGGATTCCTAACAAGATAAATTGCTGTTGCTTCTTCAATTTTTTTGACATCTGCATCGCCTAGTTGTACAAAGCCATTTTCTTCGCCCCAAGCAATGATACTGCGTCTTGCACACTTAGGACTAGTTCCTATCAGATGTTTTCCGTTCCATATCACCATCGATTAATTCTGCAATACGTTTATAACTGTTTTGCAGTTGCTCCTGTAGTTCTTTAATATTGTGTTTAAGCAACTCAATTGTGTCTCCTTGACTTACAACCATTGCTCTATAGTATTCTGCTTCTTTGTCAGTTTGATCAACTGCCTTAGACATAGTTACACCTCTAGTTTGCCTACACTCACTTTACCTTCATAAGCACGAGTTTGGTGCCCGTCGCTTGCCTTAAATATTGTGTTTTTAGGTGCTTCATCCTGAATACCCAATACATCGTTGGGATCAACTGTGCGTACAGTTTCTCCATTCAATTCAAATCCACGACTCCATCGTCCGTGTGCAACAAGTACATATTGTCCTACACTAACATCCTGTTGTTCATTGCCAACAGCAATTACTTCGCCCCAACGTGGATGAATACCCGAGGTTTTCCCGTCATCACTGGCAATAATAAGTCCACTTTCTGTGCGTTGCTCGCCAAACTCCATATTGCGTACTAGGATACCATCACGCAATGGTTTAAATATACCTTCAACTCTTGTATTCAATACTGGCATTAGATTCTCCGTACACCTTCTGCTTCTCGTTCTTCTGTACCTTTTGCTGGTTGTACAGTTTGGTCTACTTTTTTTGCAGCCGCAACTGCCGCTGCCAAACCACCTGTGGGTGTTTTTTCAATAGTTCTATTAATAACCCTATCTGGATTTTCTTCAACTTGTTGTGCTACAGTCTTTACAGGCTCTGGCTCAGGTTGTGGTTGTGATTGAACAGCAGGTTCCCAATCTTGCCAGTCATCATCTGCAACTGCATTATTTGTGCCTTCTGGAATAGTATCGTCACTAGGAACCATAGTATTCAACTCATTATATTCACGCATAATTTGCTCACGAGTCTTAGTAATAGTGCCATCAGGTGAAATTTCATCACCACGGGCATTTACATTCATATTGCCCAGTGCTGGTGCAGTTTCATTTGCGAGAAGTAGAGCGCCAAAATCTACTTGTTTGCCGCTTGCTGTCCTGTAGGTCTTACCCTTTTTTTGTGCCATTTCGATTCTCCTATTATATGCGTATATTATATACTTATCTTAAAAATTCTGCAATATCTAAATCGTAGTAAAGACTATCAATTTTGTGTACGCCAATTAGGTATAGCACATAACTTGCAACACTTGAGCCTCTACCTACACCCCAAACAATGTCATTTTCTCGCATTACATCTACAATATAAACAAGGAAACGCAAAAGATTAAACATATCTCGTTCCTGATAAAGCAGTAATTCTTCGCCTACACGTTGTAGTTCTGCATCGGTTCTACATAGATCTAGCAAATACTTTGCGATATCTAATTGCTTATATTGATCTGGCATATGCCAATTAGTTTGATTGTTGCGATGATATTCTGTTACATCTATAGCAAGTTGATCTAATTGTGTTAGAAATGTGTTTAAGTGCAATCTTTCGCTTGCACTGTTAAATTTAGTTACATCATCCAAACACAGATTACTAACATCCAACTGAGGATTTGCATACAACATTTCCACTGCTTGATCCTCACTTAGTATTTGTCTGCTATAATTGTCAAGCAATATCGTCATTGTCGCCTTTAGGTGGTTTTTTAAAGTCTTTAAGTGTTACTACTGTTCCTGATTTCTTTTCTTCATATGCTAAATCTACTTCGTCCCAGGTATGATCTGTAAGTTTTAGTCCTTCGTGTAGTAGGAACAACTGTGGCTGTGGTTTATACCAGTAGTTTACATATGCTTCCAAATCAGGTTCGTCATCAAAAAGCTCATGTAAATTGTCAACACCACCGTCACCATCACCAAAATGATGACTTACATTCCTTGCTTGGTCACTAGTAATTGTAATACTGTCAATAAAGAACACCTGTTCACAAATACTGTTGAACTTTGTATACAAACACATACTAATTAAGTGATCCCAGGGATCATCCGGGAACACATGCACCTGTGCTTTGAATGGAAGTTCTGCAATCTTAGCAAGATTGTGTGCTCCTATAAAGATACTGTTGTCAAGTATTTCACCAATATAATATTGTATACGTTCCATTGCCTTGTTGTAAAGTTTATTCTTTTCGTTATTGGCAATTAAATTAACAGTAATTGTAAATGTGTTAGGAATAACAACATCTTCAATTATCATTGTAACACTAAAATTTTCTTTAAGTTCTATCATACTAAACGTCGATTAAATCGTCCCAATCTTTGCCGTTGTTTTCCTGCATTTTTGCCATGCGTTCTCTGTCTCTGCGCATAGATTCTTCTCTGTAGTCTCCCATAAGCATTTCAAGTTGTCCAATCATTTGTGCATTACCTGTTTGATGCGCAAATACTAATCGCTTGCCTAGTTCAGTAATCTTTTTCTGTAGATCACTGTCGCTAAAGTCTCGCAAATTTCCTGTCAGTGGATGATTCATAGTATACCGTCCCTGCGTTTATAACAGTATGTGTTAAAGGTTTCCCAATTACGCCAGATTAAAAATGCACCTATCATGCTCCATAACATATTTGGCATCATTAGCAGATATAGACTAAAGTAGAATAGTGTTGCAAATAATGCACATACTAAATGATCTTTAGAGGTCACCGTCCTGCCTGTTCTCACTATAGTATGCATCAAAACTTCCGCCTGGATAACGCTTTTCCAGTTTGCGTACATTCTCTGCAATTACTTCGTTAGGGTCTAAATTAAGTGCGCGGCAACTGTTAATCCAGTACCACATAATATCTCCCAGTTCACGCTTCGCATGAAACTGTGTATCTTCATCTAGTGGCTTGCCTTGGAAGATGCATTTTTTGACAATTTCCATAAACTCGCCACCTTCTGCACTAATGCCTACTGCACCAGTTAGTAGCAAACTCACATTTACATCATTTGGACTTTGTGTAGTAAGACGCATCACAGCCTTAGCCATGTCATCGCTGTTATTAGATTCGTCGCTTGTTACTGCTTCAACAAATTCTTGATATTTGTTTAGATCGATTTTGCTCATAGATACCTCTTGTCATAATATTGCTATATTATACAGGATACAGGAGTTTAGTCAACCATTAAATTGCTTGTAGAACTAGTTTTTTCCAGATAGCAGTTGAGCCGTCATAACTTGCTGTACATACATAAAGGTTAGTTGCATCTGCGCAGATATCACCAGCGGCATCACCAGTTTGTCCTGTTGCTGTTGCTGTGCGTACTTCAATTGCTCTATTGTTGCGTAGAGTATCAATAACTGCAATACTTGAACCTGCATCATCTGTTACAAATTCAAATACATGTACACCTGTTCTATCCGGTGTAATTACTCTTGCGCCGTTTGAACCAATTAATTGATCCTGTCCAATATCAACTGCACTAGGAAGTGTAATTGTGTGTGCAACGTCTGCAACATTAATTTCTACACGAATTGTACCTACTTTGCCTGCTGCTGGGAAATTGCTAAATGCAAATGTAACACTACCGCTAGTTGTAAGTGTTTGATAAGGGCCTGCTTCATAGTCAAAGGTTACAGTTCCACTTGTAGTACCTTTAGCAATGCGTGTTTCACTAATATCTTTTAGTTCAAAATCTTCTAGTACTGTACCTGCGCCATCGTTACTTAAACTTTCACCACTAAGTGCGCTCTTAAGTACCGCTTTGCTTTCTAGGTCACTGATTTCTGTCTTAGCAGTGTCTAGTGCTGTTTTAATATTAGTAAAATTGTCACGGAATCCTTGACTGTCATTGTCCTGACCTGCTACTGGATATGCTGTGTCAATACCTGTTGTAATTATACCGCTTGCCATTATTTAAACTCCAATTGTGGAAACTGTCTATATATTTATCTTTCAGTGTAAGGTAATCTGTCAAAAGGTCCTACCTGTGGAAACTTGATATATTTGTCTCCTTCATCTTTGTTTGCAAATGTGTCAATGTTTGCAAAGAATCTTGTCCCGTCACCATCAAACTCTGTAGTTGGATCCCCTAGATCAAATGTGGTTTCCTGTGTTACTGTAAACTTATTAGTAGTTTTATCAAACCATCTACTTAGGTTATTGTCTAATATAAATCTGTCAATTTCAAAACTAATTTTTTTCAAGTCAAGTGTGCTATTTTTTACACGCTCTTCTAATCTAAATTTTATTTTTTTACTAGTTCCCGGTTTACAATATACAATAGGTGCCGCCAGTGTCCAACCTATAATGGTATCATCTTCTTGCTTGTCTTGCATCCAATCAGGTAACACTTTACGCTCAAGTATTTGATGACCTATATCCGTAGTTAACCGACTACGCATATTTTCTATACTGTTTGGATATACATAATAATCATTGGCTTGAGATGCAAGATAGTGCCCATGGCTAACATCTGGATTGCTGTGGCTAACTGTTAATGGATTACTCCAAGTTGATACATCACTGCGTACATCTTGACGCAATGCTGGACCTGCACTTATTCCAGTTGATGGATCTGTGCCTTGTACATTGTCTACTAATTCTATGTAAACAACTTCATATTTGGTTGTACCATCCTCATTTAACGCTCTTGCAGTTTTGAAACTACCAAATCTAAGTATATTGTTATAGAAGTTTTTACTCATTGCTTCTATGTAATCTGTTTCAGGTTTTGCAGTAAGTCCTGCACTGATCACTGCACGAATGTCTGTTTGAATACCAAATGCGTAATCGCTTCTACGATACACATCTTCCTGTGGTATATCGTCATTGTTCTGTATAAATGCTTCGTATATGTCTCGCTGTGCTTGACTAGGCAAACAACGTGCAAACACATTCTCATATGGTTTTTTGCTGTCCAGTGTCAATGTAATAGTAAAGGTTTTATATGTGTCTACTACACCATCTGCACTGTATACTCTTGCTGTAAATGTATATATGTTCTCGAAGGTTGTCTCATTGGTGTACAAATCTTCAAGATCAAATGTTGTTCTTCCTGTGTCAAACATTAGTGTTTCAAAACTAACACGCCCTACAATCAAACCATCGCTGGTTAAACTTAATCCTTGAGGTAAATTCTGTGTAGCACCTATGCCTTGTTTAAGTTCATATTGTACTGGTCTACCGTCACTTATATCTGCTACGACATCTAATTGACTTTGGCTACCTGTTTGTATTGTTCCTAGGTCACTGTCAGGCCAGGTAACAACACTATCAATATCGCCTTCGATTATGACACTAAAACTAATTGTATCTTGACTTACATAGTCGGTGTTGTCACGCTTGCGACAGAAAATACCAAAATTGTAAGTTTTTGTTGTGCTTGCTTGACTAGGAATATATCCACTTATCCATCCACTTGTAGAGTCAAGTACGAGTCCAGGCGGCAGATTAGCCGCTTCACTGTCAAAGTTTACACTATCATAACCTTCAACTGCACTGTCAAACCCGCCTTGAAGTTCGAAGTCTAGCACATCTCCATCAAAGTCTTTTCCTAGTGCTTGGAAACTAAAGTAATTGTCATGTTTGATGGTACCTAGTTCTGTTGCTTGCGTGAGCATAGCAGGTCTGTGTAGATTGGTCTGACTTGCGTCTAGTAGTTGCCCTAGTCCTGTAGTGGTGTCTGTGCTTGCATAGTTATCTGCAGTCTCAATATCCATGTCTGCTGTAACAATATTACGGCTGGCGGCAAACAGTGTGAAAGTTTTTAAATCAACATCTTTACCATCTGTGACCTGTACTGTAAACTGATAGGTTTTATTTACACTTTTAGTTCTAAAGTCCCATTCACTCATGTCAAAATTTGTACTATCGAAACCTGGTGTACCGTCTATATCGGCAAATGGATCAATGTAGCCTTGAATCTTACCATCGCTGGTTATTTCAATACCGCTCGGTAGTTCGCCACTTTGAAAACTCCATGTAAGTGTATCTTGAGGATCTGGGTCTGTGGCTGTAAGTTGCACATCAACTTTGTCACCATCAAAGTATGCACCTAAGTCGCTTGCCGGTGCTGTGTCAATGACAGGTATATCTTGTCCTGTAACAGTCATTTCAAATACACGATCTGCTACAACACCGTCGGTGCTAATTGCTCTTACAACAAACTTACTTGTAACATCCTGTGCAACTTCTGTTGGAACACCTTGTATATAATTATAATTTTTTGGATTACCTTCTAGGACACCGTTTTGTGTAACACGAATACCAACAGGAAGTACTCCGCTCAAATAACTGTAACTCGATGCGTTTGTTGCATCTAACTGTATTTGATAGAATTCGCCTTCTACAACTGTGCCTAAATCGCCAGGTGGAGTGATCCATACTGGAGCCGCCATACTATATACTCCTCGTTATATAGTATTTATCTTACGGTGCTGACGATTTATATGGATGATCACTGGGCAGATTACCGGTCAAACCCCACTTGTGGGCTAGGTATCCTTCTGCTTTTTCAAACTCTGTTATGTCTGTTCCGCCCGTGCCCGGAAGTGTGCCAACCACGAAGAATTCCGCCACCCTGCCATCCAGCCTCTCGTTGGCCCTGTTACGCATGATTCTCACGTCCTGGTTGGTGTTGATGGCATTGTCATAGTCGTTTACTGGAGTGAATGCGTTTGAACCATCTACCCTGGCAGAGATCTGGTTGCCGGTCTTGTTGAATATGGTGCCCACTATGTGGAATGCGTCAAGGCTGACTGCTGAGTCAAAGGCTTCGAGGTTACCTATGGTTGATGATATCCTGTTGGAACCCAAAGAGTCAAGGTCCAACTCACCGTTGAACAGACTGGCGTCACCGGAACTCACAGCGTAGTCTCTCTTGCTGGTGCCCGCCACGGTGTTGTTCTCGAAACTGTAGAAACTGTCCTGAGTGTCATTCACTGAGTCCGCCAGGAACACGCCTATGGCCCAGTGGTTGCCGGAACCGTCAGTGACTGCCTGTTCGTCAGAGGTTGTGAAGTCCTCACTGGATCCGCTGAAATCCCATACGTTAAGACTGTTTAATCCACTGGTAACTCTGGTTGGTGTACCGTTGACTGTGATTGAGAAATTACTTGCCTTGTCGGTGACTGCTGTAACTGTGCTACCACTCAATGTATAACTGCCTGTGTCTGAGGCATCTATCCAAAACGCAGTGGTTATATCTGTACTAGGATCCCAACTCGCAGTGTAGGCAGTAGACCTACGTCCTGCAAAAAAACTACCGTTTACTGTTCCAATTATTGGCATTATGTAAAGTCTACCATCTGTCCAAGAACAACATAAGAACCGCCATCATTTAATATTGTAAATGAAAAACTGTCAATACCGTTAGCATTTCCTGTAGGTGCCGCCCCACCTTGCCAGTTTAATGTTTGTGCCGCCCCACCTATTTGAACAGCAGTAACTTCATAAGGTGTACCACCTTGGTTAATAATAACTGTCAAGTTTGTTGCATATTCTTGAGTAAGTGTTAAATTTGTAAAGTTTGCAGTTATATCACCACTTGCACTTGTAAGATAATGTATATGTCCAGTACTACAATCTAAAGCAGTAACACCTGTTGCACCTGTTGTTGTTTCAAACTTTTCTTCAACACCTTCATTAATCTGTATTGGTGCTCTGAAAACAATTTGTCCAGTGCCGTTAGCGTCAAGTGTAAGATCATCATTACTTCTATCTGAACTTATACTGTTGTCTACAATCTGTATTCCGTCTGTGTTCAAACTGCCACTAACAGTAACACTTGTTACACCTGAAATATCATCTGCTAAACTAAATGACAATGCACTACCAGCAGCATCTACCGTAATTTCATTTGTTGTACCCAGTGCCTGTAGTGTATCTCCTACGCCAATGCTACCTGAGCCTGTGTTACCAGCAGTTGCTATTGCACCTTGTGAATTAGTATCAACATAATCTTTTACTGCCGCACTTGTTGGTAGTGTTGTATCATTGTCATTACTTCCAATGCCTTCACTTTCAATAACTATTGCTGTTGCTTTAAAGTTGTCTACTTCTAAGTTTGACACAGTTGCTGAATCAGCATCCACTGTACCAGTTACACTTCCTGATATAGTTCCACTTATGCTTCCTGACACTGTTAGGTTACCAACTACCTGTACTGCACCAGTACCACTAGGATCAAGTACTATGTTATCATTACTTCTACTTGAGGTAATGTTGTTATCTGTTATACTAATACCATCAGTAGTAACTGTATCGGCATCAACTGTACCAGTGCTTGTTACATTACCAGTTATGTTAACGTTACCTGTGCCTGTAATGTTGTTACTGTTTAGATCTAAATCACCGCCCAATTGTGGTGTAGTATCATCTGAAACCTCAGTAAATGTAATGTCGCTAGTTAGAGCAAAAGTTCCTGTACCACCAGGAATAGTATGTGTGTTTACTGTTCCTAAACTTGTAATGTTGTTTGACTGTGCATCAAGATCTCCACCTAGTTGAGGTGTAGTGTCTTCAACAATGTTTGATAGTGCTCCGCCACTGCCTGCATTTGCTTCCAATCTAATAGTGCCTGATGCATCATCATATGTTAGAATATAGTTGTCTTGTCCACTACCTACTACTTGGTCTGCATCAAAAACTAGATTACCCAGTGCTACATTTCCTGTACCATTGGGTATAAGGTTAATATTATCATTGCTTCTAGTGGTACTAATGTTGTTATCTACTAGATTTAATCCGTCTGTGTTAACAGCACCAACTGTAATTGTATTAACTGTAGATGCACCTGCATTGGTAATTGTTTCCAGTGTTTGTGTAGCGACATTAATTTTTACTTGATTAGCACTTACAGTTGTAGTAACTAACCCTTCGCCATTGAAGTCAATAAAGTAACCATCTGTAACTGTCTGCGCACTACTATCATCACCAGCAATACTAAAGTTTGACATAGTGCCAAAACTAGCAATATTTGTGTCTACATAACCTTTTGTTGCCGCATCCGTACTTGCACTAGGTGTGCCAACACTGGTAATAATGTTACTACCCATGTCAATTGTTTGGCTACTGGTTACCTGGAATGTACCATCTACACGCAATTGTCCATCTACGATAGCAATACCTGTGCCTTGTGGATCAATAGTAATATTTGTGTTTGTTGCTTCTGTTGTAATTGTGCTATTTTCAATACTGAGCAAGTCAATTCTTGCTTTGTCTGTTACATGTAATACATCAGTAAACACATTTAGATAGCGTTTTGTGTCACTACCAACACTATAAGTGCCGTCTGTGTCAGGTACCAAATTACCGCCTAGGTCAGCATTGACATTAATTGTATCTGCATCACTGTCACCAATTGTAATATTACCACCGATTGTAACATTGCCAGTAACATCCAAGTTGCCACCTATTGTAGCATCACTGCTTGTGTTGACAGTTTGAGAATATAGGTCCTTCCAGCGTAGTGTTGCACTACCAAGGTCATTGGTATTAGTAACGCTAGGCACTAGACTGCTATCAAAACGTCCTGTCACTGTAATTGTGTCACTACTTGTATCACCTAGATCAGTATTACCATTAACTACAAGGTTTCCAGTAAATGTTGCGTTTGTTCCACTTATTGTACTAATACTCAGTGTACCAATAGTTGCGGTACCGTCAATAGTAATATCACCATCAATATTTGCGTTACCATCTACTTGTAGCGTAGCACCGCGGATACTGCCTGTTGCAACAGTGTCTCCACGGAACAGGCTATCACCACTAACTTCAACCTTACCACTTCCATTAGGGTCCAAAATAATGTTAAGATTTGTTTCGTCAGTGGTAATTGTGTTGCCAGTAAGTTTAAGATCACTAGGAGTATCGCCGCCGATTTCGCCATATATTTCAACAAAGTTACTGTTTACTTTAATAAACGCTTCGCGGAGGGTATCGCCGGTTCCATCGTCTTGATTTGTGCCTACATTTATAGTTTGTCTAGACATCAATCACTCCTTAACTTACAGCAAACGCTGGTACTACATATGTTGTTCCGTTTACTTTAATCTGAAAATATGTGTCTGGTGCACTTGGTACATTACTTGCACTGCCTGCTGCACCCACGGTTCCTTGTGCAGTTGTAATAATGTTAACATGTCCTGTGCCTGCAGGATCTATATCAATATTATCGTTTGTAGTCTGAGTAGTAATACGATTATCCTCAAACTTCAATCTGCTATTAACACTAATGCTTCCTGTTGTGGCAACGTTAGTGCCATCAAATGTTAGTCCACCTGACATCTGCACATCGCCATCTGCGTCTACATATAAAATAGCATTGTCTGTGTGGTCTGTGAAGCGTAGTTCACTTGCTGTTGCTAGTACAACACGACCTGTGCCATTTGGATCTAAAATTATATTGCCGTTAGTATTGTCACTAGCAATAGTATTTCCGGTAATAGTAATATTGTTACCACTAGCCGCTGTGCTGTAAAGATACAGTTCGTCGAAGTTATCATTGATCTTATCAAAAGCCGTGCGGAGCGGATCACCTGTTCCGTCATTGGCACTGCTTCCGAGATTAACTGTTTGTTTTGCCATAGTTTTTGGACTCCTAAATTATTGTGTATTTATAAGTTAATTGTACCTAGCCGATTGCTAAATATTTTTATGATAGTTGATGAAGCAAAATTGAACACATTTTACTATAGGACAGTAAATGGACGCAAACAAAAATGCTGGACTACCAAAACAGTGTATAGTATAAGATGCGATAACTGTGAACGTCTATTTACAAGAACAGCAAAGGAACTTAATCGTAGTAGCAGTGCGCACTGTTGCGATCACTGTAATCCTAAAAAATTTGCGCAACGCCAGAGCAGTATTCTAAGAAAATTTAATAAATTTGATGCAAGCAGCAGTAAAAAAATTTAAATAGAAATACTAAATAAACGAACGATTTAATCAAATTTTTTTGACTAAATTTTTTTAGGTTGAATACCGGGAAAGGAAAAAAGAATGACTCAACTTATCGATCCAGCAAAGTTTACAAGTACAGTGGGCCTATTAAGGTCCTTTTTTATGGACAAAGGTTTTCACGAAGTACACACACAAAACCGTTTGTCAATCCTAGCGGCATGCGAAGATCCGTTTAATGTAGCAACATACAATTACGAAGGTAACGTTTGGCCCTTGCCGCAAACAGGTCAGATGTGGTTAGAATATGAATTACTTACTAAGCCTTCATCGAAAGGCTTTTTTTGTGTCAGCACAAGTTATAGACAAGAGCCTAATGCTATCCCAGGCAGACATGACACAATCTTTCCAATGTTTGAATTTGAAATGCCCGGTACTATAGAAGATCTAAAAGCAATGGAATATGAACTATGCGAATACTTAGGTTTTGATACTCCAACAGAAAAGACATATGCAGAATGGCAGTCACACTATGGTGTAGAAGGTGAACTAAAGGCAGAACAAGAAACACAAATGTTTACAGACTTTGGTAGCACAATGATCTGTGACTTCCCAGAGTTTACAAGTCCTTTCTGGAACATGAGTCGTTATGAAGATGGTGTAACCAGTAAAAAGATTGATGTCATCCTAGGTGGTATGGAAACAATTGGCAGTGCAGAACGTAGCACAGACGTAGATCAAATGCGTGACACATTCCATACAATCACAGATGGAGCATACAGTGAACTGCTTTACAAACTGTTTACAAAAGAACGTGTGGAAGCAGAACTAGAAGAATTTCTTGCCTATGACTTTTTCCCCCGTGTTGGAGGAGGCATTGGCATGACAAGAATGATAGCGGCGCTAGATAAGCAAGAGATTGCATTAGCAGCCTAACAACCAGTTTGGGGTGACGAAATTTGGTA
>Ga0181574_10003646_pt1 | contig 13570 bp, 11 predicted proteins | sample 101ome_24_FD_145600 | JGI IMG/M metagenome (GOLD analysis project Ga0181574, IMG submission 145600) | Coastal salt marsh microbial communities from the Groves Creek Marsh, Skidaway Island, Georgia - 101410AT metaG (spades assembly) | ecosystem: Environmental > Aquatic > Marine > Intertidal zone... | reverse complement strand
GGGTCTACACCTTTCGGGGAGGAATTAAAACCATTGTCTGGACCGATACACTCCAAACCACATTTATGATTGCTGCCGTGGTATTGGCCATTATTTTCATTTTGAATCAGATGAATTTAAGCGTCGCCCAGCTGATGAATTCCGAGGCCTTTGACCGCTACGATCAAATATTTGTCTTTGATCATTGGCAGAAAAAGACTTATTTCTGGAAATCTTTTGTCGGCGGGGCCTTTATCACCATCTGCATGACCGGTCTAGATCAAGACATGATGCAAAAAAATCTGAGCTGCCGTAACCTACGGGAGGCTCAGAAAAATATGATCAGTTTCAGCGTTGTGCTCACCGCCGTAACCTTTGTTTTTTTGTTCTTAGGAGCGCTAATTTTTATTTATTCAGAGGCCAATCAGATCGGTATTCCCTTGATGGACGGTGATCCAAAAACTGACCTGCTCTTTCCAGAAATCGCACTAAACAGTGGTTTAGGTCCAGCCTTAGGTATTGTTTTTTTGCTGGGATTAATCGCCGCCGCATACTCCAGTGCAGACAGTGCCCTAACCGCACTCACAACGAGTTTTTGCATCGATTTTTTGGCATTGAAAAAACAGCCAGAGACCCAACAGAAAACAACGCGAAAGAAAGTTCATGTCGGCATGAGTCTTTTGCTTATCGTTGTAATTATTGCTTATAAATACATTTTGTCCAGTAACGTCATAGACTCTCTTCTGACCGTTGCGGGTTACACCTACGGCCCCTTGTTAGGATTGTTTGCCTTTGGAATTTTTACCAATTATCGGATCAAAGATCGTTATGTGTTTTGGGTCAGTCTAGGTTCTGTTGCCGTCATCACAGCTTTGGGACAAATCGACCCAATTTATTTAGGTGGATATCAGTTGGGCTATGAATTACTCCCGCTGAATGGGCTGTTGACCTTTATCGGTCTGTGGTTTATCCGTGATAAAAGCCATTAAGTCAAAAAAGATCATTTGATAAGGGCATAAAATAAAGCTGAGGCGCTTACGGCGCCTCAGCTTAAACAACCTAACCAATAAAATAATAGATTGAAGAATAGATCTTCTTCATAGCAATTCCATTATTCTTAGGCTAAAGTATAAAATGTTTAACTATTTACCAAAAAAATTAAACAAAAAATTTTCTGACAAGCTGTCACATTGTGAAAAATGGTATTCTATTTGCCATAAACAGGTCAATAATTTTAAATTCAAAAGACCATGAACAAAGGAACCATCAATGTTTCAGTGGACAACATCTTCCCACTGATCAAAAAATTTCTTTACAGCGATCACGAAATATTTCTTCGAGAGTTAATCTCAAATGCCACCGATGCAACGCTTAAACTGAAGCACTTAACCAGTATCGGAGAGGCAAAAACGGACTACGGTGATCCAACCATTGAGGTCAAAATCAATAAGAAAAAGAAAACCCTTCACATCATTGACCAAGGTATTGGCATGACTCAAGATGAAGTTCAGAAATACATTAATGAAATTGCTTTTTCTGGAGCAGAAGAATTTCTAGAAAAATACAAAGACAAAAAAGCAGACGAGGCAGGTATTATCGGACATTTTGGACTTGGATTTTACTCGGCCTTTATGGTCGCGAGCAAAGTCGAAATCATCACCAAAAGCTACAAAGATGAACCAGCAGCGCATTGGAGCTGTGATGGATCACCGAATTATACTCTCGACGCTCACAAGAAATCTGAACGTGGGACAGAAATCATATTGCACATCAGTGATGAGGATAAAGACTTTTTGGAAGAGTCTAAAATCCGATCACTCCTGGTGAAATACAATAAATTCATGCCTATTCCCATTAAGTTCGGCAAGAAAACGGAACATTTACCCAAGCCAGAGGGCGCTAAAGAATCGGATCCAGCACCCACTAAAGAGGTGGATGACATCATCAACAACCCGACACCAGCTTGGACTAAAACACCCACCGATCTCAAGGACGAGGACTACAAGGCTTTTTATCGCGAATTGTATCCCATGCAATTTGAAGAGCCGCTGTTTCACATTCACCTGAATGTCGATTACCCCTTTAACCTAACCGGTATTTTGTATTTCCCAAAAGTCTCACCTGACATGAACATGCAAAAAGATCGGATCCAGTTGTATCAAAATCAGGTTTTTGTCACGGATAATGTCGAAGGCATCGTTCCAGAATTTTTAACCATGCTGCGTGGTGTGATTGACAGCCCAGACATTCCATTGAACGTGTCACGAAGCTATCTACAAGCCGATGGAGCCGTCAAAAAAATCTCGAGTTACATCACCCGTAAAGTGGCCGATAAACTCAAGAGCCTGTTCAACGATAATCGCGAGGATTTCAGCGCAAAATGGGAAGACATTAAAGTCGTCATTGAATACGGCATGCTGACTGAAGAGAAATTCTTTGAAAAAGCAGAGAGTTTTTACCTCTACCCTAATGTCGATGGTGATTTCTTCACTTACGAAGAACTCAAAGAAAAATGCGGCCCGATGCAGACCGATAAAGACGGAAAGCTCATTTACCTGTACGCCTCGGACAAAGACGCGCAACACAGTTATATTGAAGGCGCTAAGGCCAAAGGCTATGAGGTACTCCTTTTAAATTCACCGATTGTCGGTCACTTGTTGCAAAAATTTGAAGGCAGCAAAGAAAACATCAGTTTTGTTCGAGTGGACAGCGATTCCATCGACAATTTGATCAAAAAGGAGGACAATACACCCTCTAAACTGAGTGAGGATCAAAAAACAGCCCTGAAAGAACGACTTGAAACCGTCATTCCAAAAAGCACCTACACGGTACAAATGGAATCTTTAGACAGCAGCTCAAGTCCATTCATGATCACCGAACCTGAATTCATGCGGCGCATGAAAGAAATGCAACAAACTGGTGGTGGCGGCATGTTCGGCATGGGGCAAATGCCGGAGATGTACAACCTAGTGATCAACACCAATCACGAGCTGATTCAAAAAATCGTAGAGACCAAAACAAAAGCGAAACAAGAGCGGTTGATCAAACAAGGTTTTGATTTAGCTAAATTGAGTAAAAATTTGCTCAAAGGTCAAGACTTGACCCAATTCATCAATCGAAGTTTTGAATTGATCAAATAGTCCCCTAATGAGGGTCTTGATTCGGGCATACAATTCAATCTCTGTTGTCCCTTAGGCATGAAAAAAGCCTCCGATAATTCGGAGGCTTTTTTCTATCTTCACCAAAACGCAATTATGTTTCCCTGGCACCAATACTTTCTCGGATTACTCCTGGTTATCGCAGGCTTTTTTCATCTGCAAAAACCAAAAATATTTCTTTCCATCATGCCAAATTATCTCCCAGCACATCAATTGTTGGTGTTGCTCAGTGGCATTGCTGAAATGATTTTAGGCTTTATGTTGGTCACCGCACAGGGGCAAACTACGGCCTCATGGCTGATCGCATTGATGATGGTCATCTACTTGCCCATTCATTGGACCATGATATGGCAACCTCCAATTTGGTTTCGTTGGTCTAAGGGGTTACTTTGGCTGAGATTGGTCTTACAATTTGGATTGATCTATTGGCCGCTACAGTACCTTTAAATAGCGACCCCTAGCCTAAAGTCTCATTGAGCAAAGCCGCGAGACGCAATCCCGCCTTTTGGAGTTGTTTTCGAATAACGTTAGTGTATTTGTCGGCATAGTCATAACTCAATTTCTCATCTGGCTGTGTGTTCTCATACACATCCAAACACAGTTCTCGACTCTCTTGAACCCATTCCATAAGACTCGATTGCTGGATGTATTGAATTTGCCTCGGACTAAGACGATCCTGATTGGCCACAAGCTCGCTGTAAGACATGTTGTAATGTTCGATAAGCTGTGTGTCCCAGAGACGGTGTAAATTAGTCCCTTTGTTAAACCATTTGACACTAAATCGATTGCCACCACGATCTTCGCCTTTACCCACGTGCAAGGGCTGATGCAAATCACCTACAAAATGCACCAATAATCTCAAATAAAAGGCCCGATCTTCTTTGGATTTTGAACGATCTTTAATGACCGAAACGCAATGTTCGATACCGCGAATAATGTCTCCCTTTTCACTCACGGGTTGATCCCCATAATTGCTGTCAAAGGGAAAGTTTACATAATGCCAAGGCACGTATTGATCATAAGCAGAATCGCTTCTAATTTCATCAGCGTAAGTAGAGACAAAAGCCAAGGACTGGCCGTCCAACAAATCGTCAACAATTTTGGCAACTTTAGGATTTAAATGGGCTTGAGCAATTGCTCCTACAGCGCGGTGACCCGTTACCCCCCAATCTGGGGCCTTATGATTAACGATGCCTTTGGCCTCAGAGCCTACGGTCCAACAAATTAAGAACAAAAAGAGCGCTCTTGAAATATGGTTCATCATGGATTAATTTTCAAACAAAGATAACGCCTTCGCACATAAAAACGTTGCAAAATATTTAAATTAGGTGGATAATTACAAGCCAAATTATGCACCGTCCAAACTTAATAAAAGCCACGTCCATTTTCATCCTCCTTAGTCTTACATGGTTCAATGCTATGAGTCAAAAAGCTTTTGACAATCGCGAAACCCCAATACAGTCAACCACAAATTCAGGCTCGAGAGAAATTCAAATTTCTGAGCTAATCAAGGGGAGCTTGTTGGTACCGGATCCAACAGAAAAATCGCCACTAGCCATTATAATCGGGGGTTCTGGCCCAACCGACCGCAATGGCAATCAACCCATGATGACCAACAATTCTCTCAAATATTTGGCCGAAGGATTAAGCCAGCGAGGAATTGCAAGCTTTCGTTACGACAAAAGGATCATCCCCTTGATTCAAATGGGGACATTTCAAGAACAAGACGTCCGATTTAATGACTTCATCAATGATGCACGTAAGGTGCTGCTCTATTTTAATTCTAGCGATGCTTTTGGCCCCATTTACCTCATCGGCCATAGTCAAGGATCACTCGTCGGTATGATCGCGGCAAAAGATGGAGCAGATGGTTTTATCTCAATTGCTGGGGCTGGCCAGTCTATTGATCAAGTGGTCCTGGATCAACTTGCCATGCAACTGCCTTCAGCAGTTCCTGGTGCAGAAAGTGCTTTTCAAAAACTCGCTAAAGATGGTAGCGTGGAACAATATCCCTTGGAATTAAGCACCATTTTTAGACCGAGCATTCAGCGATTCATGTTTGAATGGATGCAATACGATCCCGCAGAAAGTCTTAGCACATTGAGCATGCCGACGCTCATCATCAACGGAACCAGCGATCTACAAGTTTCTGAAGAAGAAGCAATGCGATTAAAGGCCAAGACACCGCAGGCAGAATTTGAACTTATTCTGAACATGAACCACGTACTCAAAATCATTGAAGAAAAAGGTCTGGCCAATGGCAAAAGTTATAACGATCCAAACTTACCCGTTTCCGAGCGACTGCTCGAAATCATAGTGAGATTCATTGAGGAAAATTCCTCAAAAGAACCATAAGATCAATAAACTTTTGTGGACATTTTTCGCATCTTTGCCACAAGAACACAAGGAACACTTATGAGAAATATATTGCTGGCATCAATTGTCGTATTTGGTTTTTCAGCCTGTGATGACCCCGGAAATACCCGCATTCAGGGGACCATTAAAGGACTCGATAAAGGAGAATTACGCTTGGAGAAAATTGACGACACACTTTTGGTCACCCTGGATTCTCTGCGGATTTACGACAGTCCTGACTTTTCGTTTTCCCTAGACTTAGAGGAACCGGAGGTGCTTTATCTGAGTTTGAAATTTGACGACAGCATTACTGAAACCCGCTACATGCCCTTCTTTGCCGAGCCCGGAAATGTTGAAATCAAAACCAGCCTTGAAGGCTTTGGGTACGATCAAAAAATTACAGGCTCAGTCAACCAGGGAGTCTGGGATGAATTTAAATTGCTCCAAGGTCGATATAATGACAGACAATTGGAACTCATACAAGCAGAATTGGCAGCAGGACAACAAAACAATTCTAAGGAGGTCCAGCGCGTTCAAGGTCAAAGACAAAAACTGCTAAGCGCCCGGTATTTAGCTACAGTAAATTTTGCAAAAAATCACAGCGACCTGCCTATCGCACCTTATTTAATGCTGGCTGAAATTCCCGATGTGAATCTAAAATATCAGGACACCATACTCAAACTCCTGTCCCCAGAAATAAAAAACTCCAAGTACGGTAAAGCATTGGAGTCTTTTGTGAATCGGCAAAAAGATTCGTTACGATAAAGCATTGATTTGGTCAATAAGGCCTCTTCCGCGAGTTTCGAGCTCTTGATTGATGGCTTTAAAATGCTGCTTTTTATTTTCGACTGAGCGATCGTTTACCTTCTGGATCAGATCATCAAACACCTCAATGGCCTGATCAATGATTTTTTCGGAAGCTTCAGTTCCTTTGTCAGGGTTGGTCATTTCCCAAATGTAAACGGCCTCAATAATGTCTCCTAAAACGTAATTAATGTCTTTTTTTAAGTCTCTTTTGCTTGACATGATTAGAAATTTTGAGCAAAAATAATGTTTTTTAGGTCCTTAAGGGACAATAACTTCTAAAATCTCCGCACCCGACGATTCTACCGTAAACTCCCCCATACAGGCCGGAACCAAAGCTGTTTCACCACACTCCAGACGCAACGCTGGTTGACCTGCCGCAATGAGCTGAGCACTGCCAAAAACACACATTAGAACCATAAAGGAATCTGCGGGATCCGTGTTCATACTAACCGAAGCGTTAATGGGCCAAAGCGTGGTTTGAAAATAATCGGAAGCATAGATCAGGTTGGGCGCATTATCGATGCGTCGCTCAGGCCGGCAATCCACCTGATCCATGTCGTGAAAGACCAAAGCGCGCGCAGCTTCTTCAAGATGAAGTTCACGCATGGCACCATTGACATCCGGTCGATCCCAATCATAAATGCGATAAGTTATGTCAGAGGTTTGTTGAATTTCGGCTAAAACTACGCCTCCTCCTATGGCATGAACCAATCCTGGTGCGATGAAAAATGCATCCCCTGCTTGTACGGGCACTTCATTGAGAATATCCGTGATTCGACCCTCTGATAAAGCCCTTTGATAGGCCTGATGATCAACCCCTGGCTTAAAACCAATGACCAAGCGCGCTCCAAGATCCGCTTGGAGAACATACCACATTTCAGTTTTACCGAAACTCCCATGTTGGGCCTGAGCTATGGTGTCATCGGGATGAAGCTGAACAGATAAATCTTGCTTAGCATCGATGAACTTGAAGAGTAATGGAAATTCACCGTGATATTTATTGTAAACCCGTACTCCCAACAAATCAGCGCCGCAAGCGGCAATGAGTTCAGTGAGATTATGGGCTTGACCAAAGCCTGCTTGAAGCTCAGAGACCTTACCCTTGACTCCGGATATTTCCCAACTTTCCCCTATTTGACTCCCAATAGGTTTACCGTAAAATTTATGCAGTTTTTCTCCACCCCAGACCTTGGTAAATTGTTGAGGTTGAAATTTAATAAAACTGAGTGCTTTACTCATCTTCCTGATTTAGCGATATGCTTAACTGAAATTTAATGGCTTTGGACATGAACTTTGATTGACCTAAGTATCATCCCTGATGCACCACAAAATTTCTCGGGGTTTCATGCAGTTTGACGATGATCCCATAATTAGTATCGATTCGTGCTCTAAGCTTTTCCCAAATGACTTTGGCGATGTTTTCGACGGTAGGGATCAAAGTTTTGAACTCTGAGACTTCTAGGTTGAGATTTTTATGATCAAAAGGATCTTCTACTTCTTCTTTAATGAGTGACTTTAAAATCGCTACATCCATCACCATGCCCGTCACTGGATCAATTGGACCAGTAATGCCTACCTCCAATTCATAGTTGTGTCCGTGGTAATTGGGATTGCTGCACTTACCAAAAACGGCAGCGTTCTTTTCATCACTCCACTCAGGGTGATACAGCCTGTGCGCTGCATTGAAATGTGCTTTTCTATAAAGGGTAGTAGTCATAATCCCAAGTGTTCACAGTATTTATCGAAAATAATTTTGAACCAAACCGTATACTGATCCGGGTGCTCGGCCATGTCCTGAATTAATTCATCCATAGGCATCCATTTCCAAGAAGCCACTTCTTCTGAATTAATTTTTGGCTCGCCTTCAAAATGCCCTACCAATACATGATCTAACTCGTGTTCGGTTAGACCATTGTCAAATGGCGCTTTATAAATGAATGACACTTTAAATTCAAGTGGGACCTCAAATCCCATTTCCTCCCGAAGTCTTCTTCTGCCAGCGCTCACAGAATCTTCTCCCATGCGCTGGTGACTGCAGCAAGTGTTGGTCCACAAGCCTGGCGAATGATATTTGTGCCAAGCCCGTTGTTGCAACATCAGCTCGTTTTTCTCATTAAAAACAAAAACCGAGAAGGCTCGATGAAGCACCCCTTTTTCATGAGCTTCCATTTTTTCCATGGTGCCTAGCGGCGCGTCGTTTTGATCGACCAATATGACCTGTTCGGTTTGCATCATAAATTGTATCAAAGGTACAAAATGGCCCAATACCTTTGGGCAGACAAAAAGAACAAACATTGAAATTTAATCAATCAACATGCTGCTTGAGGCAAAATTCAGTCGTGATAAGGCCAGCGCACTCGCATAGATCGGCCCAAATAGAGATCAAATTCTCAGTATTAGTCCTGAACCAAAAAGACAGATCGTCTATTGAGTTGATGGTCAACCTCACTGCATTGGACCACTGCACAGTCAATCAAGGGCTGAGCTTCTCCATAGCCCTCAGCCGTAAGGCGTTCTGGAGCAACACCGTGCTCGATGAGCCATGCTCTTGTAGAAGCTGCTCTTTTATCAGAAAGGACCTCATTATATTCATCCGATCCTCGCTGGTCAGTATGGGATTCAATATGAATCACCAATTCTGGATGATCTTCCATGGCGACAAGGATTTTGGCCAACTCAACTTCGGCATCTTTTCTAATTTCGTAACGATCGAAGTCAAAATAAATCGGTTGAAGATTGAGTTTACACCCAAGATCATTGGGTCGACATAGATCCGTAAACTTAAGTGGGATACTCACGCTCTGGGTGGCACTAATTTCTGGAGTCTGAATGACGATCTCGTTAGGAGTATAGCCTGGTGCAGCAGCCACCATTCGGACCTCTTGCCCGCACTTAAAGTCAAAGTTAAATTGAGCGTCTTCACCGACAATAAATTCATTATAAATCTGATTTTCAGCGTCATAGATTTTAACTTGCGCACCGGGAATGCCTTCTAGTGTTTCTAGGTCAATGACACGACCGTCAATGAGTATTTGACACACTGCCTTAAACCCGAAAATTTGGTCCCCTTGACTGTCCTCAGCCCCGCGATTTGAAGTAAACACCCCTTTACGAAGTTCTGTGTCATAAGCCAATCCAAAATCATCCATAGGGCCATTAATCGGTTCTGGCAGGTGATTGATTTGACCGCCATCATCACTGAGATTAAGAGAATAAATGTCTAATCCACCCATACCCGCCCGAGCGTCTGTGGCAAAGTACAGCATTTGGTCTTGATCGATAAAAGGAAAAGTCTCCCGCCCGGCCGTATTAACCTCAGGTCCGAGGTTAACCGGACTACCTGCTATACTGTCTCCCAAAATGACAGCATACCACAGGTCAGAAGCCCCAAAACCACCCGGGCGATCAGAGACAAAATAAAGTCGATCCTCGTTTGCACTTAGCGCTGGATGAGCCGAAGAATAGTTTACATCATTGATGGGTAAATCCATGAAATTACCCCATTCATTATTTTCCATACGCTGAGCACGGACGATCTTCAGTCGCATGGTTGGGTCAGTTTCAGCCTGATCCTTAGTCAAGGATTGACTTTGAGTGAAATACATGGTTTTCCCATCTTTGGTAAATACCGCAGTAGACTGATATCCCGAAGGCTCGAAAGCACCTCTTAAGGCTTGAACATCCATTACGGAACCTTCCTCAGTGAGGTTGGCCTGATATAATTTTGAAAAAGGTTGGTTGGTCCAATCGTGGATTTTATCCTCATCCCCCTCTGGCCTAGTCGAACTAAATACAATGGATTGATCCAAATAGGATGGTCCAAAATCTGAGTAATCCGAATTAATACCACTGATCTCTCTGAGTTCAACCTCAAACAGAGCCACGGTCAGTTCAGACTCACCCAAATAAGTCATGGCATTTTCAAAGGCACTAAATCGCTGCATTAATTCAGCCGAACGCTGCAAATTACCAGAAGATTTATAGGATTGAGCCGCTCGATAATAGATAAAATCCTGGGCCTCTTCCGGATAATTATCGATGAGTTTACCATACCACTCGGCGGCATTGGCGTAGTCACTATTCCAATAGTAGGTATCGCCGAGGTTTTGGTAAACCTGGGCCGAGCTGTAGCCCTTTTCTACAACTTTCAAATAAACGGAACGCGCATCGATATAGGCCAGATTATCCGATTGCTTCTCCGCCTTGCGCAATTTGTTTTTCTGCGCCCAAGCTCCAGTAGTCATGGACACCAAAATAAGCGCTAGTAAAGTATTTAGATATTGACTTTTCATAAGCGGGGGTCTTAAAAGAATCTGGGAGCAATTATGCGTTCAACACTATTAAATACATCAAATCGGAACATCACCTCATAGGATCCATCACTATAGGTCTCAAGTGCCGTTGTTTGATAATCGTAACCCACTCCGATAAATAAGCCGTCATTGACCTGAAAACCGGCCATGGCACTCAATGCTGCATTCAGTCGATATGAAGTGCCTAAAGTGATTTTTTCCTGAATCAAAAAGTTCGCAGATAAATCCCATTGTACGGGCGCTCCTTTAACCACCTTTAACATGGTTGCTGGCTTAAATTTCAAGTTTGGATTCAAATCGAAAACATAGCCCGAAATAAAAAACCAGTGCAGTTCCTCAGCGGCGGTCGTCGCTCCTAAATTTCCTGATTGTCCAGAAACTATAGCATCAATGGAATTTGAATCGAAGTGTTTGGTCTTAAGAATATTGGGTAAAGACAAACCGGCATAAAACTTATCGGTAAAATAATAAGCCCCCAGCCCAACTTGGGGTTGAAGCTTGTTGTCAATATTGACCTCAAAGATATCACCTTGTCCCTCATCTGGAATATTGAGTTTAGAAAAATCAACATTCAAAACGTCGATACCCGCCTTTAAACCAAAGGCCAATTGACCACTAGCATTAACCCGTAAATTATAGGCATAATCCACGGTTAAATTTGTTTCTACTGAAGGGCCGATCTGATCGTGAACCAAAGAAAATCCTATACCCATATTTTCAAGCTGGCCCAGTGGAGTACTGTAGGTCAAAGTACCCGTTTGTGGTGCACCATCAAAATTGACCCACTGACTGCGACCAAGCAATCCAATGCTGGTATGCATTTTTGAACCAACATAACCAGGGTTGATCACCTGAGTATTGTACATATATTGAGTGTACTGAGGATCTTGCTGCCCGAAGGAAACTTGAACCATCAAGGTTAAAAGAACAACAATACCGGGGCTAAAGCAGTTTTTCATTGTCAAGTTCTTTTTGTTAATATTTCGGGTACTCATCTCTTTCATGGCCTTAACGATTTAGATATAAGTAACCCGTATAGGCCGCCTCTCCGTTGATTGGCTTGCTATTCGCGTCAAAAGTTAGTACATAGAAATAAGTTCCGGTGGGTAATAAATTACCCGATCCAGCAACTGAACCGACATTGGCATAGCCTTGAAAGACATTGTTGCTTTCGTTATAAGCACGAGATTCCCATACCAGTACGCCCCATCGGTTGTATATTTGCATTGTATTTCCTTGATAGGCATCAATATTTTCGATCCAGAAAAAGTCATTTTTACCGTCGCCATTTGGCGTTACTCCGTTGTAAATAATAATTTCATCCACCTGACTACCAACTGAAGGCAGAAGCACGCGAGTTGGTGCATCCGCATCATAACTTTCTGGGTCAGACAAATCAGACAAAGTCACCCCACTTAGTAAGCCATTAACGTACGACTGGGTCTCAAAAAAGCCGCGATCAATGTCGAATTGAGTGATGGTATACGTTGCCGTGAATTCGGCGGTATTCTCCTGTCCAGCATCCAGATTGATGGACTCAGGCCCCTCAATAATGACATCGACATTATCATTGAAAATTTGTAAATCCAGCACCTCAATAGTACTCAAATTGATGAGACTAAACGTATAGGTTATTGTTTCACCGACATTGGCCGATAAATCGTTATTCAAATCGTTCCAAACACCTGCCATTATCAAACCAATACGGCCATCCTGACAAATATCGATTGACGTAGGCCCATCTTCGAAAAAACTTACGTCATGGGATAAATCACTGATTGATTCATCGAAATAAGTTGTACCATTGACTGCAGCGGTACTTGATACCACTCCATTATCTAAATCGCTTTGGGTAATCACATATGTCGCGCTAAATAACCACAGTTCATCAACATCTAATAGCCCATCACCATTGTCGTCTCCGCTCAGGTATTCAATATCAACTTGCGGATTTGGATCGGTCAATAGCGGATCACTCAATTCAATTTCAGACAAGGCCGTATTACCAAAGTTAGCCACCGTATAGGTAAATAGAATTTGATCATTAACTAACGAACACCCCTCCGCATCAAGTAATTCAGCTTCCTTGATTAAATTAATTTGACAATCAAACAAGGTCAGACTTACCGCTGTTCTTGCCAAGCTGCTGCATCCATTTTGTGCATTGATATTTTCGGCATAATAGGTAACGCTCCCTGCTTCCGCCAAAACCGGATCAGTGATCACAATTCCTCCTGTCGGTGCGTCATACCATACTACATCCTCTCCAGCAATAATTTCTATGGCATCATTAGCATCCAAAGCATTAGACCCTGTGTCACACCCTGTCAAATCTCCTGTACTCACTGGCGACTCTGGTGCGGCAATTATGGCCAAGGTTACGGCCGTTCGGTCCAAACTGACACAACCCGAATTGAAATTATAGGTCTCAGCGTAATAAGTCACACTACCAACGCTGCTTAAACTTGGATCCGCAACAACATTACCCCCTGTGGCAGCATCATACCAGGTAATGATTTCTCCACTAGAAACAGTGGCACTCGCAATCAGTGTCTGAGTTGGTTCTTCCTCACACTCTATTAAGTCTCCATCACTGATTGGCGCCTCAGGAGCTCCAAGTATCGTCAGATTGACTGGAGTTCGAGTTAATGAAATACATCCCGTTGCACTAAATGTACTCTCGGCGTAATAGGTCACGCTCCCAACGCTGCTTAAACTTGGATCCGCAACAACATTGCCCCCTGCGGCAGCATCATACCAGGTCAGTATCTGTCCGTTACCTACTGTAGCAGTTGCCGTTAATGTTTGAATTGGATCTGTCTCGCATTCACTCTGATCGCCTCCGCTCACAGGTTCATTGGGCGCAGTAATGTCTTGGGTGATCTCGATACTCGCAGTATCCGTACAGCCGTTGGCCGAAGTAACCGTAACCGTGTAAGTCCCTGGGGTGCTCACAGT
>Ga0181574_10003639_pt1 | contig 13587 bp, 10 predicted proteins | sample 101ome_24_FD_145600 | JGI IMG/M metagenome (GOLD analysis project Ga0181574, IMG submission 145600) | Coastal salt marsh microbial communities from the Groves Creek Marsh, Skidaway Island, Georgia - 101410AT metaG (spades assembly) | ecosystem: Environmental > Aquatic > Marine > Intertidal zone... | reverse complement strand
GAGGATCTGGCCCATGCCTCCTCGCTGCCGGCCGGCACCCCCGGAGTTTTCGCGGATCTCCTTGCGCCAGATGATGATCGGACCGACCTGTTCGGTGGCTTCGGCCGACATCGTGCGCACCCCGGACGGGAACGCCGTGGCGGTCAGGCCGTCGAGGGAGGGTCGGGCTCCTGAGCCGCCGCTGTTGAACATCAGCAATTCGACGGGTGGCTTCGGATCATCGGGCGATGCCTGCCGGGCACTCGCCTGGAAGTTCCAGAGCGCGCCGGCGCCTTCGGCGGGGACGACCTCCGGCAGGGCGTGGGCGATGGCGCCCAAGGTGAGGTCAGTGACGAAGTGGCCGATCACGTGGCGAACCGAAACCGGGTCGGGGTGCTCGGCATTGAGGATCACGCCTTTGGGGGCGCTGACGGTGAACGGTGCGAGCGATGCGAAATTGTTTGGCAGTTCCGGCGCCAGCGCAACAAGCATCGCGTAGGTGAAATACGCCTCCGCATACCCGAGCGGCACATTGATCCCGTAGCGGCTGATCGGCGATGTCCCGGTGAAGTCGGCGTGCATGCCGTCGTCCGTAACGGTGAGGGTGACGGCCAGGGTGAGTGGAAGGTCGTAGCCGTCGACCACCATCGTGTTCGTGTAGGTGCCCTTGGGGACATGGGGCAGGGCGGCCATCGTGGCCGAGCGGGTCCGATCGAACACGAAGGCCGCGAGGTCGTCGAGATCGTCGAGCTCGAACTCCTCGAGCATCGACAGAAGTCGTCGACGGCCGGTCTCGTTACATGCCGTGAGGCCGTGGATGTCGCCGATGACCTGATCAGACTCGCGGACGTTCCAGCGCACCATGGTGACGAGGTCGTCGTTGAGTTCGCCTCGCTCGACCCACTTCAGGATCGGGATGCGCACGCCTTCCTCGTACACCTCACGGGCCTCGGGGCCGTAGCCGCGACCCCCGACGTCGACGACGTGCGCGGTCGATGCGAAGAAGCCGACGAGCGATGTGTCGTCGCTGGGATCACGAAAGACCGGGGTAGTGACGGTGATGTCGTGAAGGTGGCCGGTGCCCTTCCAGGGATCGTTCGTGATGTAGACGTCGCCCGGGTAGATCCGTTCCGGGCCGATGTCGTCGATGAAGTGACCGACGGCGGCGGCCATCGTGTTGACGTGTCCGGGCGTGCCCGTGACCGCCTGGGCGATCATCCGGCCTTCGGTGTCGAAGACGCCGGCCGAGAGGTCGCCGGCCTCGCGGACCGATGTCGAGAAAGCGGTGCGCACGAGGGTGAGCGCTTGTTCTTCGACGATCGAGATGAGGCGATTCCACATCACCTGGTTGTGCAGTTCGCGTGCGGCGTTCATGCGTCAACTCCCGGGGATCCAGCGTCAGCTCGGTGGATCAGCACGGTGCCGTCCTCCTGCATGGTGGCCGCATGGTGGGAGGCGAGCACGGTGGTGGTCTGTTCCTCGACGATCACCGCCGGCCCTCGGACCTGGTCACCTGCGGAAAGCGACGTGCGTTCGACAACGGCGGCGTCGGCGTCGACCCCGCTGATCGGGTCGTACATCGTTCGATGGTTTGGCGCGGTGACCTCAGTGCCGTTCGTCGACAACTCGACCGGTGTGGGCGCATCGACCACCGACGCAACCCGCACCGACCAGCTGACCGCCTCGATAGCCAGGTCGTCGATCGCTCGGCCAAAGAATTCCTCGTAGGCCTTCGTGAACTCGGCGCCGAGGAGCTCAGCAGCCATGTGGTCGAAGGAGGCATCGCCGAGCCGGACCGGGATCTCCCAACCCTGACCCTTGTACCGCATTGCGACCTGCCGCTCGACGGCGACATCGGCGTCCGTTCCCTCCCGGACGAACGCCATTGCCTCGTCGGTGAGTTCGGCGAGGACTCGGTTGGCCCCGTCGATGTCGAAGTCGACGGTGGATGTGTAGAAGCTCCGGACCGCCTCGTAGGCGAACGGTGCCCGAAGAAAGCCGACGGCCGAACCGACGCCTGCGTCGGGCGGCACGATCAACTCATCGAGGCCGAGTTTGTCGAGCAGGCGACCGGCGTGGAGCGGCCCACCTCCACCGAACGCGATCATCGAGTAGCCGGCGAGATCTTTGCCGTTCTCGACGGCGTGCACACGGGCGGCGTTGGTCATGTTCTCGTCGACGACCTCAGCCACGCCGCGGGCAGCATCAGCGGCCGACAGGCTGAGTCGGTCGCCGACCGACCGCATCAGCGCCTCAGCGGCGAGGGTGGGGGAGAGGTCGATGTCCTTCGCCCCGAACGTGTCGGGGTGAAGCCGACCGAGCTGCACGTTGGCGTCGGTGACGGTCGCGTCGAGACCGCCGCGCCCATAGGACGCCGGCCCGGGCTCGCTGCCGGCCGAATGGGGACCAATGCGGATCTGGCCGAGCGAATCGACCGAAGCGATCGAACCCCCGCCCGCGCCGATCTCGATCATCTCGATCACCGGGATCGAGATCGGCATGCCCGAGCCTTTCTTGAAGCGGGCCGTGCGGTCGACCTCGAACGTCTTGGCGGTCGCCGGCGTGAAGTCCTCGATCAGGGCGATCTTCGCCGTGGTGCCACCCATGTCGTAGGACAGCACGCGGTCGCGGCCATAGCGGGCAGCGAGATCAGCGGCGAAGATGGCACCGCCGGCCGGCCCCGACTCCACGAGCCGGACAGGGAACGCAGCGGCCGACTCGACCGACATCAGCCCACCACCAGAGTGGATCAGGTAGAGCGGGCACGTGGCGCCTCGAGCGGCGAGCTCGTCTCGCAGCCGGACGAGGTAGCTGGCCATCAGCGGTTGGACGTAGGCGTTGGCGCAGACCGTGTTGAAGCGCTCGTACTCGCGCATCTGGGGCGAGACCTCGCTCGAGATCGATACCGCAATGTCAGGGAGCTCGGCGAGCAGGAGCTCGCGGAAGCGAAGTTCGTTCGTCGGGTTGACGTAGGAGTGGATGAAGCCGACCGCGACCGACTGGTAGCCCTCCGTGCCGATGTGTTCGACGAGGGAGACGGCACCGTTTTCATCGAACGGCACGAGAATCTCGCCTCGTGCGTTCAGCCGTTCGCTGATGACGTGGCGATCGGCCCGCTGGATGAGCGGGGTCGGCAGCACGATGTTGAGGTCGTACTGCTCGAACCGGCTCTCGGTTCTGGTCTCGATCACATCGCGGAATCCGTCGGTCGTGACGAGTGCGGTCTTGGCACCGCGCCGTTCGATGAGGGCGTTGGTGGCGAGCGTCGTTCCGTGGATGATCTGGGTGACGTCGCGCAGGTCGATGTTCTCCTGTGCAGCGATGCGGCCGATGCCGTCGAGGATCCCGACTTCGGGAGCGTCATGCGTGGTGAGCACCTTGGTTGACGAGTAGCTGCCGTCGGCCACTTCGATCACGATGTCGGTGAAGGTGCCGCCGACATCGGCACCGATGCGAATACTCATCTCAGATCCCTCGGATTCGCTCGGCAACCGAAGCGATCGCGTCTTCGTTGCGTCGGTAGTACGTCCAGCCTTTGCGGCGGGTGGCGGCCACGAGGCCGGCGTCGACGAGGACTTTCAGGTGACGACTTCCGGTGGGTTGGCTCACGCCCAGTTTCTCGACGATGAAGAGGTTGCATGCCCCCTCAGTGACCGGGTCGCCGTGCTCCTGGGGCGGAAAGTTCGCCTGCACGTCCTTGAGCCAATCGAGGATTTTCAGGCGCTTGTCGCTGGCGAGCGCTTTGAGGGCGACTTCGAGGTCGCCTTCGGTCTCGACGGTCGTCGTCTCGGTCAGAGCCATAGCGACATAGCAAACACGCTATGTCCTTGTGTCGCAACCGCGGAGCGCCGGCCGTGCGCTTTGTGGCCTGGGTGACCGAATTCACGGCCTCGATGGCGGCGATCTCGTCGGCCGCACGTAACGTCGAGTCGTTCTTCGCTTCGGGGCCGTGCGCCGCCGAACCATCACCCGGACATCCTTCCCCCGAGGAGTTCCCCCATGTCCACTGCGCTCTATCGACTGGGTCGGTTCGCCGCTCGGCGTCCCTTGCTTGTCGTCGGCTCGTGGTTTCTTCTGGCTGCGGCTGTGGTCGTCGCCAACTCCACGATCGGCCGCGACTTCGAAGACACCTTCACCGTCCCTGGTCAGGACAGCGATGACGCGCTCGTCCTGCTCGAAGCCGCCCAGCTCGATGCCGCAGGTGTCAGTGCACAGCTCGTGATTGCATCGGTCGTTTCCGGCGAACCCATCACCGATGACCTCGCGCAGATCGATCAGATCCGAGCCGAGTTCGCTGAACTCGATGATGTCGTCGCCGTGGCCGACCCCCAGCTCTCGGCCGATGGCACCGTGGCGCTCGTTCGCGTCCAGTACCCACCGAGCGACGAGATGACCGCCGTCGCCTTGGAGGATCTCAAGGAACGGCGTTCCGAACTCGACGAGGCCAACGGGCTTCGGGTCGAAGCCGACGGCGAACTCTTCTTCGTGTTCGAGGAACCCCAGACCGGCACCGGCGAGATGATCGGCATTGTCGCCGCCATCGTCATCTTGTTGATCGCCTTCGGCTCGGTGATCGCCATGGGTCTCCCGATCGGTACCGCACTGTTCGGGCTTGCGTTGGGCACGAGTGCCCTCGGACTCGTCAACTATCTGATCGACATCCCGTCGTGGGCGCCGCAGATGGTGGCGATGGTCGGCATCGGTGTCGGCATCGACTACGCCCTCTTCCTCGTCACCCGCCACCGTGAATACCTCGCCCAGGGCATGACGGTGCAGGAATCCGTGGGACGCGCCACCGCCACCGCCGGTCAGGCCGTGATCTTTGCCGGTGGCACGGTCGTGATCGCGATCCTCGGTCTCGCTGTCGCAGGCGTGCCGTTCCTGACCGCCGCCGGCGTCGCGACCTCGCTGGTCGTGCTCGTCATGGTCACCGCCGCCATCACCTTGCTTCCCGCCTTCCTGGGCCTCGCCGGTCCTCGGGTCAACGGCATCCGCTCGAGCCGTCGCCGCGAGATCGATCCGACCATCTCCCCTCGCTGGGAGGCCTGGGGTCGGCACGTATCGCGTCACGCATGGGGGTACGCCGTCGGCGTCACCGCACTACTCATCGCCCTCACCGCCCCGGTGCTCGCCCTCGAGTTGGGCTTCCCGGATAACGGCAATCTCGGCGAGGAACGCACCGAACGCCAGGCGTTCGACCTCACCACCGAGGCATTCGGCGCGGGCTTCACCGGCCCGTTGATGATTGCGCTCGACCCGGCCGGCGACCCAACGCTGGTCGGCGATCTCGCCGAGGCCGTCCAGGCCGACGAGAACATCGCCTTCGTGCAACCGGCGCCGCCCACCGACGGCACCGACATCACCGTCCTCTTCGCGTTCCCCGCCACGTCGCCGCAGTCGCCCGAGACCTACGACACGGTGCAGCGCATCCGCGCCGACGTGTTCCCACCGGTCTTCGAGGGCACGGAGGCCGTCGCCCACGTCGGCGGGCAGACCGCCTCGTTCGGTGACGTCGGGAACCAGGTCTCGTCACGGCTGCCCTGGTTCATCACCTCGGTGATCGCGCTGTCGTTCTTCCTGCTCACCGGCGTTTTCCGCTCGCCGGTCATGGCGCTCAAGGCCGCAATCCTCAACCTGTTGTCGATCGGCGCCGCCTACGGCGTACTCGTCGCCGTCTTCCAGTGGGGATGGGGCAACGAACTCATCGGTGTGGCCGAACCGATCCCGATCGTGGCGTTCATGCCGATGTTCATGTTCGCCATCCTCTTCGGCCTGTCGATGGACTACGAGGTATTCCTGCTCAGCCGCATTCGCGAAGAGTTCCTCGCCACGGGCGACAGCGACCAGTCGGTGATCCGCGGCCTCGCATCGACCGCCCGGGTCATCACCTCGGCCGCGTTGATCATGATCTCGGTGTTCGGCGGTTTCATCCTCGGCGACGACCCGTTCATCAAGATGTTCGGTCTCGGCCTGGCAACCGCGATCTTCGTCGACGCCACCATCGTCCGTATCGTTCTTGTCCCGGCAACGATGAAGCTGCTGGGCGACAACAACTGGTGGATCCCGGCCTGGCTCGACCGCCTGATCCCGCACATCGACATCGAGGGTGACTCGGCGCTGCCAGAACCTGAGTTCGAACCGGTCGCCCACAATGGTGAAGCACCGATCACCCACGAGCCCGTGCTCGTCTGAGCAACGGAGCTTGAAGCCGCACCGCGGCTCGCCACTACGGTGTCGCCATGCAGGTGACACGGGTTGCAGGGGCGCTGGGCGCAAGGATCGACGGCGTCGATCCTCGTGATCCGGTTGCCTTCGACGACATTAAGGCGGCACTCCTCGAGCACGAAGTCGTCTTCTTCCGAGGTGCGAACCTCTCCGAGGAGGAGCAGTTCGAGCTCGGCCGTCGGTTCGGCACGCCGTCGATCTTTCCCGTGCAACGACTGCTCGGCGCAACCGAACCGCGCATGACGGTGATCCAGGACGGCCCCGATAGCCCCAACGCCGCCGATGGCTGGCACACCGACGCCACCTGGCTCGCCGAGCCGCCCGCCTACGCGCTGTTGCACATGGAGACGCCACCCGAGGTGGGCGGTGACACGATGTGGTGCTCGGCGACCGCTGCCTACGATCAACTCGCCGCGCCGATGCAGGAGCTGCTGTGTTCCCTGCGGGTGATCCACGACAACGAGAGCTTCATTCAAGGTGTCTACGCAAAGGCCGGCGATGCGGCCCCCAAGATCGCCGATGGGCTTCGTGAGCACTATCCGCCGGTCGAGCATCCGATGGTGCGCACCCACCCCGAGACGGGCCGCCGGTCGATCGTGTTCGGCTGGCGGTTCATGAACCGCATCGTCGGGTTCAGCGAGCACGAATCGAAGTCGCTGCTGACGTTCATCGGCGAGTGGGTGAAGGAGCCGCGGTTCCATGTGCGCTGGCAGTGGGAGCAGGGCGACCTCGCCATCTGGGACGAACGCTCAACGCTGCACCGGGCCTCAGCCGACCACTGGCCGCAGAAGCGGGTGATCCGTCGCCTCGAGATCGATGGTGACCGGCCGTTTTTCGACCCGGATGTCGAGCCGATCTTCCCCTCGAAGTTCCAGCCGTACACGTATTGAATCGCTGCAGCTGGCCGCTGCGAGGCGGTTGTGGCGGAGGGAGGGGGATTCGAACCCCCGGGACCCGTGAAGGCCCGCTGGTTTTCAAGACCAGTGCAATCGTCCGCTCTGCCATCCCTCCGGGGACGAGGTTACGGCGTTGCGCAGCGCGAAACCTCACTCGTCGGCGGCGACCTCGATGCGGCTCTGGTGCCAGTCGCGGGCGGCAGCGAGGGCGGTGTCGGCGCGATCGATGAGTTCCCCGGCCGTGAGGGCGTGGGCTGGATAGCAGGCGGCACCGACCCAGAGGGTCAGGCTTGGGTGTTGCTGTTCGAGGTGGAGGCGCAACCGTTCCATCGTCAAGATTGCGCCGCTCTCCGGGGTGTCTTCCAGCACCACGCCAAAGCGCCCATCCTGCAGATGGGTCAACGTGTCGGCCTCTCGAAGCGTTGCGCGGAGGGCGTCGGCGACCAGCGCCGGCTCGGCGTTAGGCCGATTGTCACCCTGTCGACCATCGACGACCTGGATCACGCCGGCGGCGACGGGGCGCAGGTGTCGTCGGGCCGCAGCGATTCGGCCTTCCAGCGCAACCACGAAGTACTCCTGGTTCAACAGGCCGGTGGCCGGATCGGTCAGCGCGGTGCCGCCCGCACCGGAGTCGGAGATGACGATCGGGGCAGAGACATCACCGACCCGCTTCTCGGCTGTCGACAACTGCTCGGACAGGCTTTTCACAGCCTCTTCGGCGCTCATGCGGCGCTGCACCTGAGCGGCGAGCGCCTGTTCGAGTTCGTGGATCTGCTCGTTCATCGAGCCGATTCGCTCGTCGGCAGTGTCGGTCGTGCGTCGCTGGCTCATCGTGAGCGCTGCCGCAGCGCCGGCGACGACGGACCCGAGGAGCGCCAGCTTGGTGCGCCCGGTCACGGCGACGAGCACCCCGACGCCGGCGGCGGCAGCACCCAAGGCACCGGCAAGATCAGGTCGGGCATCACTCATCTGCACTCCATCGGCACCAGCACCGTCATATTCAAGCCAACGGATCGGTGATTGTGTGAGGTGTGTCGGCGAACAGCCGAGGATCGGGGCTCGAGAGCACCGTGCGGAGCCGGTCGAGGTATCGAGACCGCGAGATCTCGGTGACGCCGAGCGATGCAAGATGGGTCGTTCGCCACTGCACATCGATCAATCGGGGATGATCATCAACCAAGCCGGTGACCAGCGCGACGACCGCTGCTTTCGAGGCGTCGGTGCGGCGATGAAATTTGGATTCGGCTGCGAACAGCCCGCCAATACCGAGGCCGTAGACGCCGCCGACGAGTTCTCCATCGCACCAGGTCTCGACGCTGTGGGCCCAACCAAGCTCGTGGAGACGTCGGTAGGCCCGCTGGATTCGGTCGTCGATCCAGCCGTGCGGTCGGGCCGGTTCGGCGCACCCGGCGACGACCTCGTCGAACGCAGTGTCGACCCGAAACTCGAAGCGTCGCATGGATCGCCGCAACGAACGACTGACATGCAGATCGTCGAGTTCGAGGACACCGCGGGGGTCCGGTGACCACCAACCAAGCGCCCCTCCGCTCTCAAGCGGCATCGGAAAAAGCGCCGAACGATACGCAGCGAGGAGCGTCCCTGGCTCGTCGTCAGCACCCGCACCGACGAAGCCGTATTCGTCGGGCAGCATGTCGACGGAGAAGTCCCATCGGCTGGCAGGCGGCTCGATCGGCATACCGCAGCCTAGGTTCGCCTAGGTTGCCGCCCATGGCCGGCCGTGTTCCGCCCGAAGTGTCCGCTGCGCTCGCCGACCGCGCCGCCTCGCTCCGCGGCCGGGCGACAGGTCGGGTGCTCGACCTCGACACGGACCCCTTCGACGACGCCGACGGTGTCTACGACACGATCTACGCGTTCCTTCAGGCGCCACGCCAACGCGACCTCGACCGCTTCTACCGCCGACTCCACGAACTGCTTGCGCCCGGCGGCCTGATGTACGTGCTCGAACCGACGATCCGCACCGGCAAGCTTGGTCGGGCACTCGGTATCGGTGGACGTCTCGCTCGGCCGATCGCCGGCCTGCACTTCGACCGCGACATCCCGCAGTCGATTCGTCGGGCGGGTCTCTTCGTGAGCGATCTGCACCGCTTCGAGATCGCCGCGGTGGCGGCGCCGTTTCGGTCGTTTCGAGATCGCCGCGGTGGCGGCGCCGTTTCGGTCGTTTGTGGAGGCGTGGGCGCGGTTCCCGACGCCGGCGCCAGAGGCTGGCGACGTCAGCTGACTTCGATCGTCACCGAGTTGACGGTGACGGTGCGCGACGGCGCGCCACCCAGTGCGCCACCGGGTTCGTGCAAGCCGATGATCGACTGCAGCACCCCGAGTCCGGCCTCGTCGGTCTCGCCGAAGACGACATAGACGCCCTGCCCATCAAGCCGAGCGGCGTTCTCGCCGGTGGTGAAGAAGTACTGCGCGCTGGACGAGTTGGGAAGGGCCGTGCGGGCCATCACGAGCTGACCGGGCACATAGCGATACGGGCCGACGATGCCGACGCTGGTCTCCTCAAACTGCGGCTCGTCGGGGATCGTGTAGCCCGGACCCGGATCCGACGGCGATTCGGTGCGCGGCGCGCCGCCCTGAATAATGTCGATCGACGGATCGCTCCGGAAGACGGATCGCTCCGGAAGATTGTGGTGCCGTCGTAGTACCCCCACCGGGCGAGAGTCACGAAGTTGTTGACCGTGATCGGCGTCTCCGCCGTGGTGAGCGCCACCCGGATCTCACCCTCGGAGGTGTCGAACACGGCCACGTGGGACTTGGTCGTGTCGATGCATATCGGATGAGGCTGCGCAAACGTGATCGTGCGCGGCGACGACCCATCCTCGGCCGGGCAGGATGAGGCATCGGCGGCCGCTGCGGCATCGATGTCGGTCGGCGAGGGGTCGGTCGTGGTGTCGGGCGTGATCGACTCGACCTGCGGTGGCCCGTCATCGCCAGCGAGGAAAATGCCCCCAACGAGTGGTGCAATCAAGGCGAGCGCGAGCAGCGCCACAAAGCCGCCGACGACCAGGCGGCGACGACGGTCGCGGCGGTCGATCACGACTTCCTGACGGATCTTCTGCTTGCCAGCGTTGACCCGCCGCTTTCTGAGTTCGGCTTGTGACGGCACGCTGTGACGCTAGCGGCCACTCCCGATGAGTTGGTCCAGTGCGCAGATCCAGCGGGAACGGTCAGCCAGCGCAGGGATTCTGGACAGTGACCTGCGGGACCCGTCCGCTTCGGAAGGTTTCGACGACACCGTCACGGATGGTGAAGATCACCCGGAACTCGGCATCGGATTCGTCTCGGGGCACAAAAATCAGGTCGACGCTGCTGTCGTCGTTGACCTGGGTCTCGATCTGGTCGCCGAACAGGTTCATGATCTCGTCCTCGGACGACCCGATGCCGATGCCGGAGCGAGTGGTCAGCGGCCCGGACACGATGTCGACCCGCTCGATCGTGCCCGCAGTGACGAGGAACGAGATGCCCTCCGGGCCTCGAGCGGGCGTCACGCGATAGCAATCGCTCTTCGGCACACAGTTGATCAGGTCGGTGCCGGCGGCAACCTGGGCCTGGGCAACGGTCATGCCGAACGTGACCTCGCCGAGGCCGACCGTCGAGATCGAGTCGTTCGTGCCGAGGTTCAAGACGGTGGTAGTCGGTGCTTCGGTTCCCTCACCGTCGGTCTCGGCGGCCTCGGTTGTTGTCGAGGTCGAGGCATCGACGGCTTCGTCGGTGTCGGTGTCGGTGTCGGTGGTCTCCGTCGGTTCGTTTGAGCACTCGACCGGGATGGTGGTCGTGGTGGGGGCCGAGGTTGTCGAGGTCGTTGGCGTGGTGCTCGTCGTGCTCGCGACCACCGTGGTGGTCGGCGCCACCGTGTCATCGGCACCGTCATCTCCGGACCATGTGACGACGTAGAGCGCGGCGCTGACGATCACGATCAGGGTGAGGAGCATGATGATGAGCTGACGTGGCTGCACGTCAACGATCGTAGGTCGGTCGAGCCGCTTGCCCAGGTCAGGGGCCCGGGTGTCGACCCACGTGATCCTTCGACACGGCCGCCGACCCACGGGGTCCCTCGACAGGGCCACAGCTCGTGTCGAGATGGAGATGGTGCGTGCCCCCGGTGGGACTCGAACCCACGATCTTCGGATTAAAAGTCCGCTGCCGTAACCAACTTGGCTACGGGGGCACGAGCGAGCCTAACGACCTACCGTGGCGCAATGGACTTCTCGATCCCAGCCGATATCCAGGCGTTGCTCGATGAGTGCGACGCGTTCATCGACGATGTGATCGTTCCCATCGAGGCCGAGGACGACAACATCCGCTTCTTCGACCACCGACGCGAGGATTCTCGCACCGACTGGGATCGCGATGGTCTCCCGAATGCCGAGTGGGAAGCTCTGCTCGGCCGCATGCGACGCGAAGCCGATGCGGCCGGCCTTCTGCGCTATCAACTCCCTGCCCGCTTCGGTGGCCGCGACGGCTCGAACCTGGCGATGGCGATCGTGCGTGAGCACCTCGCTCGCCGTGGTCTCGGCCTGCACAACGACCTGCAGAACGAGTCGTCGATCATCGGCAACTTCCCGACGGTGCTGATGATGGAGAAGTACGGCTCCGAGGCGCAGCAGCAGGCGTGGATTCCGAAGATGCTTGCCGGGGAGGCACGCATCGGTTTCGGGCTCACCGAGCCGCTCCACGGCTCCGACGCCACATGGATGGAGACCACCGCCGTTCGCGACGGCGACGAGTGGGTGATCAACGGCGAGAAGTACTGGAACACGGGGCTCCACCACGCCACCCACGACTTCATCTTCGCCCGCACCTCCGGCAATCCCGGCGAGGGCCACGGCATCACCTGCTTCATCGTGCCGGTCGACACGCCCGGCTTCGGTGTCGAGGAATTCATGTGGACGTTCAACATGCCGACCGATCACGCCCACGTGAAGCTCACCGATGTCCGCGTGAGCAACGACGACATCCTCGGCGAGGAGGGGCGAGGCCTCCAGACCGCCCAACTGTTCGTACACGAGAACCGCATCCGCCAGGCTGCCTCGTCGCTCGGCGCCGGACTGCACTGCATCGATGTCGCTGTCGAGCACGTCACCAACCGCACCGTCTTCGGCAAGCCGCTCGCATCGAACCAGGCGGTTCAGTTCCCGCTGGCCGAGCTCGCCACCGACGCCGAGATGATCCGGGCGTTGATCTGGAAGACGGCGTGGGAGATGGACCAGGGCGTCGATCATCTCGAGATCACCGACAAGGTCGCCATGTGCAACTACCGAGGCAACCGCTTCTGCTGCGACGCCGCCGATCAGGCGATGCAGGCCTGCGGTGGCTATGGCTACGGGCGGAAGTACCCGTTCGAGCACATCTACCGCCACCACCGGCGCTATCGCATCACCGAGGGCACCGAGGAGATCCAGATCCGGAAGGTGGCGGGAAAGCTGTTCGGTTTCGCCGGCCGAGCGAAGACAGGCTGAACGAAAGCCCCGCGTCGTCGCATGGTCGCGCTCACCCGCTCTGACACCGTTGGGATCGCCCTTGCGCCCGGTGTCGGGGTCGGTTTTGCGCGTGGCGCCGACCGCTGGTCGGTTGCCACTGCGGACCCGGTGGCGCTGATCGCCGAAGCGGCGACGGCTGATGCCCCACGGTGGGTGTGGTGGGGCCGCGAGACCTCGGATCTGCTTGCTGGTCTTCCGATCGACCGATGTTGGGATGTGGCGACCGTGCACCGGTTCGTACACGGCACGTGGAAGGCCCCGATCAGTGTGATCTGGGCGGTGCTCCAAGGACTCGACCCGGACTCGTTGCCGACGATGGGACAACTCGGCCTCCTCGACGCGCCGGTCGACGAGGGCGATCGTGAGCTCCCGATCCGGCCCGACGGCCACCTCCGTCCTGAATGGATCGCCGGCGCGTTTGCGGAAACCCCCGATCGTCTTGCGACATGGGCGGGACTCGCGCTCGATGCGATGGGGCAGCAGATCCTGCTCCTCGACCGACTCCCGGACCCTGACCGAGCGCATGCAACCGCCCGATCAGAGTCGGCAGCCGATCTGTTCTGCGCCGAGATGACGATCGCCGGTCTCCCGATCGATGTGCCCGAGGCCGAGCGACTGATCTCGGCATCGGCCGGTCGCCGGCCCCGGACATCGGCAGAGGAGGATGAGATCCGCGCCGAACGAGACGAGCGGGTGCTGTCGAAGCTTGAGCCGCCTCAACCGGTGAACCTGCGCAACCCCGGCGAGGTGAAGGCGATGTTGCGTCGGCACGGCCACGACCTCCCGGACACCCGGGCTTGGCGACTCGAACAACTTCGAACGACCGACCCGCTGATCGACGCACTCCTCACCTGGCGCAAGGACGAGCGCATCGCCACCACGTTCGGTTGGCACTGGCTCGACGAGCATGTGCGCGACGGTCGGCTTCGTGGCGAGTGGGCGAGTTCGGATGGTGCCGCCGGACGCATGTCGGCATCGGCCGGCCTCCA
>Ga0181574_10003637_pt1 | contig 13593 bp, 10 predicted proteins | sample 101ome_24_FD_145600 | JGI IMG/M metagenome (GOLD analysis project Ga0181574, IMG submission 145600) | Coastal salt marsh microbial communities from the Groves Creek Marsh, Skidaway Island, Georgia - 101410AT metaG (spades assembly) | ecosystem: Environmental > Aquatic > Marine > Intertidal zone... | reverse complement strand
TGTATCTTGCTTGCCAAATTCGCCGCCCGCGAGCAGGGTATGCGAGACCCCAAGGGCTTCAAAATCACCCACCAGATTAATCTGAAGAATCCGGTTTTCGCGTTCTGTCTCGTCGGTGTAGCCATCGAGAGTTACTTCAGTGTCAGCGAGGTCGAAGGCAACGGGGTAAAGATTAGCGTAAGCCTTTTCATAATCGGCGTATTGCAACGTGGCGTCGAGACTCCAGTGATCGTTTAACCGTCGCAACCCGCGCAATCGAAAAATGTCAGCGTCCAGGGTGGTGTTGTTAAAGGCCGGATCGCCAAAGAAGGTGTTCTCAACGCCGGTGAGCGGTGCGCCGCTTTCGGACGGAATGCCGCGGTCGACTACGCGATCATCTCTCAAGGTTTCCCAGGAAGCGCTGAGCCGGGTTTTGTCGTCGGGGAGCCAGGTGTAGGTTGGATTGAGTGCCCAGCGGTCACCATCTTTATAGTCGCGGTGGTTATCTACGGTTTCGACCATGGCGTTGAGTCGAACGCCCTGGGTCTGGCTGATGGCCCAGTTACCGTCAACGCTGATGATCGAGGCCCCGAAGGAATCTATCCCGCCGCGAAACGTCGAAAAGGATGCGTCGAGGTCGGCGCCTTTGGTGACACGATTCACGACTCCGCCGCCACCACCGCGTCCAAACAGCAGAGCGTTCGAGCCTCGAAGTATCTCGACGCGCTCAAGGTTATACAGTGGACGGAAGTACTGCACGTCATCGCGCAGGCCGTCGACAAAGAAATCGGCGGTGGTGTTTTGGCCCCGCAAAGTAATCTGGTCTCGATGATCTTCGCCTTGGCCAAGGCTTATCCCGGCGGTGTACTGCAGGACGTCAGTCAGTGCTGTCATCGCCTGGTCGTTAATTTGCTCGGCGTCATAAACGGAGATGGACTGCGGGGTATCAAGCAGAAGGGTAGGGGTTTTGGTGCCGGTCGCTGTCTTTTGTCCAAAGTAAGCGCCACGCACAACAACATGCTCCAGCAGTGTGAGGTCCTGACTTCCCGCGCCCGTACTCGCTCTCTCGGTATTCGCCGCGATGCCCGGTGAGGCGATAAGCGCTGCAACGACTGAGAGCGTCATGAATTCCCGTGGGAAAAGCGGCGGCGTCATCGGTTTTGCGGGTTTAGATGCACTCATTTCAAACTCTGTGGGTGTATTTCTCCGCGCCATTTCAGGCCCGGAGGGCGTAGTCTAGCGGCGCAACACAAAAAGTAAAGCGAAATGATAATGATTCGTATTAAAAATTACCCGGCTGAAGCCCAGCATGAAAGCAATACCATGAGACCCCCGCGGCCCCGAGCAGTGGAGATATGCCAAGGTTCTTGGGTCACGAGGCCGCGGGGCCGCGTCCCAGCGGTAGGTCGAGCTGGCTATCACGGGCGGGGTGAATGGCTACGAGGGACTAGGCGCTACTCATCTCATAGAGCATGGTGACCTGTTGGGCGATGCGTGTGAGGCCCTGCTCAACAACTGCTTCCTCCCCCGCGTAGTTCACCCGAATGCACTCGTGTTGGTGGCGCCATCCTTCATGCAGCTCGGGATAAAAATGATGGCCCGCGAGGACATACACGCCCTCCGCCATCAGCTGCTGGTATAGCACCTCGCTCGTCACCGGTAGATCTTTGAACCAAAGCCAGATGAATAATGCTCCCTCGGGCTTGTGCACCCGAACCGGCAGATGCGCCATGGCGTCATTGACCACATCGAGCGCATGACGCAGCCGCTTTTCGTAGTAAGGCCGGATGATCTCATCGCAAAGTGCGGTGAGCTTGCGGGCGTGAAGTAGGGGAGTGATAAGTTCGGGCCCGACCCGACTGGGAGCCAAATTATTGATCGCATTGGTATTACGGATAAGTTGAATCACCTCGGGTGCGGCGACCACAATCCCGGTGCGTACACCCGGCAAACCGAGCTTGGACAGACTCAGAAGCAGGATCGTATTTTCATCCCAGAAAGGGGTCGCTTCTGTGTAAATCATGCCCGGGAAGGGCAGGCCGTAGGCGCCATCCACAATCAGTGGCACCCTCGCGTCGTGGCAGGCCCTTCTCAATTGCGCCATTTCGGCGTCGGTAATGACATTGCCGGTTGGATTAGTGGGTCGCGATACACACACCGCGCCATGCTCGCCGTTTAAGTCCAAGCGATCGATGTCGAGTCGGTATTTAAATTGGCGATCTCGCAGTAACTCGATCTCCGCCCGCCGTCCCTCAAAGATAGGTGTCTCAGCGAGGCCTACATCGAAATAGCCAACATACTCAGGGGTTAATGGCAGCAGGATCTGCTTGCGGCTGCCATCGTCAAAAGCGCCGGCAAAGCTATTGAAAAGAATACCGAAACTACTTTGACTGCCATTAGTGAGTGCGATGTTGTCCACACTCAGCGGCCAGCCAAATTGATCCCTGAGTAAGTCGGCGAGGACCTCACGAAACGCTACGTTGCCGCCAGGGGCATCGTACTCGCCTACCATGCGCCCAAATCGAGTGGCGTCAGTGGTGAGATCAGTCATCGCCTCTCGAAGAAGAGTCTCAACCGCGGGGACGTGGGCGGGGTTACCCCCTCCCAGCTGAAAGATCGGGCCCGGCGCTGTGGTGGCCTTGCCCAGATCTTCCATCAGTTGAACGGTGCCCGTGCTCTGTCGATACCGGTTGGCGAAGGATGAGAATTGCATGTGTCAAAGCCATAGGGTGACAGGGTAAGCTTGGCAGTTAACCCGAGTGGCTCAGACACTACAATGCAAGAAATACCATCGAACACCCCGGTCCTTGTGGGCGCTGCTCAATTCACCGACCGGATCGCCGATGCGCACTATGAGCAGTTGTCGCCCGTCGCGATCACAGCCAGAGCTGCCAGCCTCGCCCTCGCCGATGTCGGTGTTGCCAATCTTGAGCATCGGATTGATCTGCTCATGACCACCCGCACGTTTGAGGACTCGGCGCCGGTTCTGGCTTTTCCGTTCGGTCGATCAAACAATTTTCCGCGTTCTGTTTGTCAGCGGCTGAACATTGATCCGCCACATGCTGTTTGGGCAACAAGTGGCGGTGACACCCCGCAAAAGATGGTGACTGAAGCCTGCGATCGCATTGCGGCGGGAGAGGTATCGGTGGCGTTGCTGTGCGGCGGCGAAGCCTTGTCTACTGGACGCCATCTTATGAAGACCGAGCAAGTGGTGGATTGGTCGGAGGAAATCGATGCGCCGGTTGATGATCGCGGCGCCACCATCGACTTTCTCACCCATGATGAAATGGCGAACGGGCTGATTACGCCGCCTCTATTTCATGGGGTGATGGAAAATGCGCGGCGCAAGGCAGCGGGTGCGAGCGTTGAGCAGTGGCAACGCGAGATGGCGGCACTCTTCGCGCCTTTGAGTCAGGTGGCGGCGGGTAACCCTTACGCGGCACAGCACGAGCGCGGGTTTTCTGTTGACGATTTGATCACCCTGGGTGAGGGCAATCGGCTAGTTGTGGACCCCTATCCCCAGCGACTCATTGCCCGTGATCAGGTCAACCAGAGTGCAGCGCTGGTTATTGTGGCCAGCTCAGTCGCCGATGACCTGGGTATTCCAGCGGAGCGACGGATTTATTTGTATGCACAAGCCGCCGCCGGGGAGCAGCCGGTGACGCTCAGGCCCGATATGGGTGAGGCACCTTCCGCTGGCCTGGCTCTTCGAACGGCGCTGGAGCGCGCTGAAATGTCAGCGGCGGATATCGACCTGTTCGATTTTTACAGCTGCTTTCCTATTGCGGTGAGTAATGCAATCGCTGGGCTCGGCATCGACCCCGCTGATCCCAGAGGACTCACCTTGACCGGCGGACTTCCGTATTTTGGCGGGCCGGGCAATAGCTATTCGATGCACGCGATCGCAGAAGCGGTTGTCCGCTTACGATCGGGTCACGGGGAGTCGGCGCTGATTGCGGCTAATGGCGGATTTTTAACCAAGTACGCGGTAGGCATATACGGAGGGACGCCTAAACCTTATCGCGCTTTCAGTAATGAGGTGCTTGATCAACAGATGAGAGCGCTTGGGTCCCGCGAGATTGAGAGCAAGCCCGCGGGTGAGGCCGCGATCGAAAGCTACACCCTGTCTTTTGATCGCGGAGGTGCGCCTAAGATAGCGACAGTTGTGGCGACCCTGATGCATTCCGGTGCACGATGTTTGGCGCGCTCCGCCGACGGGGACCAAAAGACCCTGAGGCAAGTTGTCGCATCCGACCCATTGGACCGTCACATCTTGATCGAAACCGAAGAAGGGTTTAATACCTTCGCCTTTCGTGATTAGGTAGCGGCTGAGTTTTTCACACGTCGCGTTGCAAAGACGCCTGTAATGGAAATCCCGGGCCATGCAACGGACAATTCAAGCAGGTGACAAGAGCGGGAACAAGCGCGGAACAAGGGCGATCCTGGGATCGAGCAAGTGCCAGACAAAGGCATGGCACGGGTAATGTCGGCGGCGGTGCCTAAAAAAATTATTGAACATGAACGTAAGTAACGAGAGAGTAAAACGATGACTGACGCAGTAACGACTTCAGTAAGCAATGGCGTGATGACAATTACGCTGAATCGACCCGAAGCAAAAAACGCGGTCAATCTTGCCATGACCCAGGGCATTGTCGCGGCGATCGACGAGCTGGATTCAAACGACGAGATTCAAGTGGGTATCCTCACCGGTGCTAACCAGACTTTTTGTTCCGGTATGGATCTGAAGGCGTTTGTGACCGGTGAGGTCCCCTTTATACCCGGTCGCGGTTTCGGGGGGCTGACTGAAGCACCGCCGGCGAAGCCGCTGATTGCCGCTATTGAAGGCTATGCTCTGGCGGGGGGGTGTGAGCTCGCCATGGTGTGCGATTTGATCGTCGCTGCAGAGAACGCCCGGTTTGGCATTCCCGAGGTGAAGCGTGGATTGGCGGCCGCCGCCGGCGGCCTGATGCGTTTTCCACGACAGCTTCCCTATCGACTGGCAATGGAGCTGGCGTTAACCGGCGATTTTCTCGATGCAGATCGCGCCCTGAGTCTGGGCTTTATCAATAGCGTGGTGGAGCCGGGGACGGCATTGAGTGCCGCCCAGTCCCTCGCCGAAAAAATTGCCGCTAACGGCCCGCTTGCGGTGAAGCTGAGTAAAGCCGTGGTCCGTGACTCACAGGACTGGTCAACAGGCGAGATGTTTGGCAAGCAGCAGGAGATATTGAATCCGGTGTTTACCAGTGAGGACGCGATAGAGGGCGCGACGGCCTTTGCCGAGAAGCGTGCGCCGGTCTGGAAAGGCCGGTAGCTATCGGTCGTAGCGTTCCGCGTCGACGATTAAACACATCAGCGAGAGGGGTTTTGCGTGCTTCAGCTGGATAATTTTGAGGGACAAGTGATTGCCATTACCGGTGCCGGTAGTGGCTTCGGAAAATTACTCGCCGAGACCTTGTCGGCGTCTGGCGCCAAGCTGGTGTTAAGTGATGTCAACGAGGAAGCGCTAAGACAAGTTGCAAGTGCTTTGTCAGGCGACCACACAGCTCTTGTGTGTGATGTCACCCGCGAGGATGACGTGGCGGGAATGATCAGCGCTGCCCAAGCCGAGTATGGAAGGCTCGACATTCTTGTGAACAACGCTGGGTTGGGGTCGCCTCCCAAGCTTCTGACCGAGGTGACCGAGGAAGAACTCGATCTCAATTACAACGTCAACACCAAGGGTGTATTTTTTGGGATCAAACACGGTATCCGCCAAATGCTGGCACAGGATCCCAAGGGCGGCGTTATTCTCAACGTCTCCTCGATGGCGGGGATTGGCGGTGCGCCACTGCTAGGGCCCTACGCCGCTGCCAAACATGGCGTTGTGGGGCTCACGAAGACTGCCGCTTGCGAGTTTGCGCGTCACGGTGTGCGGGTCAATGCCATATGTCCCTATTTCTCACCGACACCCTTGGTCACGCAGGACGAGGACTTTGCAGTGCGAGTCCAGGGTATGGCTGCCAACTCGCCGATGGCACGCATGGGTGATCCGCAGGAAATAGTGACCGTAATGCTGATGCTGATGTCACCGGCAAACAGCTTCATGAATGGGCAGGCGATTGCCGTGGATGGCGGGATGTCAGCCATCTAATGAAACTGTCCGGGTCATTGTTTGGTGCCTTGGTCTTGCTGTCGCTGGCGGCTTGCGATTCCAACAACCAGTCACTACCGCGAGAGGACTCCGCTGATGCGATGGGGCATGTGGCGCCCTCAGTCCACACCGCCGAGCGACACGCACAAGTCCAAGCATTTCTAGACGAGATTGGTGCTAGCGACGATGCCGACGCTGAGCGCGGGTTACTTGCGGCGGCGGATGATCTGTTGATTACGGGTGCAGATGGCAGCATTGCCTGGGATGCCAATGCCTACGATTTTATCGATGGGCCGGCACCGCTTTCGGTTAATCCAAGTCTGTGGCGTCAAGCGGGGCTCAACAATCGGCGTGGTCTGTTTGAAGTTGTGCCCGGGATTTATCAAATCCGTGGTTTTGATCTGGCCAACATGACCTTGATCAGCGGTGACACCGGGTGGATTGTTGTTGACCCCTTAACCAGCGAAGAGACCGCTGCGGCGGCTCTTGCGTTTGCTCATCAGCACCTGCCCCGTCGGCCCGTCACGACGGTGATATTCACACACAGCCACGTCGATCACTTCGGTGGGGTGTTTGGCGTGGTGACCCCGGAGGCAGTAGCCTCGGGGGACGTAGCGGTAATCGCACCACTCGGGTTCATGGCGGAGGCCACCAGTGAAATGGTGCTGGTGGGGCAGACCATGACCCGCCGCGCCGATTACATGTACGGCCGCCGTCTCGCGCGCGGCGATCGAGGACACGTTGGGTCGGGCCTGGGCAAGCAGCCGGCCTTTGGTCAGGTGGCGATTGCGGCGCCGTCGCTAATTATTCGAGACGCTTTGGAGCGTCATCGCATTGATGGGGTGGATTTTATTTTCCAGACGGTATCGGGCAGTGAAGCGCCGGCCGAAATCACCTTTTACCTGCCCAAAAGTCGGGCTTTTTGTGGCGCCGAGCTGGTGTCGCGCAATCTTCATAATCTTTACACGCTACGTGGTGCGAAGGTACGCGATGCGTTGAAGTGGAGCGGTTTTATCGACGACGCGCTGTATCATTTTCCCGCTACTGAGGTGATTTTTAACAGCCATCACTGGCCTGTATGGGGTGCAGAAAATGCCACCGATTTTCTGGAAAAGCAGCGCGATATTTATAAATACATTCACGATCAGACGTTGCGACTTGCCGGACTGGGTTTGACGCCCACTGAAATTGCTGAGGCAATAGAGTTACCCGACGAGTTACAGCAGACGCTGCACATTCACGATTACTACGGCACGGTAAAACATAACGCCAAAGCTGTTTACCAGTTCTACTTTGGTTGGTATGACGGCAACCCGGCCTCTCTCGATCCACTGCCGGTGACCGACCGTGCAACGCGCTATGTGGAGGCGTTGGGGGGAACCCAAGCACTGCAACAACTCGCGATCTCCGCGTACGACAGCGGCGATTATCGGTGGGCGGCCGAGCTGCTAAATCACGCGGTATTCGCCGACCCGGCGAATGTATCGGCCAAGGCACTGCTGGCTAAAACCTACGATCAACTCGGCTATCAAGCGGAATCCGGGCCTTGGCGAGACGAATACCTCACCGGTGCCTTCGAATTGCGTCATGGCGCGCCCGAGGAGCCTCTGCCTACGGGGCTGGTTCGTGGCCTGTTGGCGGCGACGCCCATCGAGCGGTTTCTGGAACTCATTGCGGCCACCATTGATGGACCGGCCGCAAGTGGTAAGGATCTAGTCGTCAACATTCAGCTAACCGACACAGACCGTCATTTTGTGGTGGTTGTACACAACGGGGTCATGCGCCATCGGGAGTCGCCTCCCAGGGAAACTGCCAACGCGACCCTGCGAGTCACGAGGTCCCTGTTGATTGGTATCCTGACCAAGCAGGTTTCCTTCCGGGAGTTGCTGACCACAGAGGCGCTTGAGTTCGAGGGTAGCCTGATAGATATGCTCGCGCTACTCGCCTTGTTGGATCCACCCGATACGACGTTTCCGATCGTAACGCCCTAGGCAAGCCGCAGGGGTAGTTCTCTCAGGCGTTGACCGCTGGCGCGATAAACTGCGTTCGCGACGGCCGGTGCCAGCGGTGGTACCCCCGGCTCACCGATGCCCGTTGGTTTCTCGTCACTGGGCATGATGAATACATCGACCTCAGGCGCTTCATCCATTCTTAAAATCGGGTAGTCGTGGAAGTTGCTCTGCACGATCGCACCCTCCGCGAGATCAATTTTCCCGTGCAGGGTCGCGGTGAGCGCGAACATTACCGACCCCTCGAGCTGCGCGCGAATGATGTCGGGATTGACGGCTGTGCCACAGTTCACCACGCAGGTGACGCGATGGACTTTTATTTTGTTGTCAGTCACCGACACCTCGGCAATCTGCGCCACGTCGGTAGCGAAGGAAGAGTGTGCGGCAAATCCGAGAAAGTGACCCTCAGGCACGGACATCGCATTCATCAGCTCGCCTGCCTTGGCCACCACCCCGTACATGCGGGGCTTGCTCTCGAGCTGTTTGAGGCGGAATTCGATGGGGTCTATGTCGGCGGCCTCCGCGAGTTCATCCATCATCGACTCTACGGCAAAACCAGTATAGGAGTGGCCGACAGAGCGCCAGAAGGTCAGGGGCAAGCCATGATCTACCGTCACGTGGCTAATTTGCCGTGTGGGCAGATCGTAGGTTTCATGGAGGCCCTCGACGCTAGAGCCGTCGATACTCCAGCGCGATAGCCAGTAATCGGTGGCTGCGGTCAGTCCTTCGAGGACAAACTCCGGTAAATTTGGCATGAGGGCGGGCAGAGAGTTGCGCATATAGTCCGGCGTCAAGTTGCCGCCAGCGCGTTTGGCACGCCACCCCGAGATGCGCCCGGTGCCATCGACCGCTGCACTGAGCTGCATCAGGGATGCGGGGCGATAGAGGCCGTGTTTGAGGTCATCCTCTCGAGACCAAACCAGCTGCACGGGCTTGTTCACCGCTAGCGCGATTTCCGTGACTTCAATGATGTGCGTCAACGATGCCCGTCGACCGAAGCCGCCACCGAGATATTGATTGTGTACCCGGATGTTTTCCCGCGGATATCCGGTAATGCGCTCAATCAATCCTTGTGCCGCACCAATCGCTTGAACGCCAGTCCACAGATCTGCTTCGCCGTTGCGCAGTCGCAGGGTGGCATTTACCGGTTCCATTGGCGCATGCGCCAGCAGCGGGGCAAAGTACTCGGCACTGTGTATGACCGCCCCGGATGGAGGCGCCCCTGCTGCGAGTGCGCTGTCTATGTCACCGGCATCTTCTGTTACCGCGTCATTACCATCACGCAGTGCCGCCGCCAGGTCGGCTCGCATGGAGTCAGAGGACACGGCGCTGAGGGCTGGATTATCCCAGGTGACTTGTAATCGTTGGGCGGCCCTGTTCGCCTGCCAGTAGCTGTCCGCCACCACGGCGATACCGCTTGAAATTTCAACAACCTGTAGCACACCCGACGACGCCAGTGCCGCGGCGGGGTCAAAAGACGTTACCGATGCTCCTGCGACAGGGGGCCGGACGACAACGGCAGCTACCTGATCGGGCACATCGATATCGAGACCAAAAATTGCTTCACCGGTCGTTTTTTCACGGGCATCAACCCGGGTCATCTCCTGGCCAATAAACTGAAAGTCGCGGCTGTTTTTGAGCGCCGTATTTTCGGGGAGCGGGAGCGAGCTTGCGGTTACCAGGAAGTCGCCGTAGGGGTAATGCCGATCCCCTGCGATAACGGTCGCATTACGGGTTGTCAGTTGTGAGGGCGGTATGCCGAGGTCTTGGGCCGCGGCTTGAAGAATCAGAGCGCGGGTGTCGGCACCGATTTGACGCAGAGGCAGATAAAACGCGCGAACAGCGTTAGAGCCTCCGGTGAGCTGCATGGCGTACTCGGGATTGTTGTAATCTTCATGGGAACCAGCGGACATCACCGTCATCGACGCCGGGTGCACGTCCAACTCTTCCCCAATCACCGTCGCCAGGCCGGTGCGTATGCCCTGACCCATTTCATCGCTGGGGCAATAGAAAATGATCTCGTTGTTTTGCGTGATTTGTAAAAACGCATTGGGGACGAAGCCGTCGTCGGCTACATCGATTGGGAGCGCACCCCCAAAAGCGCATCCGGGTAAATGCATGGCGACGATTAGGCCGCCACCGGCCTGCGCAGAGGTTTTTAAAAAACGCCGTCGGGAGAGAGTCGTCATGCCCGGCCCCCTTGCCCTGTCGCGTCATAGAATAAGGCTAGCTCATCCTCCCCGCCGGGGGCTTCATTGTTGCTCGCCGCAAGAACGGCGGCCTTGATGCGCGGGTAGCAACCACAGCGACAGATGTTGCCTGATAGTGCGCGGTCGATGTCGGCGGAGGAGGGAGTCGGTGTTTCTTCGAGCAGTGCCGCGGCCGCCATAATCTGGCCGCTTTGACAGTAGCCGCACTGGGGTACGTTGTAGGCTATCCAGGCTTCCTGTAGCGGATGTAAATCTTGGTCTGCTGCCAGCCCTTCGATCGTTGTCACCGCCTTACCTGCCACTGCGGTGACAGGCAAAACGCAGGTTTTGATCGCCTTGCCGTCGAGATGCATGGTGCACGCCCCACACAGACCGGCACCGCAACCAAACTTGGACCCCTTGAGCTTGAAGCTGTCCCTGACCACCCACAACAGGGGTGTCTCTGGATCCCCCGCAAATTCGACTTGTTGTCCATTCAGTGTAAACGCAATCACGGTATCAACCTCGGCGGTCGCCTCTTTATTGGGTCTGTAAACTCAGCGCTTGGGTTATGCGTAGGGCTTTTGCAGCTTTCAATGATGGATAGGCTGGGTTCAATCGGTTCTTGGAGCATTGTACGTGATCCTTTATGGTGTGGCTCGGTTATTCGCGGGCAATGTTGGGCAGTTGCTAGTCGGTTTTTGTCATGGCTGGGTGAGTTTTGGAGAGATCCCATGGATTTAGGTATCACAGGAAAAAGAGCTCTGGTGTGCGCCGGTTCCAAAGGGCTTGGGCGAGGTTGCGCCGAGGCGCTGGCCGCAGCCGGGGTAGAACTTGTCCTTAATGCCCGCTCAAGCGAGGCGCTCGAGGCGACTGCCGAGCACATTCGGACAACTTATGGCGTGCCGGTGACCGCTATTGCCGCTGATGTGACCACGGATGAGGGGCGGCAAGCTATCCTTTCTGCGGCGGGCCGGTTGGATATCGTGGTCAATAATGCTGGAGGCCCCCCGCCGGGCAATTGGCGGGATTGGCATCACGATGATTTCCTGGCGGCCTTTGAGGCCAATGCCTATTCGGCCATTGCTTTGATGAAGGAAACCGTGCCGGCTATGTGTGATCGTGGCTGGGGTCGGGTGGTCAACATTACGAGCGTCTCAGTAAAACAACCCATTGGCGTGCTGGGATTGTCCAATACGGCGAGAGCAGCACTGACAGGATTTGTCGCGGGAATCGCCAGAGATGTCGCGAGTCAGGGCGTAGCAATCAATAATCTGTTGCCAGGTCTTCATGCGACTGACCGAACAATCGGTCTCGATAGCTTTGAGGCCTCGATGACAAAAGAGTCTGTAGAGCAGGTTCGAGCGCGACGTCATGCCGGTATCCCTGCCGGCCGCTATGGCACTGCGGCAGAATTTGGTGCGACATGTGCTTTCATGTGCTCACAGCATGCCGCCTTTATGATTGGTCAGAACGTGTTACTTGATGGCGGTGCGTTTAACACTACCCTTTGATCAGACCAATCCCTTTCTCACCGCAGCGGGTGGTACACCTACAATCCGTGTCATCTGAGCCGCGCTGCGGTTCGTAAGGGTAGACATTAGGTAAGGAAACGCATGAGGAGTTTAAGATGAAGATTCAATCCCGAGTGGTAGCAGCGGCGGCACTGGCGGCGCTGCTGGCAGTGCCGTCTCTGGCGCACATTGAGCGCAGTGAGCCAATTCAATCTTTACGTCAATCGTATTTTGCCCTGGTAGGTATGACCTTTGGTCCTATGGCGGATATGGTGAAAGGCAAGATTGATTGGGATGACGCCACCTTTCAACGCTGGGCCAGCGATCTGGCTGCGGTATCCACTTTCCAAGTAGAGCGCGGCTTTGCACCGGGCTCGGAGGAGGGCACAACCCGCGCTAAGCCCGATATTTGGCTGGACATGGATGACTTCTCGGTGAAGCTCGCCAATTTCCGCCGAGAAGCTGCAGCGCTGGCGGAAGTTGCTCAATCTGGAGATCGCGGCGCGATTGCGGAACAGCTTGGTCAGACGGGTGGCACCTGCAAAGCCTGCCATGATGAGTACAAAGCCAAAGACTATTTGTACTAAGCGCACCGCTCACCCATCCGCCGGGGTGTGGGGGTATGACGGGGTGTGGGGGTATAGAGAGCACAGTGTGGTTTAGCGCCTTCGTTTGGCCCCACGTTTGGGGGTGGCACCTTTGACCCGCTGGGTGCTGTCTATTGATGGGGGAGGTATTCGAGGCGTTATACCGGCGCTGGTGATTGCCTACCTGGAGCAACGAACCCAGCGCCGCGTTGCTGACCTCTTCGATTTGGTTGCAGGCACATCGACCGGCGGTATCTTGGCCTTGGGTTTGACACAGCCCTCGGGATCCGCCACTGCCGAGAGTCGCTATCACGCTCGAGAACTTGCCCAGCTGTACATTGATAAGGGAAGCGCCATCTTTGATCAGGGCTGGTGGCGCCGACTTCGGTCGGTGCGCGGCGTGTTTGAAGAAGCCTATGGTGCTGACGCCCTGGAGCAAGTGCTCTACACCTACTTTGGAGAGCGACCGCTGGCGGATTGTCGCTGTCCGACCATGGTGGCGTGTTATGACATAGAGCGACGCAAGCCCGTTTTTTTGAAGAGCTTCAAGTCTGAGCATGGATCCGTCCTGTGCCGTAGCGCCGCTAGAGCCACTTCCGCCGCCCCCACTTATTTTGAACCCGCGAGCCTGATCCTTGAGGGGGAGACGAGAGCCTTGATCGACGGTGGAGTTTTTATTAATTCGCCATCGGTGTCGGCCTATGCCGAGGCGCTGAAACTATTTCCGGATGAGGAGATTCGGCTAGTGTCTGTTGGCACCGGTGAGTTGGTGAGTCCTATTCCCCGAGAGCGCGCGGCCAGCTGGGGGAGTGCGGGTTGGGTACTGCCTTTACTCGATTGTATGTTCGACGGGGTTTCCCGGGCAGCTGATCATCAAATGCAGCTGTTCCTCGATCAGCGTTATCACCGCTTTCAGACACCGTTGATGCAAGCTAGTGATGCACTGGACGATGCCTCGCCAGAGAACATTCGTGCGCTGGTTAGCGTGGCTGAGTCGCTCATTGAAACATCCCGACAGCGCCTTGATCAGCTAACCGAGCAATTGCTCGCCTGATCTGAACACGCTGGTTCAGCCAGCTCGTCAACGGTTTTCAGACAGTACGCGTCTTACGTTCTTTGGTAATTTCGGCCATGATGGCGATAGCGATTTCCCACGGGGTTTTGCTACCAATATCGAGGCCCACC
>Ga0181574_10003625_pt1 | contig 13619 bp, 15 predicted proteins | sample 101ome_24_FD_145600 | JGI IMG/M metagenome (GOLD analysis project Ga0181574, IMG submission 145600) | Coastal salt marsh microbial communities from the Groves Creek Marsh, Skidaway Island, Georgia - 101410AT metaG (spades assembly) | ecosystem: Environmental > Aquatic > Marine > Intertidal zone... | reverse complement strand
GGATTCAGCCAATGCGCACCATCGCGATCAGTGGATCGGCATCAGGGATCGGCGCCGCCACCCGGGCGATGCTCGAAGCGGCCGGCGACACCGTCATCGGCATCGACCTTCGCGATGCCGAGGTCACGGCCGACCTCTCGACCGATCAGGGGCGAGCAAGCGCCGTCGAGGCGGTGCTCGACCGATGCGACGGCGTACTCGACGGGCTCGTCCCCGGCGCCGGGCTCGGGCCCCCAGTCGATGCCCATCTGATCGCAGAGGTCAACTACTTCGGCAGCGAAGCGCTGCTCGACGGGCTGCGTCCGGCCCTCGCCGCGTCCGATGCGGCCTCGGTCGTCCAGATCGGTTCGAACTCCACCACCCTCACCCCCAACCTCCCCGATGACCTCGTCGACGCCTTCCTCGGCCACGACCGGGCGGCGATCGACAGGGTGCTCACCGAAGCGGGGGCACCCTTCAACTCCGCCATCGCCTACGGGGCGAGCAAGACCGCGATCACCCGTTGGTGCCGTCGAGCGTCGATCACCGACGAGTGGGTCGGGCAGGACATCCGTCTCAACGTGATCGCACCCGGCGCAGTGCAGACCCCGCTGCTCAAGGGCGGTGACGACGATCCGACCTTCGGTCCGCTGACCTCTCAGCTGCCCGTGCCCACCGGTCGGGCCGAGCCCGACGACATCGCCGCCTGGATCGTGTTCATGCTCTCCCCCGCCGCCAGGTTCGCCTGTGGCTCCGTCGTGTTCGTCGACGGCGGCAGCGACGCAGTGATCCGCACCGACGACTGGCCCCGTACCTTCACGATGTGAACCCGGCGCCGATGCGCCACGTGCTCAGACGACGCCGGTGAGCTCCATCGCCAGCCAATAGTGCAGGCCGGCGGAGAGCACCACCATGACGTGCCAGATCTCGTGGTAGCCGAACACGTCGGTCCATGGATCCGGCCACTGCGACCCGACGATGAGGGCCCCGATCACATAGGGCAGCGCTCCACCCAACAACAGCCAGAGCTGCGGCCCGCTGAGCCCGTCGATGAGCCACGGCAAGAAGAGCAGGAAGCCGGCGCCGAAGGTCAAGAAGATCGCGTTCACCAGCCCACGAGGAGGGTGGAACGGCAGGTACTCGAGCACCACTCCGGCAGTGGCCCCCGTCCAAGCGAACACGAGGAGGGTGATACTGCGGTTGCCGTCCATCACCATGAGCGCAACCGGCGTGGCCGATGTGGCGAACATGACGAAGATCGCCGAGTGATCAAGCCGCACCAGCATCTCGACCCGTTCGATCGGCCAATCGCGAAGGTGCGTTATGGCGCTGGCTCCCAACATCACGAGCGCACCAATCGCGAAGACCGCCATGGCGATCGAGGCCTCAGTACCGTCAGCAGCAATCGTTGCCCAGATGCCGATCGGGATGCAGGCCGACGCCGCCCACCGATGGAGTACCCCGCGGTAACGCGGCCGGGGACGACGAAGCAAGCGCCGGGCGGCAGCGGACAGGTGCTCAGCCCGAGGATCATCCAGCAGGTTGGGTGACTCCATCGGGCGCCAGACTACGGGCCGTAGCATCGGAGTTCGTGACCATCGTCCGCACGCACCTCGAGTGCACCGATGCCGAACTCGCCGAACGGCGGACACCCCGGGCCGACATCGTCGCCGAACGAGCGACCGGCACCGACGAATGGGGCCTCGACGAAGGCCCCTTCCGCTCATATCGACGTACGCTCAGCACCACCGCCCGGCCCGACGGACGCCACGATGTCGTCGAGACGACGACCTACCGGCTCGGGATCCCCGTCTGGGGCTGGCTCTTCGCCTGGCCCGTCCGGCGAGCGATCGCCAACCGTCAGGACCGTTTTTCCTACTGGTGGGCGCCGCCGGATCGCCTCTCGGCGGACGCCGCATCGATCCTTGGCCTCCTGTGCGCCGTGCAGATCGTCGACGGTTACCTCGGCACCGTCCTCACCCAGACGCTGTCGTTCGCGATCGACGAGTTCGGCCGGGGCAACACCGCCCAGGGTGTCGTGTTCGGCATCGTCCGATTCGGGGTACTCGTCACCTTGATCATGTCGGTGCTCGCCGACCGTCGTGGTCGACGACCGCTCTTGCTGTTCACCGGCGTGTCGAGCTGTGCACTCACCTTCCTCGGGGGGCTCTCCCCCAATCTGGCCGTGCTCGGCGGCACCCAACTTTTCGCCCGAGGGCTCTCGACCGCGCTCGGCATCCTCGTGGCGATCATGGCGGTGGAGGAGATGCCGGCTCGCAGCCGTGCATGGGCGGCGTCGGTGCTCACCATGAGCGCCGGGCTCGGTTCCGGCATGGCGGTGTGGGTTCTCCCCCTCGCCGATCTGTCCGTCCGGGGCTGGCGGGCGATCTATCTGCTCGGATCGCTCGGCATTCTCGTCATCGTGTGGGCGTGGCGGCGTCTGCCCGAAACCCGGCGTTTCGCCAAACACGCCGACGAGCAGATCGTCCTGAACGACGCCGACCGGGAGCGACGCCGGATTCGTTTCGGCCTCCTCGGCACAAGCCTGCTGCTGCTCGCCCTCTTCGCCGCCCCAGCGAGTGGGTTCCACAACGAATTTCTGCGCGAAGAACGCGGCTTCAGCGGCAGTGCCATCACGATTTTCACCCTCGTGACCGCCACGCCGATCGGGCTTGGTGTGCTGGTCGGCGGGCGCCTATCTGAGACATGGGGTCGCCGCAAGACCGCCGCGCTCGGCATCGTCGCCGGCGTCGTCGGCACAACGTTGTCATTCGTGTTCTCCGGTCCCGCCATGTGGGCGGCCAAGCTCGCCGGCAATGTCATCGGTGCGGTGGGCGTGCCCGCCATGGCGGTCTACGGCCCCGAACTTTTCGGCACCCACGATCGAGGCCGGGCCAACGCCTTGATCGTCACCGCCGGCGTCGTCGGCAGTGCGATCGGACTCGTCAGCGTCGGTTGGCTGTCGGATCGCTGGGACGCGATCGCGCCGCCGATCGCGCTGCTCGGCATCGGTCCGCTCCTCGTTGCGCTTCTCGTGCTCACGCGGTTCCCGGAGACGGCGGGGGCCGAACTCGAGGAACTGAATCCGGAAGACGCCTGATCCGTCTCCGCTCAACGGGTGTGGGCCGGTACCGTCGTGCGCATGCGGCGACGCCACTTCCTCCTCGGCGCGGGTGCACTCGGGCTCACCGCCTGCGCGCAACCCGAACGCTCGTTGCTCGACGAATGGGTCGGCACCGAACTCGACCTCGGCCCCACCCAAGGGCGCTCGCCCTACCCGTTCGACATCGCCGCTGAAGATCTTCCGGGCCTGTCGTTCGTCGCCGAAGCGGTCGTCTCGACGGTCGCCATCACCGCTTCCCCGGGTGGCGACGACGTGCTCTTCACCTTCGACAACCCGATCCCGAGCGGCGGCCCGCTCGTCTTCCTGGTCGAGGAATTCGACGGGCTCGAGAACTTCCGGGTGCTCCTGCCCACGCGGCCCAACGGGAACATCGGCTGGGTCAGAGGCACCGACGTCCTCCTGACTCGTCACAATTACGAGATCCAGGTCCGGCTCGATGATTTCCTGCTCGTGCTGTCCGAACGCGGTGTCCCGATCTTCGAAACCACGATCGGTGTGGCCCGCGAGGATGCGCCCACCCCGCTCGGCCGCTACTACACCACGGAGTTGCTGCGGCCGCCCACACCCAACTCGGTATACGGCACCTACGCCTACGGCCTGTCCGGCTACTCCGAAGTACTCACCGAATTCGCCGGCGGCGAAGGCCAACTCGGCATCCACGGCACCAACGACCCGTCCAGCCTCGGCACCACGATCTCCTCCGGCTGCATTCGTTTGCACAACGACGACATCAGCCTGCTCGTCGAACAGATCGGGCTACCGCTGGGTGTGCCCGTCGAGGTGATCTGAACCTCTACTCGTCGGCGACGACAGCCTCGTCAGACTGAGACGGCATCACCGGGCGAAGCCGCGGGTGCAGCACCGAGAACAAAACCAGCGCCAGTGCCAGGATGCCGATCGGAACGATCGCATCGCCCTCCCCCGTATAGGTCGGGTACAGCACCATCGCCGACAGCAACGCCGTCCACGCCCACAGGATCAGCACGGCCCGTCGGTGGCCGTGCCCAAGATTCATGAGGCGATGATGCAGATGCTTCTTGTCGGCCGTGGAGAAGCCCTGGCGGTTGATCGTGCGGCGCAGGATCGCCCAGAGCGTGTCGAGAATCGGCACGCCGAGGATCACCAGCGGAATGAAGATCGGCGCGAAGAAGAAGAACGCCTGGCCGGAGAACTCCGCACTGGTTCGACCACCGACGCTCATCGTCGATGCCGCCATCAACAGGCCCAGCAGCAACGCCCCGCCGTCACCCATGAAAATACGAGCGGGGTGCACGTTGTGGGGCAAGAACCCGACGCATACCCCCAGCGCGATCACCGCCCACAGGCCGCCGGGATTGGCTGGATCCAGCACCGCTTCATCGCCGAGCCGCAGCGCATACAACAGAAAGGTGACCGCAGCGATAGCCACGATGCCTGCAGCAAGACCGTCGAGACCGTCGATCAGGTTGACGACGTTGGCCATGCCGATCACCCAGACAACCGTGACAAAGAACGACCAGTCGGCAGACAGGAAGAGCATGTCGAAAAGCGGCACCCGGAACACGAGGATCGACACGCCCGTGAGCGACAAGATGCTGCCCGAGAACACCATTCCAGCGATCTTCGCCGGCGGTGAGATCTCCCGCAGATCGTCGACGAACCCGACGCTCCACATCACGCACGCAGCAACAACCACACCCACCATCTCGGTGCGCGCCGCCATCACATCTGAGAATTCGGGGTGCACTGCGGCGATGGCCGCCGCCACGACCACCCCGAGAATCATCGCCGCACCACCCGCGGTTGACGTGGGGCGAGTGTGGACATGACGTTCGGTCGGCTGGACGATTGCGCCGAGGCGCGGCGACAGTCGGATCACGATGGGGACGCAGACGAAGGTGACGAGTGCCGCGGCACCACCGACGACGAGGTACGCCGAAAGCGACGGCATCTGATCGTCCTCGACCTCAGGCCTCGATTAGGCCCCGAGCTCCGGGTAGGGCTGGAACCGAGCACAGAGTGCCTCGGCCTCCATCTTCACCCCAGCGATGGCCGCGGCATCGTCTCGGTGACGCAGCGCACGAGCGATGAGGTCGGCGACGATCACCATTTCGTCGGTTCCCATGCCCTGGGTCGTGACCGCCGGGGTGCCGATCCGTACGCCCGAGGTAACAAACGGTGAGCGAGGGTCATCCGGCACGGTGTTCTTGTTGAGGCTGATCCCGGCGTCGTCGAGCACCGCCTGGGCTTCCTTGCCGGTGAGCTCGGCATCGAACGTCCGCAGGTCGACGAGCAACAAGTGGTTGTCGGTGCCGCCCGAGCAAAGGCGGAACCCATGGCCGGCAAGCGCCTCAGCAAGTGCGGCGGCGTTGGCGACGACCTGTTGGGCGTAGGCCTTGAACGACGGGTCGAGAACCTCACCGAAGGCGACGGCCTTCGCAGCGATGGCGTGCTCAAGCGGGCCGCCCTGCAGGCCCGGGAACATCGCCTTGTCGATGGCGGCGGCGTGCTCGGCACGGCTCAGGATGCAACCACCACGCGGACCACGGAGGGTCTTGTGCGTGGTGAAGGTCATGACGTCGACGTACGGCATCGGGTTGGGATGCACGCCACCAGCGATCAAACCGGCGATGTGCGCGGCGTCGAACATGAGCAGGGCGCCGACCTCATCGGCGATCTCACGGAACGGCACTGGATCGATGATGCGCGGGTACGCGGTAGCGCCAGCGACGATGAGCTTGGGCTTGTGCTCGTGCGCCTTGGCCCGCACCTCTTCCATGTCGATGCGCTCATCGCTGGCGGTCACGCCGTAGCTGACGAAGTTGTACTGCAGGCCGGAGAAGTTGACCGGTGAACCATGGGTGAGATGGCCACCGTGGTCGAGACTGAGACCGAGGATGGTGTCGCCCGGCTCAAGGAGGGCCTGGTACACGCCCATGTTGGCGATGGCGCCAGCGTGCGGCTGCACGTTCGCGTGGTCGGCACCGAAGACCTCGCAGATGCGATCGCGCGCAAGGTCCTCAAGTTGGTCGACGACCATGTTGCCGCCGTAGTACCGCTTGCCGGGGTAGCCCTCGGAGTACTTGTTGGTGAGCACCGAGCCAGTGGCCGCCATCGTGGCGGGCGAGGCGAAGTTTTCGCTGGCGATCAGCTGGATGGTCGAGTTCTGCCGAATCTCTTCATCGCGGATGAGCTTCAGGGCGGGATCGTCGGCGCTGCTGGGCCACGGCATGGTGTCACCTCCAGAGTGGAACGTGGAAAGCGTATCGGTGCCGCTGCGCTGCAGCCGGATCGGCGGCCGAAAGAACGCCCAAATGTCCCGTCAGGCGGATTCGCCGCCGAGCGCGTCAAGCTTGGCAACCCGACCTTCGTGCCGGCCCCCCTCGAACTCGGCGGCCAGATACGCATCGACACAGTCCTTCGCGACCTCAGGACCGGTCAGCCGTTCTCCGATACAGATCACATTGGCATCGTTGTGCTGCTTGGTGAGCCGGGCGCTCGTGACATCGTGGACCGTTGCGGCCCGGATACCGGCGATCTTGTTGGCTGCCATCGCAATACCGATGCCGCTGCCGCAGACACACAGGCCGGCGTCGGCATCGCCGTCGCGCACTGCCCGCCCAACTGCAGCACCGAAGTCGGGATAATCGACCCGGTCATCGGAGTGGGCGCCGCAGTCGACGACCTCATGACCGGACGCCCGAATGTGGTCGGCGAGCTCCTGCTTGAGGTGGAACCCGGCATGATCAGAACCAACAGCGATGCGCACGCCGTGATCCTAGGCCCGAGGCTCGCGCTCAGCCCCGCTTTCGCGCGACGACGGCGCGATCACGGCCGGCGAGATCGCTGTGGATCGACGCCTGCCAACCAGCCGCACGAAAGCGGTCGGCGATCACCGCCGTCTGGTCGGGGGCCATCTCGAGCACGACGGCGCCGCCCGGCGCCACCCACTCGTCGGCACCATGAAGAATCGTCTGCAGATCCTCGTCGCCGACGGGACCGGCCCGCAGCGCCTCCGACGGCTCCCACTCGCCCACGACGGCGGGGAGTTCCTCATCGTCGCCGATATAGGGCGGATTGGAGACGAGCACGTCGATCGCACCACGCACGCTCATCGGCAAGGCATCGAACCACGGACCCTCGTGAAGACTCACCCGGCCGGCGGCCCGGCCGAGCCCGGCAAGATTGGCTCGCGCCACGGCGAGTGCATCGGGCGACCGGTCGGTGGCGAGCACGCGTGCGGCCACACACTCAGTGGCGATGGCAAAGCCGATTGCACCGGATCCGGTGCCGAGATCGGCGACCACCACTTCACGTCCCGTACCGCTCCGAGCGACGACTTCTTCAATCGCAAGCCCGGCGACGACCTCGGTCTCCGGCCGCGGGATCAGCACCCGTCGGTCGACCATGAGATCGAGGTGACGGAATCCCCACCGGCCGACGACGTACTGGAGGGGCTCGCCATCCTCGCGCCGGGCGACCAGTCGGTCGAACGACGCGACGCCACGCACGGTGGCAGGGGTGTCGAGCACGCCGTGGAACTCACTCGGCTCGCTGCCCGTGACCTCCTCGACGATGCGACGGGCGTCGATCGCGGGCGACTCCAACCCCACCCGCTCGAAGCGAGTGGTGGCCTCGGCGAGAAGCTCGGACCAGGTGACGGTGCCTTCGAGATCCGCAACCTCGGGATCGGCGTCGCTCACTCGTCGTCCTCGAGTTGACGGCGGCGTTCCTCGGCGATCAACGCATCGCTGATCTCGTCCAGGTCGCCCGCCACGATGCGGTCGAGTTTGTGGATCGTGAGACCGATGCGGTGATCGGTGACCCGATTCTCCTTGTAGTTGTACGTCCGGATCTTCTCGGAACGATCGCCCGAGCCGACCTGCGAGCCACGCAGTTCAGCGGCTTCCGCATTGGCCTTCGCCTGCTCAATCTGGAGCAGGCGGCTCTTCAGCACCCTCAACGCCTTGTCTTTGTTCTTGAGCTGGGATTTCTCGTCCTGCATCGAGACGACGACACCGGTGGGGAGATGGGTGATGCGCACAGCGGAATCCATCGTGTTGACCGATTGACCGCCCGGGCCCGACGCCCGGTAGGTGTCGATCCGAAGGTCGTTGTCGTCGACCTCGATCTCGACCTCGTCCGCCTCTGGAATCACGAGCACGGTGGCGGACGAGGTGTGCACCCGGCCTTGGCTTTCGGTGACCGGCACCCGCTGCACACGGTGGGTGCCGGCCTCGTGCTTCATCCGGGTCCAGACGGCGTCCCCCGACAACATGGCGGTGATCTCACTGAAGCCGCCGAGATCGCTGTGCGATGCCGACATGACCTCCATGCGCCAGCCCTGACGCTTCGCGAACGACTCGAACATGTCGAAGAGATCCTTGGCGAAGAGGTTGGCCTCCTCGCCACCGGCCGCACCCCGGATCTCGAGGATCACGTTGCGGCCGTCGTTGGGATCGGGCGGCAACAACAGGACCCGCAACTGCTCCTCGTCGGTGGCCACCTGGGCCTCGAGCCGCTCGATCTCGGCCCGCATCTCGTCACGCTCGTCGCCCTCGGTCGCCGACAGCATCTCCTTGAACTCGACGATGTCGTCGGCTGCGCTCCGCAGCCGCTGGGCCACGGCGACGACCGCTTCGAGTTGCTTGAACCGGCGGCCGAGATCGGCAAGTTGGCGCGGGTCGGACTGGACCGCCGGGTCGCCCAGGCGGATCTCGACGTCACGCAGCTCGTTCTCGAGGCTCTCGATCCGATCCAGCATCGCTTCGAGGCTAGAGGCCTGAGAGGAACCGGCCGACCACCTCGATGATCTCGTCGTCAACGACGGGCTTTGGGTCATGGCGCTGCCCCTCGAGCCAGTGGACCTCAACCGGCCCGGCGATCGCTGGGATGTGTTCGGCGAGTTCGTCGGGCGTGCCGAACGGATCACGATCTCCGTTGACGAAGAGCGCAGGCACAACGAGGTCGGGAAAGTGCTCAATGCGAAGACGCTCAGGCTTGCCCGGCGGGTGAAGCGGGTAGCTGAGAAGCACGACGGCGGCGGCCGGCAGGCCTTCGGCGATCGCCATCGAGCAGATTCGGCCGCCCATCGAACGCCCACCGAAGGCAAGCTCAGCCGGATCGCAGCCGAGCTCGGCGGCGAACCGCTCGGCCTCCTCGACCACCGACGCAATCAGCTTGGGGGCCCGATCGGGCGCCTTGCGGCCCTCAGCGCGGTACGGGAACTCCATCCGGCGAACCGGAAGGTCCAGCTGACCCTCGAGGGCGACAAGGAGGCGATGGTCGGCGCCACCACCGGCGCCGTGGGTCAACAGGAATCCAGCCGGTGCACTCACGAGGCCAGAAGAATACGCCGGGCCTCGGTGATGTCGGCGATCCGCTGCGCCGCTTCGTCGTCAGCACCACCATGATCCGGGTGAGCTTCAATCAGGCTCTGTCGAAACGAGCGCTGGATGGCGGACCGTTCAGGTGGACCGCCGTCAAGATCGAAACCAAGGGTCCGCAACGCCCACCCGACAGGATCGGCGAGCGCATCGGCCTGCAGCGAACCCGAACCGCGACCGGAGAGGTACACCAGCAATGCCGGCCCGATGTCGCCGTTCCACGAGATGCCGCGACGGACCGACGACAGCACCGCACCGCGAAGATGCAACGGCAACGACTGCACGGCGTAGATCGCGCCGAGAACCATCTGCCCGGGCAGGCCGCGCTCCTCCGCGAACGACAGGCTCAACTCGCCATCCTCATCGTGACGGAAGAGCCGATGCGCGCTTCGGGTCAGGCCGATGCGGTCTTCCTGGAGGCGGTGCCGCAGACGCGGTTGAGGGATCCGCCGACCGGCCTCGACTTCGTGGGTCAGCGACACCAGATCAGGGATGAGGTCGGGCTCGAGCTCTGGCGTGAAACGGGCTGCGACAGCGCCGAGGAGCACGCCACCGACGCCAGGCCCAGGGTCACAGGGCAGCAACATGTTCCCGAGCGCGACCCGTCGCGTGGGCGCGATCGGACGCGAGTGGAACACCTCGAGCTCTGCCAACAACATTCGGTTGCCAAGCGTAGGAGTCCGGCGACGCCTACTCCTCGTCCGGCGTCAGATCACGCGTTGGAGCGAATCCCGCATCCGATGAGCGAGATCGACGATGTCCTCATCTTCGCTGTCGTCGGCCTCGAGCAGTTCGATCAGTTCTTCACACCGCTGGCGCAGCGCCGACCACTGAGGCGCTCCGAAACCGAAGGGGGTGGCGACGCCGGCGATGCGGCGTCCGTGCTCGACGGCGGCCAAGACGGCAGGGCCATCATGAACGTCGCGCCGCAACCGATCGGTGGCGGTGAACATGTTGGACAGCAGATCGTTCACCTCGAGACCGTCGAGTTCCTCCAAGCCCTCCTCAGCCGCACGGGCGAGCAGATCCTCGATCACCATCTCGACCTGTTCCTCGTCCTCCTCGTGCACGACGAGGTCGCCATCGGCATCGAACTCGTGAGGCACGGCGGCAGCGCCGAGTCGCTCGGCCAGGGCAGCCTGGAGCTCACCCGACCAACCCTCCATCTCGAAGGCCACCTGCTCCTTGTCGGGGTCAAGGTCGGTGTTCTCGGCCGACTCGACCTCCTCGATCAACGCGTCGACGGTTTCCTCGACCGACTCGTGCGCCAGCAAGGTGGTGCCTTGCCACGAATGTGGCACCTGGTCAGCGATCAGCAGTTGGGCCAGCATCGCCCGGGTCTCCGACGCCCACTCGTGCAGCTCGTAGGCCAGCCACTCGCTGTCCGCGTCATCGACCAGACCCTCCTCGTCATCGAGGAGGTCGGGGTTGTCGTCGGACGCAGTGCGGCGGAACGGATTGGAAAACGAAGGCACGACGCCATGTTTGCACGTTCACTGGGCCGCCCTCACCATCCGATTCGACTACCGTCCGGGACATGGCGAACGCTCCCATCATGCCGGACCGCAACCTCGCACTTGAGCTGGTCCGAGTCACCGAATCGGCGGCGATGGCCGCTTCCCGCTGGATGGGTCGGGGTGACAAAGAAGGGGCCGACGGCGCGGCGGTCGATGCCATGCGCCACATGCTCCGATCCGTGTCGATGGACGGCGTGGTCGTCATCGGTGAAGGCGAAAAGGACGAGGCGCCGATGCTCTACAACGGCGAGCGCATCGGCGATGGCACCGACGCCGAGACCGACATCGCCGTCGACCCGATCGACGGCACGACCCTGACCGCCCTCGGCCGCGGCAACGCGCTGGCCGTCATCGCCGTCTCGCCCCGGGGCACCATGTACGACCCTGGTCCGTGTGTGTACATGGAAAAGATCGCGGTCGGCCCCGAAGCAAAGGGGGCGATCAGCCTCGACACGTCGATCACCGAGAACCTCCACAATGTGGCCAAGGCCAAGGGTGAGGAAGTGCAGGATCTCACCGTCGTCATCCTCGACCGCGACCGACACGCCGACCACATACGCGAGGTCCGCGAAGCCGGCGCCCGGATCCGTCTCATCCCCGATGGCGATGTCGCCGGCGCCATCTCGACCGCCTGGCCCGACGCCGGCGCCGACATCCTCATCGGCATCGGTGGCACGCCCGAAGGCGTGATCACCGCCGCCGCGCTCAAGTGCATGGGGGGTGAGCAACTCGGACGGCTGTGGCCTCGCAACGATCGCGAGCGTCAGCAGGCCACCGACCAGGGCTACGACCTCGACCGTATCCTCACCGTCGACGACCTCATTCAAAGTGACGACTGCTTCTTTGCCGCCACAGGCATCACCGACGGCGACCTCCTCACCGGCGTGCACTTCGACAGTCAGGGCGCCACGACCGAATCACTCGTGATGCGATCAAAGTCGGGAACGGTCCGCCAGGTCACGGCCCGCCACCGACTGGAGAAGGTCAGCGAGTACTCCGACATCGAGTACTGAACCGGGCAACCACGGGGCCGCCCCACCCACCGCAGCGAAAAGGGCAAGGTTGGATACTCCCCAGATACGCATCACGACACTCCTTGGAGGACTCGGCCACCCCGTCGATCTTGACCGCTGCGTCACCTGCGAGACCGACGTGGCCGCGAGCGCCGTCCCATGAGCACCGTCAGCGTCGCCCTCGATACCCCCGCACGCCTTGGCGAATGTCCCATCTGGTCCGAGCTCGACCAGTCGCTCTACTGGACCGACATTGAGGCATGTGTCGTGCACCGCTTCGATCCCGTGAGCGGCGTGGACGACACGCGTGGCCTTCCTGGGCGAGTCGGAACGATTGCCCTGACCGATCAGCCGGGTGTGCTCGTACTCGCGATCGAAAATGCGCTCTACAAGGTCGACTGGGACGATGTCGGCAACCGCCGACCATTGCATCGACTCGAACCCGACGGCACCGGCAATCGCAGCAACGACGGCCGCGTCGATCCGTCCGGGCGTTTCGTCCTCGGCACGATGTACGAGGACGCCGCCGCTGGACGCACGACCGGGACGCTCTATCGGGTCGACGAGCAGGTCACGGCCCTCCGCACCGGGATCGGGATCCCCAACGGCCTTGCCTTCGATGCCCAACGAGGACTCGTCTACTGGGCCGACACGTTCACCGCCCGGATCATCGTCGCCGACTACGACCTAACCGACGGTACCTGGCACGACGAACGCACCTTCTTCGACTACGCCGACGCCCCCGGTCTCCCCGACGGAGCCTGTCTCGACACCGAGGGCGGTTACTGGTCGGCCTCGGTCACGGGTTGGTGCGTAACCCGCATCGACCCCGATGGCACCGTCACCGACCGGATCGACGTGCCGCTCGAGAAGCCATCGATGCCAGCGTTCGGCGGCGAAGACCGCAGGACGCTGTTCGTGACGACGATCGGCGACGAACACGGCCGGCCCGCGACACCGGGTCGCGATGGCGTCCGACCTGGATCGCTCCTCGCCATCGAGAACACCGGCGCGACCGGCATCGCCGAGACACCATTCGGCTTCTCGAAGCAGGCAACGCCCTCGGCGTAGTCCCTCTCCCCGATCCGCCGTTCGCAGGTCGAAAGCAAACGAGCCGGACCTGACGGCCCGGCTCGCTCCATGATCTCGATGATCAGGCGGGACTATTCGCCGGCCGCCACCCGGATCCGCACCTCGGCACGGGCCTTGTCGTAGGCGGCACCTGCATCGTCGGCATCAGCCGAGAGCGCCTGTTCCGCTTCAGCGAGGGCCCGCTCAGCTCGGGGTACATCGATCTCGTCTTTGGCTTCGGACACGTCGGACAGGATCGTGATGTCGGTGTCGCTGACCTGCACGAAGCCGCGATGGACGGCGAACGTGTCGCGGGACCCGTCCTCTTTGACGACGTCGACCGACCACACCTGGAGGATCCCGATGAACGGGATGTGACCGGGCTGGAAGGCAATGTCGCCACCCTCGACGGTGCGAGCGACAACCATCGAAGCCTCACCGGTGTACGACACCGATTCGGGAGAGACGACCTGGACGTTGAGCATGGTTCCTCTGTTCTCGGAGTGTTCCGATCAGCCGATCAGGACTCGGCCTGGAGCTCGGCGGCCTT
>Ga0181574_10003620_pt1 | contig 13631 bp, 11 predicted proteins | sample 101ome_24_FD_145600 | JGI IMG/M metagenome (GOLD analysis project Ga0181574, IMG submission 145600) | Coastal salt marsh microbial communities from the Groves Creek Marsh, Skidaway Island, Georgia - 101410AT metaG (spades assembly) | ecosystem: Environmental > Aquatic > Marine > Intertidal zone... | reverse complement strand
CTCGTTCATCCTGGCGCAGCAAGTTTGCATCCGCCGCTCGACCTTCATCTTTCCAAAGCGCGTTCGATGGCACGATCGAATATGACGGGTGCTCATTTACCGTATATCGAAGCGGTACAACAATGCCTCCTTCCGGCGCCTGCATGCCGCTCTCTTTGATATAGGCCATGCATTCACTAAAACGCCGAAACCCTATCCCCCACTTGGTTTCGATGGGCCCTGGAGGCATATCATCCAAGTAAACAGTGGCGGCACGCGCATCACCTCCCTCAATCAATGCAAGCGCATCACTGATGGCACGTCGAGTCCCTGCATCTCCATCCTGATCAAATGACATATAGGAAAGCCCGCCTTGGCCGCGATAGGCGCCGGCTGACCCGCCGTTAACTCGAGTGGCGGGACATAGGTTCTTTGTGTTGACGCAGTCATTGGTTGCGCTCCCGTATTCCAATTTTTCTTCTGTAGCAGTCTCTATTCGAGCAGTTTTCCCTGCGCCCCATTCAATCACCATGCTCAGGGCCTTGGTTTAAGGCGGCAATCCATAGGGGGTTGAAACCAAATGACAAACCAATCACTAGATCTCGTTGTGTTGGGGACCTTCATTTTGGGATGGAGTCACGCCTCTCGTGACGACCCTACCTCCGTCACTATGTCGTTCAAAGCCCCAGACCACAAATAACCCTTGGTTATGTGAATATGCTTCGAACTCAATCGCATATGACGCTTTGATCTAATCCGCACGAGTGCTGCTATTCGACGGCAAGCGTCTTTGGATAAATCGCAACCATGCCCCGTCCAAACTCTCGAGATAACCTCGCTCCTGCCTAATGCGGTCCCAGGCAGCCACGCTCGAATCTAAAAGCAGCGCCATTGCTAGCAAGATCTACGATCAAAGGACAGAGTGATGAACAGTCAGCAATTCCAAATGGGTCCTCGGTAAGCTAGGCCATCATGTCTTGAAGCCCATAAGCGCGTGCCGCAGTGCCAGCGAACAAATCCACCTTTTCATCCTCCGATGCGCTCTCTGCGATTCGCTTAAACGCATTCCAACAAACCTGATAACTGCACCAGCGCTTCTGCACGGGGAAGTTAGACTCAAACATACAGCGCCTCGCACCAAACATTTCAATAGATGAGTGAAGCCAGGGCCGCCAGGCCTCCACTACCTCAATGGAAGAAGGAGGCATCGAGCGGTCACCTTCGAAACTCGGCATACGGATAGGGAGCGCACCGAGCTTAACCAGCACGTTGTCGCGCTGACTAAGGCTCGACATTTGCTCGTACCACTCCGAAAAAACGTCATCCGCTTTACCCCGGTAAGGTCCCCCCAATATGGGGGAACCCACGTGGTTCAAGACAATAGTGAGGTCAGGGTAGCGATCAGCGACCGCAGCGACTTCATGGATCTGGGTGTGATAAAGCCAGCAATCTAACGTCAAGCCTTCCTCATTTAAAACGCCGATGGCATCGATCACTTGCGGGTGGAGCAGGAGGCCCCGATTCGCCGCCACGTTGCCAACGCGTTCGTCTTCATGCCAGCCGCTTGACAGCCGCACGCCTCGAAAGCATCCGCCCGAGGCATGCTGATGCTGCTCAATGAGGCCTCTCAAAGCGCGCCCTAATGTTAGATCAACGTTGCCGAACATGGCCGCGCATGCTCGCGCAGGCCCGAACTCACCGCTTGCGCTCATCGCGGCCTGACCACGGACAAATTCCGTTTCTCCGATGGAGCGAAATTCTGCTGGTCCCTCCGCTCGATACATGGAGTGACACTCTGCGAAGACGGTTGCAACGACGTTGTGCCCGCTTGCTAAATCAGTCGCCAATTCTGGCATCAGGTAGGAGTAACCATTTCTGAGCCACAGGTGATGGTGCGGGTCGATGATGGCTAGGTCTGGCTCTAGGATCTCCTCAATGACCTGGGAGAGCCATTCATCATCTGGCGCTGTTTGACCCGTGTTTGCAACCATATTCGTCTCTCATCTATTGACTAACCTTTTCGATCGCTCGATCCAGTTTAGTGGCAAATATTGCGTCAGCCCCAATTTTGCGCTCGACGCCATTCCGCTGAGAGAGTTCGCCTATCGAAAAAGCAGTTAAAGACTAGAAGTCGCCCGATGCTAGAGACATCTACTTTGAAACAAAAAAATTACGGTCGGTATCGGTTAGACGGTCGACTACTCACGCAATCGCGGTGGGTAGAGGCGACCCTATAAAGTGGCGGACCTCACAAGCGCCAGGCTGCCAATTCCATTATGCGTGGCGCCCGCTCAAACCCGATCAGTCCGGTGGGGTACGAATGACTAGGTTTCGTATCTCTGTCATGTCCTCCATTGCAAACTGAATACCCTCACGACCGATCCCAGAGTCTTTGACGCCACCGTAAGGCATATTGTCGACTCGATACGACGGAACATCCCCAACCACAACGCCACCTACTTCTAATTGATCCCACGCTTGCTGAACCTTATAGAAATCTCGGGTAAAGATGCCCGCTTGGAGGCCAAATTTGCTGTCATTGACCATATCAATGGCTTCATCCCAGGTGGAAAACCTCTGCAACACGGCCGCTGGCCCAAAGGCTTCCTCAGTACACAAATCTTGATCGAGGGGCACATTTTCCATCAGCGTTGCATCCAGCATCGCACCCTGCCGCGAGCCACCACACAGGATTGTACCGCCCGCTGCTGCCGCCGACTCAATCCAGCCGTGAAGCCGAGCGGCTTCGCCCTCCGAGATCATCGGCCCTATGAAGGTTTCTCTTAGCTTGGGGTCACCTTTGACCAAGTTTGAGGTCCTCGAAACCAGCTTGCCTCTCACTTCCTCGTAGACATCTTCGTGGATCATAATCCGTTGCACACCAATACAGGACTGACCGCTCTGGTAAAAAGCTCCAAAGATTATTCGATTCACCGCGTCGTCTAAATTTTTTGTATCCGCGTCGACCACGACGGCAGCATTTCCCCCTAGCTCCAACACCACCTTCTTTTTTCCGCAACGGGCTTTTAAGTCCCAACCTACTCCAGGGGAACCGGTGAAAGACAACAGCTTCAATCGGTCATCCACCGTGAATAAGTCGGCACCATCGCGGGAACAAGCAAGAATCGAGAAGGCGCCTTCTGGCAAATCGGTCTCTGCCAGAATCTCTCCCATAATGATTGCGCCGAGTGGCGTCCTAGACGCAGGTTTCATTACAAATGGGCACCCCACCGCGAGCGCAGGGGCAATCTTATGAGCCGCTAAATTCAGTGGAAAATTGAAAGGAGAAATAAACGAACAAGGGCCTATGGGCACTCGCTTCCACATGCCCTGATAACCCTCGGCCCGCGCTGAGATATCTAATGCCTGCAGCTCTCCTCGTACACGGGTGGCCTCCTCCGCGGCAATCTGGAACGTGTCGATCAGGCGAGTGACTTCTCCTTCAGAGTCGGTAATCGGCTTTCCCGCTTCGATGCAAAGAGCCATTGCCAGCTCATCAAATCGCTCCCTGAATCGACTGACACAGTGCTCCAATATCTCTCTTTTTTTGTAAGAGGGCATTCTCGCCATGGGGTCTGTCGCACGAACAGCACCTGCAATTCCCTCATCAATTGCTTTCGCATCCGCAAGCGCACAGCGAGTCGCTATCTCGCCTGTGTATTTGTCGGTAACCTCCAGATCCTCGTTCGCATACACAGCCTTGTTGTTCAAATAATAGGGGTACGCTTCCTGAAGCACTGACATATCTTTTCTCCTCAGCTGCTGGGCAATCTTCTCTCTTTGTCTCTGTTGTGACAGCTCTTAAATCGCCGCCGACTGCTCCTTTATCTCGCGGTTTAGGATTCTGTCATTGTCAACGTAATCCACTGGACAATCGATCAAGTGCACTCCGGGCGTAGTCAAGGCCGTTTCCAAAATGCCGGGCAGCATTTCTGCGGACTCCACCCTATGACCAATACCTCCATACGACTCTACATATTTCACAAAATCAGGATTGCCGTACTGCAAGCCCCAATCGTCAAACCCCATATTGGCTTGCTTCCAACGAATCATTCCGTAGGAATTGTCGTTTAAGATGAGGACGGCGATGTTCATCTTTTCGCGAACCGCGGTCTCGAGTTCCTGCGAATTCATCATAAAACCGCCGTCGCCGCAGACAGCAAGCACTTTACGATCGGGGTGGACCATGTGCGCAGCCATTGCAGATGGCAATCCAGCTCCCATGGTCGCTAAAGCGTTATCCAGCAGCACGGTATTCGGTTGATGAGCACGATAGTTCCTCGCAAACCAAATCTTGTAGACACCATTGTCCAAACAGATAATTCCATCGTCAGGCATAACATCGCGGACCATCTTCACCACTCGCTGCGGGTAACAGGGGAATCGCATATCCTCTGTGCCCTCCAAGATGTTGGCGTCGTGGTGCTCTCGAACACTCATCATCCGTGAGAAATCCCAACCGGCCTCTTCGCTGGTTTTGATCTGATTTTTTAGCTGCCAAATCGAATTGCCCACGTCACCAATGACTTCGACCTGCGGGAAATAGACAGGATCAACTTCCGCCGTGTTGTAAGAAATGTGGATGACTTCGGTTCCATCTTTTGACATGAAAAACGGCGGCTTCTCGATCACGTCGTGTCCAACATTCAAGATCAGGTCCGCGGCCTCAATAGCCCGATGAACGAAGTCCCCCGCTGAGAGCGCCGCACAACCCATGAAAAGGGGGTGCCTTTCGTCCACGACACCTTTGCCTAGTTGGGTAGTGACAAAGGGAATCCCGGTTTTATCGATGAATTCCGTCAACATTTTTGACGTCATCTTTCGATTGCCACCCGCACCGATGATGATAATCGGAGACTTGGCTGCATGGATCTTTTGCAAAGCTCGGTCAATTGCCTTTTCTTCGGCAATGGGTCGACGAACCACTGAGGCAGGGATGGGTCGCTCGTCCGTTTGCTCATCGGCGATGTCCTCAGGGAGCTCGATATGCACCGCACCTGGTTTTTCTTCCTCCGCAATCCGATAAGCTTCCCGAATGCGAGAAGGTATGTTGTCACCCGCAACCAACGATACCGCATACTTGGTGATGGGCTTCATCATCTCCACGACGTCAAGAATTTGAAACCGACCCTGCTTGGACTTCTTAACCGGCTTTTGTCCGGTAACCATCATCATGGGCATCCCACCTAACTGCGCGTAGGCGGCGGCTGTGGTGAAATTGGTGGCACCAGGACCAAGCGTTGAGACGCAAATACCGGTTTTCCCAGTTAACCGGCCATATACCGCGGCCATAAATCCGGCACCCTGTTCGTGCCTAGTCAAAATCAATTTGATTTTGCTGGACCTACTGAGGCTGTCCAGAAAGTCTAGGTTCTCCTCACCGGGGATGCCAAAAACATATTCGCAACCTTCGGCTTCTAAACACTCAATGAATAAGTCGGACGCCTTAGTCATAAGGGATTTCCTAATTTTGATGTCAATCTCTTTATACCCATCGAGGTAACGAATTGCACGTGCGACATGGAAACAGAGATTGAGTAACACCCAAGCACTGGCCAGAAACGTTCAAAAATCCAACCGTTCACCATTTAGTGCGCTTCCTCACTAAACACTCTCTAACCAAAAAGAACGTGCCTCGGGCTAATCTGCGATGCTTGGTGAAGATCTAGATCCAAAGCCCTTAACCAAAAAATCCGAAACCTAATGGACCCACAAAGGGATTCATAAGCAATTCACAACGGTCGTTGGTTGAGCAGGCTTGTTGATCCCATGTCCTTAGCGAAATAAGGTATTTAGCAGGGCGCCCTCCATCAACGTGATCTAGGAACAGCTAATGTTCAAATCCATTGGACCTTACGAGGGTCTAATCAACGCTAGATTCGACTCTTCCGATACGCTCACCCAGTTGGCTGACTTCAAAAACTGGCTTGCCAGCGCCGAGACCCACACTTTGTCAACCGGTCGTGACTATGTTGTGCGATGCAACCTCTCGACAGGAGAACACGACCTTCCGATCGTTGTTAAGGTATTTGGCCGTCAGAATTACCTAAAAGATTGGCACGATCGAACGAGTGGTACGAAAGCCGCCAGATCCTATCTCAATGCCCACTTTCTTGCCGACCGTCATCTAGGAACCGCCGAGCCCATCGCGTTCATAAACCGTTGGGAACAATCATCCTTAGTAGAAAGCTACTACTTGAGTGCCTTTGTTCCCGGTATTTCATTCAAAGACGCGTTGAACAAGATTTATACAACGCTCAAAAACAATGACGACATGATGACCCTGCTCGAGGGGGTAGCACCTGCCGTAAGGGGGTTGCACGACGCCGGTTTTATGCATGGCGATTTAGGCAACCAAAACATTCTTCTGGAGGAGTCTGGGGGCGAAGGACAGCTGCGGCCTTATTTCATCGATCTCAATCGATCGAGGCAGTTTCAACGTCCCTTAACAGACCGTCAGAAAGCCAAAGACTTAGCACGAATCGCACTCCCCGCTAAGTACCTTCAAATATTCCATGCTATCTATAACCATGGGTACAACTTGCCCAAGGCCCTGGCTGACGCTGAAAAAAGAGAGAGACGTCGGTTTTGGGCACATCGGAGAAGGAGTCGATGGCGGCACCCCATTCGTAATTTTCGGTACAAAAAGGAGCATGGCTCCAAAACCGACTATCCTCCCGATAAAGACCTTTGGCTGTGGGACGACAAAACCGCTCAACCAATGGTCGCGCTCTCTCGTGCCGAAAAATGGCGCAGCCGAAACCTCATGGACTCAGTCCATACAATCGCTGCAGGACTCATTAACGGGCCTAAAATTTTTAGTGCCTACCGAAAGCAATTGGATTCAACTTTTTCAAGCCCGGTGCATCTAAAGAACAGATTTGGCATCGCGCTGAATGCCAGCGAGGGCTACCTTGAGGCGGAGCGCACGCTTTTGTCTGATCTAGGCGATCCACCCGTCTTGATCAGGTTTTACCATCATCAAACATCTGAGCACTGGAAATTAGGCCTCGAGCTTGTGCGGCAATTACAGGAAGAAGGCGTAGAGGTATCGATCGCTATTCTTCAAGATCGCGATGCGATACTCCGCCCCGATAGCTGGGAAAGTTTCGTTACCAGCATTGTCTCTGAGGTGGGAGATAAGGTTGAGCGAATAGAAATTGCGCACGCAATCAACAGAACAAAATGGGGGGTTTGGTCTAGTTCTGATTTGAAATCCCTATTCCAACCGATAGCCAGACTCCAGCAGCGCTTCCCAAAGATTCGTTTCATGGGTCCTTCCTGTATCGATTTTGAATACCACTCTTTAGTGTCTGCACTGGCGGATTTACCAAAAGGGTTACGCTTCGATAGCTTGTCTCATCTTCTTTATGTCGATCGCCGCGGAGCTCCCGAGGGTAAGCAAGGTTGGTTTTCTACTGTGGAGAAATCAGCGCTCTTGAAGGCCATCGCTACCTCCTCAAATGTCGTTGAGAATAAAGTTGTCATCTCGGAGGTGAATTGGCCGTTGAGAGGCAGTGGTATATGGTCTCCAGTGTCGTGTCCTTATCAGACCAAAGACCAACCTGAACATCCTGTTGCCCAAACAGCACAAGACTATGCCGAGTTTATGATTCGATATCTCGTCTTAACCGTCTGCTCTGGCCACGTGGATCAGGTATTTTGGTGGCGGTTATCGGCACACGGCTACGGCATCGTCGACGACCTAAACAACTTCTCGCCAAGGCCGGCTTTTCATGCCCTGAGATTCTTCATGTCGCTTCTGGGTAATGCAACATTTATCAAACGATTAGAAACCGATGAAGATAGCTACTTATTGGAGTTCTCGGCGGCAGGCAAAAGGGTAATGATGGGTTGGAGAGTGACGGGAAACAGTCCTCTGCCTCAGGTTGGTGCAATCGAACGGGGTTGGAGCATCAGTGGGGAGCAACTTCAGCACTATGCCCTAACGCCTTCCCCTACCTATTACGTGTTAGCGGAATAATTTCCTGCTACGGGCGTCGCTACTCAATTCCTTTCATCCCAATCGCATATCGGCTTTGAGTTATCTGGGAACAACCCTAGAAGGCCTCATCACCATTTTCTCGCCACAGAAGAGCGCAGGACAATCCTTTGTCTACTGCATTGTCTACTGCTCCAGCTCGTTCACGAAAATTGTGAAGCTGGACAAGTAGTTAACGTATTTAAAATAAGTTGAATGGTGGCCCCACCAGGAGTCGAACCTGGAACTAAGACTTAGGAGGTCCTTGTTATATCCATTTAACTATGGGGCCGTGGGACGGGCATCATAACAGGGCTCGCCGCCGGGTAAAAAGCGACTGCTCTTTTGCCGAGCCTCGTATTTTGAGAGACTCCATTCCTCGCAGTTCGGATCACCCCTTGTCCACTCAACCTCTCAGTCCCGCTTTTCCGCGCTACCAATTAATGAGCGCCGCGTTTCTCGCGCAATTTGTTGCGATTGGTATCTATAGTTATGTGCTTGGTTCGTTTATGGCGCCGATGTCTGCGGAACTTGAGTGGAGCCGCGGCGATTTCACGCTGTCCCGATCGATTGGTCAGATTGTGATGGCGATGGCAGGCATTTTCATCGGTAGCCTGATTGATCGCATTGGACCGCGGCCAATTATGGCAACCGGTACGGTCATATTGAGCTGCGCGCTCATTCTCCACAGCCAAATTGAGTCGCTCTGGGCCTGGTGGCTCTTGAACGGCCTGGTACTGACCATCGGCTGTGCCATGATCGGCAATCTCGTTGTCAACGTGACCTTGTCCAAGTGGTTTGTGTTGAATCGCGGTAAGGCCATCGCAATTGCCGCAATGGGCGTGTCCTTGGGGGGCATTATTATTACCCCGCTCGCTACGTATCTGGTGGATGAGTTGGGCTGGCGCGCCGCCTGGATCTGGCTTGGCGGCCTAAGCTTTTTACTCATGGTCCCCGTGACCTGGGCGATGCGCAGTCGACCAGAGGATTACGGCCTGTATCCCGATGGCTTATCCGCCGATGCGTATCAAAGTGATCAGGGCGAGCGAGCGCGGAACGAAGCGGAGTCAGCGTACACCCGGAGTGAGGCACTTCGTACGGTCAGTTTTTATGCCTTAGTCATCGCCTTTGGTTTCTTCACCATCAATATCGTGGTGTTGCTACTCCATACCATTCCCTATCTCACCGACAACGGGATTGGCCGACAAGAGGCCGCGTTCGCCATGGTCATTGCCTCCATCCCAGCGATGGTATCGAAACCTTTCTGGGGGGCACTCATTGATCGTGTGGCGGTGAAGCCGCTCGCTGCACTATCAGCGAGCGTAACCGGCTTTGCGTTACTGCTGATCGTTTTCGCCGTCCAAATCGACGACCTGCTGCTCATTTACGCGGCTTTTGTGGTGTTAGGGCTAGGCTGGGGCGGCATGATCCCCATGCAAGAAGTGATCTGGGCCAGCTTTTTTGGGCGAACGCACATTGGTTCGATAAGAGGTGCAGGTCTCCCCTTCTCTTTCGCGCTTGGGGCACTCGCGCCCTGGCTCGTGGGCGTACATGTAGACGTGTTTGGCGAGTACCACCGAGCATTGCAGATTGTTGGTGTGCTAAACGTGCTATCGGGTGTATTGATCTACCTCGTGCGCCCGCCACAGCGGCAAATCGCTCAATAGCCCCAACCAGGCATTGGTCGATTCCACGCCCTTTCACCCTGTTCCTAACTGAATATTCAGCCCTGATTCAGTGGAATTTAGGCGACCTATGGCAAAATTACCCCATCTATTGAGGGGACCCCACCATGCACCGCGCACACATGAACATACGGCTATTATCCACCGCCTTTTTACTAGCCTGCCTCGCTGCTAGCGACACAATGGCTTCTGAGTTTGAGCCTCCCGTGCCGCTTGTCTACCCACTGGAGGCGCTGAGCCTTGCGAAATTTTCCGGCGGATTAACGCTGCGCGTGAAGTGCGGCAGCCAAAATGAGCTGATGATTGAAACGAGCAATGAAAAAGCGTTTAGCTTCAAAGACAGGGGCGATGAGATCGTGGTCAAACGCAAGTCCATCCGCAAACTGCTCTCCCTTGGCAAAGACGACGTCGATGTTCGGGCAACCCTAACCGTGTCTGGCGAGCTGCCTGACCTGAACCTTGGGACTGGCGTCAACGCCAGCGTTGCCCCTTGCGATGCCCCGCAGTCGATCTTCAAGGTCAAAATCGGGACGGGCTCCAACATGGTGCTGGCACGCGGTGCGTTTGACACGTTAGAAATCGATGCTAATACCGGCTCGAGTTTTGAGGTGGATGCCCGCACAACCACCAACCAGCTGTACCTCGACTTAGATACTGGCAGTACGTTTTTCGGCGGCCCGCAACTCGAAGCTCGATCGGCACGCGTGCAAGTCAGCACTGGCTCGACCGCGAACATCTGCGGCGCAGAGACCGTGACGGGCAAAGTGTCGACAGGTGGCGATATCCGCGTCAAAAAGACCGCGAACGTCGAAGTCGATAAAGGGGTAACCGGCGGATCAATCCGTAGGAGCAGCTGCTAACGTCAGGGAAACGGCTACCCGACTTATCCCTCACAAGCTGAGTGACTTCGACTTGGGCATCACCCGCTCACAAAAGGGTGCTGAGTATCCCAGGGCCGCGTTGATAGCGACTCGACATACTGATAGAAGCCTTTAACCGCTTCCCCCGCCTCGTAGACCTCGATGTAGTGGCCAAGCGAGGCGGTCGCGTCTAAGAAAGCAAACTCAACCCCGGAGAGCGTGACTGCCTTTGTGACACGTGGGATGCCCGCTTCTTCAAAATGACGAACCGCGACCGCCATATCATCGACCATCACAGCCACGTGGTGGAGACCGTGTTCGTCCTCACCGAATAAATCCCGAAAAGGCGACGCGCCACTCGATTCCTGCTGAACCAGCTCAAGCATGATCTTGCCCCATTGACCGTAGGCTGAACTATGCACGAAGGGGCACGGCTTGCCTCTGTGAACACCCTCGGAAAGCGCAATGTCTTCTGAAACAACAAAGGGACCAGCGCCTAGCGTGTTGGCGGCCCATACCGCGGCCCGCTCAATGTCCGCCACGTGGTATGCAACCTGAACAATGTCATAGCCCAATACGGGTTGATGCATGGTCACCTCTTTTTTTGGCTTGCGAGCCTTGATCCGTCTTCCATTCCATCATCATAATGAATGGTCAGAAGGAGGACGATATGTCAGGACGGTTAGAGGGGAAAGTGGCTGCCATTACTGGCGCAGCCAGTGGATTTGGTGCAACGGCGGCGAGACGATTTGCCGCAGAAGGCGCCAAAGTCGTGTTGGGGGATATCCAATTAGATGCGGGACAGGCGATTGCCGCTGAAATCGGCGATGCAGCGGTATTCCAGGAGTGTAACGTCACGAGCGAAGACCACGTATCCGGCCTCGTAGATACTGCCGTCTCAACGTTTGGCAAGCTCGATATCATGTATAACAACGCTGGCATTGTTGGTGCTGCTGGGCCGATTGCGACAACGCCTGCCGACGAATGGCACTTCACGCTGGATATTCTAATCAACGGGGTGTTCTACGGGGTGAAGCATGCCGCGCGCGTGATGGTGCCCAATGAAGCCGGTTCCATCATCAACATGGCGAGCACTGCCGGCATACTAGGTGGTCAAGGCCCACATGCCTACGCCACCAGTAAACACGCGGTGATCGGACTCACGAAAAACACTGCCGCTGAATTGGCGCGCTATGGCATCAGGGTGAACGCGATTGCGCCAGCCGGGATGGCTACCCCCATGGTAGCTGGGCTCCGCGGCGACCCTAATGACCTTGAGACCACCAAAGCGCAGCTGGCTATGTCATCGCCACTCAAAGGGCGCCCTGGCCTACCTGAGGATGTCGTTAATGCAGCCCTTTGGCTCGCGAGCGATGAAGCGGGTTACACCTCTGGTCATACGCTCACAACCGATGCCGGCCTCACCATCGGTACAGGGCAGGTCTCTGACATTTTTGGTCAATATATGCCGCTTGTCAGAGAAGCCGGTAAGCGGGGTATCGAAGGCGAATAAACCGCCTCATTGATAATTGGCGGCGCCCCGGTTACCTCACTGGGGCTAGCCAATCCGCCAGCTTGAACCCCACCAACATAGCACCCACAAAGCCAAACGCCTTAGGCTCCAAGTAGGCAAGACTGGCAATACCTGGCCCCGGGCAATACCCGGACACCGCCCAGCCCATACCGAATAAGAACGCACCGCCTATCAGCCTCCCATCAACCTGAGAAGCAGTAGGTAACGAAAATCCCTCGGCCAAGAGCGGCCTCGCCATTTTGGGCTGAATCAACTGGAAGAACACAATAGAGATCACCAGTGCTGAGGCCATCACGAACGCCAGTTCAGGCCGCCACTCGCCCGAAACATCCAGAAAGCCGCGGATATAAGCCGGATCAGTCATCCCTGCTAAGACGAGGCCAATGCCAAATAGACCACCCAGCAGGAGAGATACTGCCCCGTTCACAGCACACCGCCTAGCCGCATGAGCAGCACAGTCATTACCCCGACGGACATAAACACAACCACAGCGACAACCGAACGAGCCGAGAAACGGCCCATCCCGCACACGCCATGGCCGCTCGTGCAACCGCTGCCGATTTTGGTACCCATACCAACCAGCAAACCGCCCACGATGATGGAACCCCAATCGATATCAATATTGGGTGGCGTCACCCATCCTGATAGAAGCATCGCTGCCGGGCCTAACATCAACCCCAACACAAACCACACTGTCCACGATTCTTCGCCCCGAAGAAAAAGAGCACGCTGGACAATACTGCTAATGCCGGCGATCCTCCCATGGGTCGCCATCAATAACGCACTAGCAAGGCCGATCAACGCCCCGCCTAACACCACTTGCAGCACACATCATCTCCCCTTCAACTGAACCTAAGTCTATCGAAATCTTATGAGCGAGAGGAATCTTCCCACGAACCTCTCACCAGCGGCTTACCTCGGGCCCATCGCTAAACGTTAGGCGACTGTTGTAGCAACACGGTATGATGTTTCCCTCGCTCTCATCAAAGGGGAGGCATCAATGCGGGGATGGATATTACTCGTTGCAATTGGCCTTGCTGGTTGTGAGACACCCTATCGATCATGCATTAGCGACAACCTTTCCGCTCAAAGGGATGTCCAGTGCAATGACCTTTGGCAAACCTGTGAACGCGCGGCGCGCGAGCGAACGGCTTTGCTCTGTGAAGATCAGCGCCAGGCCGATGAGGAGCCTTGGGACCTGCGAGGGTTTTGATTCCAAAGCCCGCCAGTACGTTGCCTAACGCCTCACATTTCATGACAATGGATTGGTCTCAACCAAGGAATTTTTATGCACGCTTTGATCACTAACGACGACGGAATCGACTCCGAAGGCATCCACGTCCTAGCCAGGTTCGTTGAACAAGCGGGTTTTGAAGTCACTGTGATCGCACCCAGTTATAACGCATCGGGCACCGGCGCTAGCCTCGGCCATTTATCCCTCGAAACTCCGATCAAGTATCAGGCGCACACGATCGAGGGCCTGAAAGGGAAAGCTTATGGTCTGGATGGCCCGCCCGCGCTTTGTACGATTACGGGGCACTTAGAAGGACTCTGTAAAGCGCCCGATATCGTCGTCTCAGGCATCAACGCTG
>Ga0181574_10003615_pt1 | contig 13642 bp, 12 predicted proteins | sample 101ome_24_FD_145600 | JGI IMG/M metagenome (GOLD analysis project Ga0181574, IMG submission 145600) | Coastal salt marsh microbial communities from the Groves Creek Marsh, Skidaway Island, Georgia - 101410AT metaG (spades assembly) | ecosystem: Environmental > Aquatic > Marine > Intertidal zone... | reverse complement strand
CTCCATCTGCTCTTTTACAATTGTTAACGATTGTTTACAAATGTAATTCATGTATTTGTTTACAATTGTAATTACACTATTAAATTAATCAACAGAAAGTAGGTGTATTTCACTTCACATATCAGAACTTATGTATTGATATTATGAATGTTATACTTAATCAATTAACAATGGTCAACACTTGTAGAAATCTTAATAACGGCTATCCACTATATGCTAATATATTTGCATAAAATCTTGAAGAAATGAGAAGAATTGTAGAGATAGCCGGCGTAATTCTAACCTTAAGCTTAGCTCGTTTGTTAATGCAGGTACCAAACTTGGAACCTATTGGAGCTGCTGCTCTATTCGGTGGAGCTTTGATTGGTGCTAAGAGATTGAAGTTTATACTTCCGCTAGCTGCTTTATTTCTTGGTGATTTAATTATAGCTGCGATTCAACCCGCATATGTTGAGCACTTGTTTAGTGGTACATTCTTCGCCATCTACGGCGCCTTTGTTCTAACCGTGTTAATTGGTGATCGGGTTATCGGTAAGAAACCGGGCGTTCTGAAGGTTGTTAATGGAGCAATTTTGAGTTCTGTGGCGTTCTTCGTTATCACAAACTTTGCTGCATGGCTAGATCCGGTCCACAGCATTTACCCAAAAACGTTCATGGGCTTGATGGAATGCTATATCGCTGGACTTGCGTTTTTTGATCAGTCTTTGTTTGGTAACTTCTTTTTGAACTCACTTGTGGGTAATCTAGGTTTCTCCCTCCTAGTATTCAGCTTATATAAGGCTTACGAAACGCGATTTTCAACAAACGAAACAATCGCTTAGCGAGGGATTCTCTCAGACACCATAGCTCTGAAGAACGATACCAGAATCGCATTTCGGATGTACATAGGTTGATTTAGGTGGCATAAACCCCCCTTTGTCGCTTATACGTGCAACATCCTCAAACGAACATGGATGTAACATGAAAAGGTAGTTACCAGGCTGTTTAGCTCGCTGTATAGCATCTTGCACTTCTTCATCAACCGCGATAAACGAAATCCGATTGTCGAGCCTGGAGTCAGCAACATCAAAAAATGTTTCCAAAACGCGCAACTCGAGCTCCTGGACATCGAGTTCCAACTGTCTTTCTTTAAGTGCAAGTCGGAAATTACCGTGTTCACATATCAAGATAAATTCACCTTTACCTTCAGGATGAACGATGTATTCCGCAATTTCTTCTAACTCAAATCGGTGACTTAAATAGTCCATCAATTCACTGATTTGTATAGAATCATCTTCAACAAATCTGTGAAACGCATTAACAACCAATTGGTTAGAATCAACTAAGTAGGTTAAACAATGTCGATATGCGTCTGCTTTCTTCTCTTGATACAACTTTGCAACGCTTGCCGCTCTGTGATGGCCATCCATAATGTAGTAGTTTCCTACAGATGATACTTCCATCTTCATCGCCTCTACCAACTCTTTGGACTCGATGTACCAAAACTGATGTGTTTTACCATGTTTGTGGAATTCCAGTTCAACGGGCTCTTGAATTACAAAGCGTAATAAATCTTCGAGGGATTGTTTGTGATGATGACTCAAGAGTAAAGGTTCCCCGATTATTTGAGTTGACTCCATTAGACTTGAAACAAAAGACTCAGTAGTGGGTCGAGTATGTTCATGTTTCAATATTCTACCCTCGATGTAATCCTCGATGTCACAAAGACCTATAACTCCAGTATGTGCGTATTCAGTTGCTGACTGGCGATACACTACAAATATATCGTCATTAAACGTGTTTAAAACCTGACTGTCAAACAGTTGGGAGATATATGCTTTTGCATTTTTGAAGAATTCCTCAGAAATCGGTCCAATATTTTCGTTTAGGAGGTGATTTTTAGTCAGTCTCAAAAACGAATTGGGGTGATTGCGCATGTGCGCTTTTAATTCCTCATCGGAGTTGAAATGAGCAGAGTTTGCACATACTTCCGATGCATACTCCGACATGGGTGTTATTGCCTTGAAGGGAAATAGTTTAGGCAACTTCAGTTCTAAAATGGTGTATGATTTTGTTTGCCAACTCCTCACCTATTCGAGCTTGTGCTTCGCTGGTTGCGGCCCCTATGTGTGGCGAAAGAGAAACATTGTCTCGATTAAAAAAACTTGTATCCACAGGTGGTTCCACTTCAAACACATCCAGTCCGGCTGCCGAGAGTTTACCACTATCCAATGCTTCTACCATGGCTTTTTCATCTACAACACCACCTCGTGCGCAGTTAATCAAGACTGATCCATTCTTCATTTGGTTAAACTCTGAAGTAGAAAGGACATATTCTCCTCCACCTGGCATATGGAGTGTTACAAAATCACTTTGATTTAGCAAATCCTCCTTTGATACCATTTGAACATCTACTGATATCTTACCCAAATTCATCGCAGGATGAAATACTACATTAACTGGAACGGAGTCTTGATTGATGTATGGATCATGTGCTATAACATGCATGCCCATGCCTATTGCAATGCGAGCTACTTCACGACCGATTCTACCAAATCCAATGATGCCCAGCGTTTTACCATAAAGTTCCATTCCTTTAGAACTTTCTTTTTTTAATGCCTTAAACCGGTCAAAACCCGTATTTCCCATTTCACGGTTGGTCTTCGCGAGGAAACGATTGGTGGCAAGTAGGTGACCAAATACAAGCTCAGCCACTGAGTTAGAAGACGCAGCAGGTGTGTTTATGACTTCTATGCCTTTATCCTTGGCATATTGAACATCAATGTTGTCTAGTCCAACACCTCCTCTACCAATTAATTTCAGATTTGGACATGCATCAATTAGGTCAGCCCTTACCTTGGTAGCACTGCGAACCAATATCGCATCGTACTCATTTAGTTTGTTTTTCAATTCCTCCTGAGGAATACTATTCATATCTACCTCAAAACCAGCTTCTTGGAGTAGTTGCTCGCCTTTCGGGTGAATCCCGTCGTTTACTAGAATCTTCATCATTAAAATGTTTGCATTACGTTAACCAAGGCCTGAACGCTGTCGAGTCCCATTGCATTGTACATTGAAGCCCTAAAGCCCCCTACTGATCTGTGTCCTTTAATACCACTGATCTTAGCTTCCTTACAAGCTGCCAAGAAAGCATCGTTACGTGACTCATCATTCAACAAGAAGGTAACGTTCATGTGGCTTCGGTCTTCTGTTGCGGTTGTTGGTTTGAAATTATCGTTAAATTCAATCTCTGTGTACAACATCTCAGCCTTTGCTTTGTTTCTCGCTTCGATCGTTGTCATGCCCATTTCCTTTATCCAGCGCAATGTGTGCATCACAACGAAAACCGAGAATGCCGGAGGTGTATTAAACATTGAGTCTTTGGAGATATGGACATTGTAGTCCATCATGGATGGAATCGATCGTGATACCTTACCAAGAACCTCTTTCTTTACAATAACCAGAGTAGCCCCGGCCGGCCCTAGGTTCTTTTGAGCACCTGCGTAAATTAAATCAAACTTATTTGCATCGATCGACATACTAAAGATGTCGGAACTCATGTCGCAAACCAGAGGAATGTTTACATCTGGGAAGTCCTTATACTGTGTACCATAGATGGTATTGTTACTTGTAATATGCAAGTAATCCGCATCTTGAGGGACATTTAAATCTTTAGGAATGTACGAGTAATTCCTGTCTTTACTTGACGCTATGACATCTACTTCACCAAAAAGCTTAGCTTCTTTGATGGACTTAGACGACCACGTTCCTGTATCAACATAAGCTGCTTTTTTCTCTAACAGATTGTAAGCAGTCATCAAGAATTGCGTGCTTGCTCCTCCTTGGAGATATAGCACTTCATAGTCGTCGTTAAGGTATAGCAATTCCTTCACTAATGAACGTGCCTCTTCCATGACGGCTACATATTCAGGACTTCTGTGAGAAACCTCAAGAATAGATAAACCGGTACCAGCAAAATTTTGCAAGGCCTCAACCCCGGCTTGAATTGCACAAGCTGGAAGAATCGCAGGTCCTGCAGAGAAATTATGTACTTTACTCATCGCTGCAAAAGTACATTGATATATACGATTTCCCTATGATTTGAACGGTTATAAACCCCTATTGACAGAAAGCTCACATGCTTAACAACTCTCTAACATTCAGGTATTTACAAGTCGTGAACATTTTTGCTTACGCTGTTGGTATCTCTCATGCATACCCAATATTCGGATTAACTTATCAGACCACCACTTCTCGTTATATTTGTTGAAACGACTAAGTATTAAATCATACGAAGAATATAAACAGATTTGGAGTAAGCGCTTGTCGCCTGTGGCACGCTGGTTGAAATCTCATTCCTTCCCTGGATTTAAGGGTAGATCGCTTTATGATGTTGGGAAATTTTTCTTTGACAGCTTGTTCGATGCCGACCTGATGCTAAGAGCTTCGTCACTCGCATTCAATTTCTTTTTGGCATTATTCCCAGCCATTATTTTCTTGTTTACGTTGATTGCGTACATACCTATTGACAATTTTCAACAAGACCTCTTGCTTAATATTAAACGCTTATTGCCAGCAAATGCTTACGAGGTTTTATTGGTAACTATTGAAGATATTATCACAAAACAGAACTTAAGTCTCTTATCATTTGGATTCTTGTTTGCCCTCTATTTCAGTAGCAATGCGTTTAACTCCATGATGACTGCGTTTGACAAATACGCAAAAGATCATGAGAAGAGGCTGTGGTACTTTGCTCGACTCCGAAGCATCGGTTTAACAATACTGGTTGCTCTGATGGTGCTTGTTAGTGTGGCACTCATCACCTACTTCACACTGAGTTTGTCTTGGCTAAAACAAAATGATATCGTTACAGATCAAATGACCTATTGGTTGTTACAAGGTTTACAGTATCTATCCCTTCTCGCCCTTATATACTTTGTTTACTCGGCACTTTACTATTTTGGCAGCTCTAGAGTTGCCAGCTGGCACTTTTTTAGCGTAGGATCTACGCTTGCTACCATCTTGTCATTAATTGCTTCCGTCGGTTTTTCATTTTACGTTAACAACTTTGACTCGTACAACAAGCTTTATGGATCTATCGGAACCATCATTGTGCTTATGCTGTTCATCTATTTCAATTGTATAATGCTCTTGGTTGGTTTTGAGCTAAACAGCAGTATAGATCGGGCTGAGATGCCTCTAAAACTTAGTTCGAAATCTCGTGAATCTTGACCCAAGTGTTGAACATGCTTGCCATCGTAAACGCGTTTTCGCCAGGCGCAGTTATAGAGTCTCCATTCGTTACACTCCCGTAGCTGTGAAACAAACGAGCAGGGTTTAACCGAACTTTAACTTTCGAGGTGTTACCGTTAATTGATATGGTTGCTTCTCCGGGTATAATCAAATCTCGTTGTAGTTGAGTCTTAAAATCTCCTGTATACCCTCCAAGGTGGTAAGCAAACGTTCCTGAGTTAGATTGTGGCGATGTACCTTCAGCTTTTATCATGATATAGCCTTGGGTGTTATCCCAGAACATGTTTTTATCTTGACTTAAGTCGGCCATTCCCGGACCATTTGCATTTGCTGCACTATCCACTCCTACTAATAGCTGAACTCCTGTATAGGTACCTGCAGGTACATCGGTAAATATTACCTTCATGGATGATCGTCGGCTGCGTCAATCAAGTGGTATGAATCTGAAGCTGTCCAGTAAGTTCCATCATCCTTTTTAAGGGCTATGTTGCTTACGTAGTTTTTGAACGCCTGAAACGTGAGCGTATCACCAGTTCTCATATGGAATAATGCTTTGTTTAATGCAAACGGAGCCTCACCTGCCGCCCATACATATTCAAACTCAAACTCAACTTGCCCGGGTGTTGAGGTCTCTACCGGTTCATCATCCTTACACGACGTGAACATGATTGTACTAATTACTGCTATTGCTATAATTGGAAATAACTTTTTCATTATTATAGTTTTTACTAATGCAAATAACATATGATATTTCTCCAGGCTATATGACCACGCTCAGTTCTTGTTGATACTTTCGTCAGTTACTAATGATTTACGAATAAGGTCGTTGGGAGATTAAGGGCCAGAAACGTTGGATGTCTACAAACGATATTTATTTCTTTGAAATACATAAGACAAAACATCTACTTGTAATAACTTTGTAATTACAATATATATATAGATTGTGCATGTACCAATTATAAAAATAGGGAACTCTAGAGGTTTAAGGTTGAGTAAATCCATTCTAGACCAATATCAAATATCAGAACAGGTAGAACTAATTATGAAAGAAGACCACATAATACTGAAACCAATAGCAAAGCCCCGGCAGAACTGGGGTGAATCATTTGAATCAATGGCAAATTCTGGGGACGATACATTATTAATTGATGATGTATTTTCAGACGAAAACCCCGACGAATGGACTTAAATCAATACCAGATTGTATTGGTAAATCTTGATCCTACTCTTGGTTCTGAGATAAAGAAAACCCGTCCATGTGTTGTTATTTCACCCAATGAAATGAACGGACACCTGCGAACAGTTATCATTGCCCCAATGACGACCAAATCTAAAACCTACCCTTCTAGAGTAAGCGTCTCCAAGTCGTCTTGGGTTGTTTTAGATCAAATAAGAACGATAGACAGAGTGCGCGTAATTAAATCATTGGGCTATCTGTCTCGAGACGAAATAAGGTCGGTTAAGGCGATTATTAAAGAGATGTTGGTTGATTGAGTGTTGACTAAAGATATCAAAGTACACTCCCATTGGCACTGGCACTCACCTCATGATTACTCACACAACTCCACTGCGTTGCGTTGCGCTCGTGATCCCGTGTTGGGGAGTTCAATCCAAATGCCTACGCAACTGCGTTGCTTTGGTCATTTTTGTTTTCATCCCCACTCAAGCACAAGGTGCTTGGACTCGTCTGAAAACAAAAATGCCCGGCTTACGCCAAGCATTTGGTTTGCGGAGAGAGAGGGATTCGAACCCCCGGACGTTTGACCGTCAACGGTTTTCAAGACCGCCGCATTCGACCACTCTGCCATCTCTCCGACTGAGGGTGCAAAAGTAAAATGTTGTGCGTATATCGACAACATTTTTTTAAGAATTGCGCAATACTAATTTTGGTGCCGTGGAAACACAGTTTAAAATCGGCAATTTCATTTTTAGGATAATCACTGGACTCGTCGGTTTAGTAATTTTAGTAACAGTAGTTGTTCAAATTATACCAATTGTGACCGGTGTAGACGCTCTACCAGAAGGATGGTCCGAACGCTTGGGTCAATTTACAGCACTGGGATTCTTTGGTTTTCTATCTTTTACCTGCTTCAGAATTTCCGTAAGGCGGTTTAAACACGCGTTTAAATCTAACTCCACTTCTTCTGACCAGCTACTTGACGATGATTTACGGGAATAGCAACTACCCTTTTTCGACAATTGTTTTACCATTCACTCGATCTTCACGTGTGCCATCGGTGTGAATTGCAAAGCGCTTAGCTTCTTTCCCATGCACCGGATCTGGGATATTGTATGGCCAGCCCCCAAATCCTGTTTTCTGGTAATCCATAAATGCTTGTTGAATCTCTTCTCGAGTATTCATAACAAATGGACCATGCTGAACTACCGGCTCGTTTATTGGCTTTCCTTGTAAAACCAAGATCTGGCTTTCCGTTTTACCATTCACTATCTGTATTGAATCTGTTGGAATAACATCTGCAGCGTGGTATTTCGGGATATCCGTTCCGTTAAAAGACACTTCTTCACCTTCGAAGAAATATAAGCTTCTATTTACACCTTCTTCTGTCGCAGGAAGTGTCAGTGTGGCACCTGCCTCTAGTTTGATGGCGTATATTCCAACGCAATTTTGGGGATCAGACGCCCAAGAATCCGGTGTAGACTTTGGTGCAACTGACTCACCCCAACTTCCGGCAAGTACTTCAACTCTCACTTGCTTCCCATTTGAATCTTTGTGCTCCATTACCGGAATGTCTTCGCTCCAGTTCATCTTGTAGTAAGGATCCACCATTTTGTTCTTGCGAGGTAGGTTCAACCAAATCTGGAACAATTCCATTCGATTGTCTTTGTCCTTATGCAACAATGGGAACATCTCAGAGTGCTGGATTCCTTTACCGGCTGTCATCCATTGCAAGTCACCATGTCCGTATCGTGCTTTTCCTCCCAACGAATCCGAATGGTCAACATAACCATCTCGTACAACTGTAATGGTTTCAAAGCCACGGTGCGGATGGCCAGGAAAACCCGGAACCTTTCGTCCGTGATACATTCGATATCCATCTTTGATAATGAAGTCTTGACCTAGATTCCGTCCAGCCAATGAATCTGCCGGACCTAAGTCGTCATTACCCTTTGGGAAAAAGTCTTCGTGATGAACACAAAATAAAAATGGGTCATGTGTCTCCCATTGGAAACCTAGTGGTCTTACTTTCTTTATAGTCATTTTCTCGTCGTCGCTTGCATGGCTAATAGCCGATTTTCCAATCAGAACACCCGATGCGGCTAGTCCTGTTTTCTTTAAAAAATCACGTCTGCTTTTATCCATTGTAATTTCTTTTATTGGAATACATGTATATACATGATTTTGTTTGCACAACTATGGAAAGATGAACTGTTTGGTGATAACTCCCGCATCACACTCAGCTATCTTTCTGAAATTTCTATCGTAAATATACACCGCGCTTTGCTTTAGGTAGTCTTTCGCATCACTGATGTAAAACCTTCCGGTTGAACCATCTATATCAAATGCATAGTTCACCGTCTTCGGAAGTTCAATTACTTTTTCTTGATAGTCATAGTTAATCGGATCGATGTAATGCACACCCTCATCCGTTACATACAAGTTCCCTGTGGAAGCATCAACACGCAAATTGGTCGGTTTCAGTTCATCAAAAACAAGAGAATCGGAAATAACCTTTTGATTCAGGTCTATCACATACAACCGAGTCTTTTCATTAGAACCCAGTAAACCCTCACATAAGACGGCCATCTTGGTTTCTGAGATTTTAGCCATTGAATTCGGATTATTACCTATTCGGATACTATCGATTATTTCATCATTTAAAATATCCAGTTGATACAGAAATGGCTGATCTCTGTTTGAAATCCAAGCATCACCACCACAAAGCTCAATGTGCTCAGACCAGCCATTGAACTTAATATCCCGAACTACGCGCATGTTGCGCGTGTCAAGTACATATACTTGATCGGCATATAAATCCGTCACATACGCTTTGTTTGCGGATATTGGATAAACGAATCTAGGCGAATTAAAGCCGGTAATCGTATGTTTTAACTCCAGAGTTGTCGAATCAAGCACACGGATTACACCGGAGCTATTAACTACGAGCCAAAGATCGCCATTTACATATCCCCCACTATTTAACACATCTCCCAATGGAATTTGATTTGACGCCTTAAATACTTCGGACTCGTAGGTGTTTTCAAGGAAGTCGTATAAGCCAAGGCTGGCGTTACCGCGCTGAAAACCACCTTCGTTCAATACAACAACCTTGTGACTTGTAGATGTTGGGTTGGGTGGAATAATGGGCTCATCATCCTCGCAACTTGTAAGAAGTGCAACAGCAAGTAAACAAAAGACTATTGCACGCATAGTTTATATATGGAGTTGTCGACTGAAACAATGTATAGTCCCGGTATTGCTGGAGCTGTAAAGCTGTTGTCCGATCTTGCCATAATTAATTTCCCGGATAAATCAAACAACTGTATGTTGTGAGGCTTTTCAAAGTTCACATCACTACCCGTTGAAACAGGATTAGGCATTTGGCTAATATCTGTATCCGCAATCGATAAAGGGAATCTCATTACTCCAACCGCATCTAAATCAAATCCGCCATTTTCGAAACCGGTTGGCCATGGGTCGTTAATCAGATTTCCCTTTGAATCTCGGTTGCCAATACTGTCGTTCAAGGCACCCACCACGTCAATTATGCGTATGTAATGAATGTCCGATAAATCAATACTCGAGTCGCGTAATTCTCTTAAATCAAATGGAGTTCCATATGGCGCTTGATGTTTACCGGCAAGGTTGTGATACCATTGACACTCCATGTAAGCGAGGTTTCCTACCTGCTCACTGGTATCTGCAGAGGAAATCGAAGGAAATCGCAAATATCGGTTTCCATCGGAACTCACTTCCACGAACGCCAATTCTAGAAAATATCCACCGGACCACGCGAAACCATTCTCAAAAACAACGATATCTGGACCGTCTACATCAATTATAGGTTGGTCGTAATAGAAAGTTGCTGTTCCCCCGTCGCCAAAACTCAACGTCCTATTGTTCGCAGCTCCTAATACATCATCGATTAAACCTGCTTCTACCCTACCTTGGGTAGTATCCGATATATTCTTCCACCCGGGATTGAACACCACCGAATCAGCCCAACGAGCCGTTGTCATATAGTCTCTATGCACTGCTTTTGAACCCGATTCACCCCCGGCAGGATCAAACTGTGCCAAGCAAAGACTTGGAATCAATATGAAGAGAAACGCAATTAATCTCATTTCACCACAAGTTTACGGCTTGTAGTGCTCCCATCAATGAATTGAGCACGAACTATGTAATTACCGGTATTCAAGTGTGAAACATCAAAACTTTTTAACCCTAGTTTTCTCACCTTCACTTCTTCTCCCATTAGGTTGTAGACCGACAGTGTTTGGATAGGTTGCTCGCTGTCAATATACAATCGCTCACTGGCCGGATTTGGATATATGTTCCATTTCGCTGCAATCGGTTTCTTTATACTGCTAGTCATCCCTTTGAAGAAATTATCTAAACAGAAGTATGCCGGCGTATTCAAGCCGTATTGCCCGGTATCAGAACCTTCTATCCAAAAATCTAATCGAACCGCATTTCTATCGGAAAGCAAGCTTGATAACGGTATAGAGTCCCATGAGGCACTTATGTAATCTTTCGAATTATCTGTATACCTGAAATCTGCCAAATAGTGCGCAAGTGTATCCAAACTGTTCCCATGAAAATCGACCCCGGAAACCTTTAACACCAAGAAATCAGGGTCATTACCGGAGTCTCCACCAAACTTTTTGTTGAACTGACTACCTTCTTTCATCGCATGGTAGGCATATGTACTATTTGCAACATAAGCCCCTCCGTATATGTCCTGAACGTTTGGAAATTCAGATGAATCGTGGCGGAGTAAAACCGATGCTAGTTTATAACCAACCATGTAGTTCGACGACCCCTTAGCACCCATTCCTGGAATTGTGCTGTATTGATTCGCAAATCCACGAGTAGCGGTATCTGTGATGGAAGAAACCGCCCAGCCCGTCCAAGAATCCCAACTCGGATTATAATCATTTACGAAGTATGAATTATCAAATAAAAAGCCACCATCAGCATCCATCCCGTTGGCAAACTTATCCCTACCAAGCGCATATTGGTCAAAGTTCGCTTCGTTAGGCCACATCGCACTTGTAACAGGTTTTGGAGCATTGAAATTGTCAAAACAAGCATACTGGGGCGTATTTATGCCGAACTGTCCGGTGTCTGAACTCACAAAGCTGAATTCAATAGAATCCAGTTGCCCCATCCAATCGATTTCAATGTACTTCCAATGATCGAGTATGTATTTATCTGGTGTTCTGAAATCTGCTAGATATACGGTATCACGGGAGTTGCCTTTCGCACCATAGCCATTTATTACCAGTCCAAAAAAGTCTTTCTCGCTTCCGTCAGTTCCTCCAAATTTCTTTGCGTATTGATCACCATCGCGCATGCTTAATGCTGAATACGTAGCATTCGTTACATAAAACCCAGACACAATAGTTGGACTGGTCATTTTGACCGTTCCACTTAAATACATCACGGAGTAAGTAGAGGTAAAATTTGCACCAGATCCGGGGAAACAAGCGTATTGATTCCCAAAGCCTTTTGTACTAACGTCTATTACATTAGAGGCGGCAAAACCCGACCAAGATTTCCAGGTCGTGTCGAACGAGTTGGAGAAGAATGCATTGCCGTTTAACATTCCTCCAGAAAGGTCGTTTCCGTTCCAAAAAGTATCGGCCTTTGTTAATCGAAGTGATTCAAATGTGGACATTGTCTGTCCGTAAGAAATTGAAAAGCAAGCAATTAAGATTGAAGTGAATAGGTTTTTCATGTTTTAGATTTTGTATGAAATGGTAAACTCATAGTTTCTTGGTGTATTGGGTCTGTAGGGTAAAAATGTGTAGAACTGATTTGCTACGTTATTGATCATTAATGAGATGGTAAGCCATGTTCTATCGAACTCAAAGCCACATCCGTGTAACCAGATTTCGGGTAATTCCTCCACATTATTCATATCGGTAAATCGAGAAGACCAATAGCGCGGTCGGTAGTAAACAGAAAGCGTTTTGGAAAAGCGATGACCTGCTTCCAAACTTCCTTGTAATCGCGGTATAAGTGGTATTTCTGTATCTGTACCAGAAACAAAGGCCCGTTGGTAGGACGCTCCTAATGTGATGAAGGCTTTTTTAAAGTCTGTCCGATGACTCAGCTCAATACCGCTGGTGTTTTGCGTTTGACCTCGCACTTGCTGAGCGGTAAAAATGCCATTGGAACCGGGAAGCCAGCGGATGGCATCTCGAATTTGGTTCCCATAAAGCGTTAATGATGTGTAGGACTTAGCACTTCTTCGTGATACAACAATCTCACCCGACTCACTGCGCTCACTGGAGAGGTTTACGTTGCCTCCGGGTACCCAAAACAGCTGGTTGAAGGTAGGCATTCGGTAGTTTGACGAAAATGATATCCGGCTATTCCATCTGTGATTGATTTGCGAAGCAATGTTAATCCCATACAATAAAGGAAAATCGCTATTGTCGCTGTATTGGACCGCTCTCAACCCTGCTTGTATGCGAGTATTGTAAAAGGAGTCCAACGAATATCGGATGTGAATTGCTTCGGTTTGCTCAATTCGAAATGCGTCATACTGTTGTGGTGATAACCCACGGAAGGTTCTTGTTTCAATGTCGGCCCCAAACCACAGCTTATTAGATAGCTGATACAGGTAGTGCATCATTCCTGTCCCATTCAACGATTTGTAGTCGCTATAAATATTTGATATTGAGTCGTGATATATGAGTTCTTCAGCAACCAATCCAGTTATAAAGTCTATACTCTGCTTTTCGTTGTTCAATCGCCAGCTTGAATGAATTCGAAGTGCCTCATCCCACTGGTATTTCTCAGACGCATTTTCAAGCATTGTTGGTGGAATTTGACGATCAAACCCACTGTACCATATGTTTAACCTGAGCGGATTGAAACGTTTAAACACTTTTTCTATCGAAGCCATAACGTTCAACCCTTTTGCTCTTGCATGATTCAACGTGTCGATTGTATTAGGTATCAAAACAGACGGATATTCAAAGCTTATATCTTGATCTAGGTAATGCACTGAACCAGAAATTCGAACGCTTGAGTCCACGTATGTTGCTTGTGCCCTTGTGTAGTGCTGAAAGAGTCCATAACTGTAATTCACACCGAAAGACGAAACGGTATCGTGCAGGTCTGTTGATAGTTCAATATTTCCTGTTATGCCACCTCCACCACGGTGAACCGACTGTGGCCCATTTACTTGCAAGTTGTGTGAACCGATGGGAGGTAAAA
>Ga0181574_10003613_pt1 | contig 13645 bp, 9 predicted proteins | sample 101ome_24_FD_145600 | JGI IMG/M metagenome (GOLD analysis project Ga0181574, IMG submission 145600) | Coastal salt marsh microbial communities from the Groves Creek Marsh, Skidaway Island, Georgia - 101410AT metaG (spades assembly) | ecosystem: Environmental > Aquatic > Marine > Intertidal zone... | reverse complement strand
AATTTTATTTTCATTGATACAGCAGGAATTAGAAAGAGATATAAACAAAGTCATGCAGTAGAGTATTTCTCTTATGTAAGAGCAATGCATGCCGTGGACGAATCGGATATTGTTTTAATGATCATTGATGCATCTGATGGAATAGTTGATCAAGATCTAAGAATCTTGAATTTGATAAGGGGATATGGAAAGCCAGTTGTGGTTGCATTAAATAAAATCGATGAACTTTCAGCAGTCCACCTGCTCGACCTTAAAGAAACTAAAAAATTCCAAAACTCAGCTTTAAATGATTTAATTTTAGTTGAAATTTCAGCACTTCAAAAACGCGGGTTTAAAAAACTATTTGATACCCTCGCCAAGGTTAATGAATTAGCAAAAACTAAATTCTCTACAGGTAAGTTGAACAAGCTACTTTTAAAGTTTATAAACTCAACTAATACACCGAGTATTGCAGGTCGGCAAATTAAAATGAGATATATCCATTTTGGAGGAATTCATCCAACAAAATTCATAATACATTCAAACTTTTCTAGCAAAATCCCGTCTAATTATAAGCGATATCTAATTAACTCATTCAGAGATGAGCTTAACCTAAATAGTGTTGAGCTAAACATTATTTTTAAAAAAGGAGACAATCCTTTTGAGGGCAAAAAAAATGAGCTATCTTCACGACAAATTAAGAAGAAAAAAAGGCTTATAAAGCATGTAAAAAAAACAAAAAAGTAAGATTTTCTTCTTTTAATTACGTATAATTTAGGCCTGTAAAGCACTTTAAAAGTAACAAATGTCTATAAAACCTGTTTATATTAACTTATTTAAAATCCAGCTCCCCTTATCTGCGTTATTATCTATATCTCATAGAGTTTCAGGGATAATGATTTTTTTTATGGTTCTTCCTTTTTTTGCATATATTCTTAATATACTCCTGGATAGTCCGGCGTCTTTCATCTCATATATGGACGCATACAATAGTTCTATTTTTTTAAGAACATTTGTCCTTTTTAATATATTAATTTTTGAATACCATGTTATTGCAGGAATCAGACATATGCTAATGGATTTCCACTTAATTAGTGAGACTCTCTCTGCATCAAATACATCGGCAAAAATTGCATTAATAATATTTATCATAAATGCTCTATTAACAATATTGTTTCTGACATGAAATTGGGTAAATTAATTTGGTACCTGCAAAGATATTCTGCAATTTATTTCCTTTTATTTCTTGGATATATGGATTTCATTGTTTTGACTGATAGGTTCAGTTTCCAATTCATAGCAGAAAGTCTTACATTTAAACTCTCATTAAGTGCTTTTATTATCTTGGCTTGTTTACATGCATTTGCAGGCCTATGGACTGTAGGCACTGACTATTTAACCAAAAGGACGCTCGGTTTTCTTTCCCCAGTTCTTTCATCTTATGCGAATTTACTAAGAAAGAGCTTTGAGTTCTTTTTTATAGTTCTCGGTTTTTTTCTTGTTATTTTTTATCTTTTAATTATCTGGTCTTAATATGGAAAACTATAATTCATCAAATATCAAAACATTAGAATTTGATGCTCTAATTATTGGGGGTGGAGGTTCAGGTATGAGAACTTCTTTAGAGCTTGCGAAATCTGGACTGAAGACCGCAGTGGTTTCTAAAGTTTTCCCAACTAGATCTCACACTGTCTCAGCTCAAGGGGGAATTACTTGCGCAATTGCAAGTGAGGATCCTCATGATGATTGGCGTTGGCACATGTATGACACAGTAAAGGGATCAGATTACATCGGTGATCAAGATGCAATTGAATATATGTGTTCAGAGGGACCAAAGGCAGTGTTTGAGCTTGAGCATATGGGCTTGCCTTTTTCTAGATTTGAGAATGGACGAATATATCAGAGACCTTTCGGTGGGCAATCAAAAGATTTTGGTAAAGGCGGTCAAGCTGCAAGAACCTGTGCAGCAGCAGATAGGACGGGACATGCACTGCTGCATACACTGTATCAAAATAATATCAAGGAAGGCTCAAACTTTCTTAATGAATGGTTTGCAGTAGATTTGGTTCTTAACCAATCAAAAGAAGTCACTGGTGTTATTGCATTTTCCATTGAATCTGGAGAAGTGGCTTATTTAAAATCTCAGGCAACAGTAATGGCTACTGGTGGTGCTGGAAGAATATATTCTTCCACTACAAATGCTCTTATAAATACTGGAGATGGTTTAGGCATGGCTTTAAGAGCTGGATTCCCAGCTCAGGATATGGAAATGTGGCAGTTTCATCCAACTGGAATTTATGGAGCAGGCTCTCTGGTTACAGAAGGTTGCCGAGGAGAGGGCGGCTACCTAATAAATGCTGAGGGCGAGAGATTCATGGAGAGGTATGCACCAAATGCCAAAGATTTAGCTGGAAGAGATGTGGTCGCAAGATCAATGGTATTGGAAATTTTAGAAGGGCGAGGATGCGGTGAGAACAAAGATCATGTTTTCCTTAAACTAGATCATTTAGGCGCTGACGTACTCAATGCAAAGCTCCCTGGAATATGCGAGCTTTCAAGAACATTTGCTGGAGTTGATCCAATTTATAATCCAATCCCAGTTGTTCCGACATGCCACTATATGATGGGGGGAACGCCAACCAATATCCATGGTCAAGCTTTTACTCAATCCAATGGCGTTGATGAGATCATCTCTGGTTTATTCTCAGTTGGTGAAGCTGCATGTGTTTCTGTTCATGGGGCTAACAGATTAGGAGGCAATTCTCTTCTTGATCTAGTGGTATTTGGAAGGGCAGCAGGAATTCATATCCAAGAAGCATTAAAGACAGGCGGTGGAGTTGCAGATGCCAATAGCGATGATATTAATCAAGCGCTTGATAGTCTTAATAAGATTAATTCATCCAGCGATGGCTTTGAAGTAGCTGAGGTCAAGAGAGAGCTTCAATCTGTTATGCAGAACTATTTTGGTGTCTTCCGAAGAGGCGATTATATGGAGAAAGGTGTTGCAGCTTTGAATGAGATACGTGAAAAGGTATCCAGCCTTCATCTAAAAGATAAGAGCATGGCTTTTAATACAAGCAGAGTTGAGGCTCTAGAACTTCAGAATTTATTTGAGGTTGCTGAGGCGACTGCAATTGCTTCATTCCAAAGAACAGAAAGTAGAGGAGCCCATGCTCGAGATGACTTTAAGGAGCGCGATGATGAAAATTGGTTGTGTCATTCTTTGTATGACCCCATCCAAAAAACTTTGAGCAAAAGAGCTGTTAATTTCGAACCTGCTCAAGTTGATACTTTTGAGCCAAAGGTAAGAACATATTAATTTTATTTGAGATTAAAAGATGATTGATGTAAATATTTATAGATATAATCCAGAAACAGATAAGTTTCCTTATACCCAAACTTATACTCTTCAAAAACCTGAGAAGGATATTATGCTTCTTGAGTTATTAAATATCCTTAAAGAGCAAGATTCCTCGATATCTTACAGAAGATCATGCAGGGAAGGGGTATGTGGATCTGATGGGATGAATATCAACGGAAAAAATGGGCTTGCTTGCATAACTCCAATCTCCCAAGCAATTAAAAATAATAAAATTGAACTCAGACCATTACCCGGGTTGCCAGTAATTCGTGATTTGGTTGTTGATATGACAGAGTTCTATGCGCAATACGATAAAATCAAACCTTTTCTTCAAAATGAAACTCAGCCCCCAGCTCAAGAAAGATTACAGTCTCCAGCGGAAAGGGATAAGCTTGATGGTCTATATGAATGCATTTTATGCGCCTGTTGCTCAACGAGCTGCCCATCTTTTTGGTGGAATCCAGACAAATTTGTTGGACCAGCTGCTTTGCTGCAGGCCTATAGATTTATTGCTGATTCAAGAGATACCAAAACTGCAGAAAGACTAGAGGGATTATCTGATCCATTTAGCGTTTACAGATGTCATGGAATTATGAATTGTGTGAATGTTTGTCCAAAAGATTTAAATCCCAATCATGCAATTGGTGAAATCAAGTCAATGCTGCTGTCTGATAAGAAAAAAGAAAACATTATTGTATCTGATGGGGTTAGTTGATCTACAAAAATGAATAACATGGAGACATTCTGGTCGACCTCTCATGCAGCAGGTGCCCAGAGTTCATACTTAGAATCTTTATATGAATCATATTTAGATAATCCGTCATCAATTCCAGATGATTGGAAAATATATTTTGACTCGTTGCCTAAGATTAATGGAGTTGAAAAAGAGATATCCCATCAAGAAATTATTAATAAGTTTAAAGAGGAAGAGGTCAATCCCTCAATCCAAAAAACCTCTGATTATAGCAAGACTCATTCAAAGCAAGTTAAAGTCGTTCAGCTAATACAGGCTTATCGTAATAGAGGTCATCAAAAGGCTCAATTAGATCCATTGGGGTTAAAACCAGTTCGTCACTGTGATGATCTTGATCTTGATTTCCATGATTTGGATGAGTCAAATCTTTCAGATACCTTTAAAACAGACACTCTGATGATAGGCAAAGAATCAGCAACTTTATCTGAAATTATTGAGGCGCTAGAAGCAATATATTGCGGCACTTTAGGAATTGAGTATAACTATGTCTCATCTCTGGCTGAAAGGACTTGGTTTCAAAAAAGATTAGAACCAAATTTAGGAAAATTAAACTTCAATCAAGATGAACAAAAATATATTTTAAAACGCTTGAGTTCAGCTGAAGGTCTTGCAAAATTCTTGTCGTCTAGATACCCAGGCATGAAAAGGTTTGGCATTGATGGAGCTGAATCTCTTATTCCTATGGTTGATAGTTTGATACAAAACTGTGGAATATTTGGAGCAGAACAAATTTGTTTTGGTATGGCGCATAGGGGTAGGTTGAACTTACTAGTAAATGTATTGGGGAAATCTCCAAAAGAACTATTCACAGAATTTGAAGAAAATTTTGAGTTAGAGGGAGCAAGTTCGGGTGATGTAAAATATCACCTTGGTTTTTCATCGAATATATTAACTCCCAATGGAGAGGTGCATGTCTCTCTAGCAAACAACCCTTCTCATCTTGAGATTGTTGATCCTGTAGTTTTAGGATCAGTCCGAGGCAGACAGGATAGACTGAAGGATGCAAATAAAGAGCGAGTTGTTCCAATCTTAATTCATGGTGATGCTTCGTTTTCTGGTCAAGGAGTTGTGATGGAGACTCTTCAGATGTCTCAGACTAGAGGTTACGGAGTCGGAGGAACAATACATGTAATAGTAAATAACCAGATAGGATTTACTACATCCAATGAAGAGGACTCTAGATCTACTCAGTACGCTACTGATGTCGCAAAAATGATTGAAGCTCCTGTTCTGCATGTGAATGGAGATGATCCAGAAATGGTTGTATTTGCAGCTAAATTGGCTTGTGAATATAGACATAACTTCAAAAAAGATATTATTTTAGATCTCTTTTGTTACAGAAGAAGAGGCCATAACGAGGCAGATGAGCCATCCTCAACTCAACCAATGATGTATCAAAAGATTGCTAATCATCCATCAGTCAAAACCTCATACCAAGAACAACTTATTTTGTTGGGAGTAACCAGCCAAACTGAATGTGATGAAATAGAAAAAAAATACAGGTCAACAATAGAAAATGGAGACTCTGTCGCTCACAATTTAGCAACACAACCTAACGTATCTATGTGGTTTGATTGGACACCTTATCTTAATCAAACGGGAGATGCTAAAATTGAATCTAGATTTAATCAAGATAGGTTTAAAGAGCTTGCTCAAATAGCTTTTACCCCTCCAAAAGATTTTGTTCTGCAAAGACAGGTAGAAAAAATTTTTATCGATAGACTTCAAATGGCAGATGAAAAAATCCCAGTAAATTGGGGGTTTGCAGAAAACATGGCATATGCAACTTTATTGGATCAAGGCTACCCTATTAGATTTTCAGGCCAAGACATAAGAAGAGGAACATTCTCTCATCGTCATGCAGTGGTATTAAATCAAAAAGATGGTGAGGGCGCTATGCCATTGGTCAAAATTGCTGACAATGCTAATACAACGATTGATATTTATGATTCTCTTCTATCTGAAGAGGCGGTTCTTGGTTTTGAATATGGTTATTCAGCTACCAGACCTTCTGGGCTTGTTATCTGGGAGGCCCAGTTTGGAGATTTTGTAAATGGAGCTCAGGTAGTGATAGATCAATTTATTGTTTCTGCTGAGCATAAATGGGAAAGGTTATCAGGTTTAGTTATGCTCCTTCCCCATGGTTATGAAGGTCAGGGGCCGGAACACAGCAGCGCAAGACTAGAAAGATTTTTACAATTGTGTGCAAATGAAAATATTCAGGTATGCGTGCCAAGTACACCTGCACAGATTTATCATTTGCTGAGATTGCAAACAATTCGAAAAATGAGAAGACCGTTAATTATTATTTCTCCAAAAAGTTTATTAAGAAATCCTCAGGCCGTTTCATCAATAAATAATTTAACCGAAGGATCTTTTGAATATGTAATTGATGATTTTCACCCAAATCCTGCACTGGTAGAGAAAATTATTATGTGTTCTGGGAAGGTTTATTACGACTTGGAATCTAAAAGAAAGGAGCTTGGAATTACAAACATAGCATTGTTAAGAATTGAGCAATTGTATCCATTTCCCTATGACGCTCTGGAGAAAGTTATTAGGCCTTATGAGAATGCAAGACAATTTGTTTGGTGTCAGGAGGAACCAAGCAATCAGGGAGCTTGGTTCAGCCATCGCCATAGATTACAAATAGTTTTAGATAGAATTAATGCTGCTGAAATACAATTGGTTAGTAGGAAGGCATCAGCAGCACCTGCAGTCGGTCTAAATAAATTACACAATCAACAACAAGAAGCTTTAGTAATTGAAGCTTTAACATCCTAGAGAAATCATTATGTCAATTGAAATCAAATCCCCAACATTCCCAGAATCTGTTGCAGACGGAACTATTGCAAACTGGGTTAAGAAAGAAGGCGAGCCTGTTAAACAAGATGAAGTTATTGCTGAAATTGAAACTGATAAAGTTGTCCTAGAGGTAGTTGCGCCTTTTGATGGAGTTATTTCTAAAGTTTTAAAGCCGGCTGGTGAGATTGTTTTAAGTGCAGAGTTAATAGCAGAGTTTGACGAAAGGGATCAATCTAAAACGATAACTGAAAAAGATACTCATGCAGACAGCGATGCAAATAAAGAGGAGAGCATTCAACCTTATGAGGCTAAGACCAAGGCAAATGGACCAGCAGTAAAAAAATTATTAAAAGAACATGATTTAGATGAGGCAAGCATTGATGGATCTGGAAAAGATGGAAGGCTAACCAAAGCAGATGTTGTCAATCATCTTGATAAATCGTTGGAGGGCAAGATAGAAACAAAGATAACAAAGGATGCCCATTCCGCTGTTCCTGTTTCAGCCGCTTCATCCTCAACCGATAGATTTGAAGAGAGGGTTCCCATGTCCAGGTTGCGCTCAACGATAGCCAATAGATTATTGAGTGTGAAACAAGAAACAGCAATGCTGACAACTTTTAATGAAGTTGATCTAAAGCCTATTAAAGATCTGAGAGCAAAATATGGCGAAGAGTTCTTTGCTGAGCATGGTGTCAAGCTTGGTTTTATGGGTTTCTTTGTTCTGGCAGCAGTTCAAGCTCTGAAGAAGTTTCCTGTCGTTAATGCATCTATTGATGGAAGCGATATTGTTTATCATGGCTATCAGGATGTCGGGGTAGCTGTCTCCACCGAAAGAGGTCTTGTGGTTCCAGTAATAAGAGATGCTGATAGTCTTCGCATACCAGATGTCGAAAAATCAATCTTAGATTATTCTGATAAAGCTAAGAATGGAAGGCTATCTATAGCAGAAATGCAGGGAGGTACTTTTACCATCTCAAATGGAGGTGTTTTTGGATCCTTGCTATCTACTCCAATTTTAAATGCTCCTCAGACTGCTATTTTAGGAATGCACACTATTCAGGATAGGCCGGTAGCAATAGATGATGAAGTAGTTATTCGACCCATGATGTATTTGGCTCTTAGTTATGATCACAGACTGCTAGATGGAAAGGAGGCTGTGGCATTTCTAATTACTATAAAAGATCAATTAGAATCACCGGAAAAACTTCTTTTAAATTTATGAGGCATAAAAATGTATGACGTTATTGTAATTGGAAGTGGCCCAGCAGGATATGTTGCTGCAATTAGGGCTTCTCAGTTAGGACTAAAAACTGCCTGTATTGAAAAATCATTTGATGCTGATGGAAACTCTCAATTAGGCGGGACATGTCTAAATGTTGGATGTATTCCCTCAAAAGCATTGCTTGATTCATCCCATAGATATTCAGATGCAATAAATCATTTTTCAACTCATGGTATAGAGGTATCCAAACCAAAACTAGATATCGCTAAAATGATGCAAAGAAAAAATAAAATTGTTACCCAATTAACAGCAGGTGTTACAGGTCTTTTTAAAGCTAACAAAGTCACTCAAATTCTTGGCCATGCAAAAATTATCGACTCAACTCACATTGAGGTTACCTCCAAGGATGGCACGGAAACCCTTGAAACAAAGAATATTGTCATAGCCACTGGATCATCTCCAATTAATATTCCAGTAGCAGAAATCAATAACAAGGATATTGTTGATAGTACTGGAGCGTTAGAATTTGATTCAGTTCCCAAGAAACTAGGCATTATTGGCGCTGGGGTGATTGGATTAGAGCTAGGTAGTGTTTGGTCAAGGCTGGGCTCAGAAGTCACAGTACTTGAAGCCATGGACGAATTTTTGCCAATGGCTGACAAAAGAATTTCCAAAGATGTTTTAAAAGAGTTTAACAAACAGGGATTAAATATTAATTTGGGATGCAAAGTTACATCCGCATTATCAAATAAAAAAGACATTACGGTGACTTATGAAAATAACGGCAATACCAATGAATTGAAAGTCGATAAGTTAATTGTTGCCGTTGGCAGAAGACCAAATACAGATGATCTTCTTGATAAAAATTGTGGTTTATCGATTGATGAAAAAGGCTTTATTCCTGTAAATGATTTTTGTGAAACCAATGTTCAAAATATTTGGGCAGTTGGAGATGTTGTCAGAGGTCCTATGTTGGCCCATAAAGCTTCTGAGGAAGGCATTATGGTTGTTGAAAGAATTGCAGGCAAGCACGCAGAAATGGAATATGATCTAGTCCCATCTGTCATATATACTCACCCAGAAGTTGCTTGGGTGGGGCAAACTGAAGAAGCTCTCTCTTCAGCAGGCATAGAGTTTAAAACAGGATCTTTTCCATTTGCAGCAAGTGGAAGAGCATTAGCTTCAGGAGAAAGCACAGGATTCATAAAAGTTATAGCTGACAAAAAAACAGATACAATACTGGGCGTTCATGCATTTGGACCCTCTGCTGCAGATATTGTTCAGCAAGGAGTTGTTGCTATGGAATTTGGGGCCAGCGCGGAAGATCTTGGATTGACTATTTTTAGCCATCCAACAGTTTCAGAAGCACTGCATGAAGCAGCACTGGCAGTAAACGGACAGGCAATACATGTAGGAAATAGAAAAAAATGAATCTTCATGAGTATCAAGGAAAGGAGCTTTTTAAAAAGTATGACTTACCTGTTTCAAAAAATAAGGTTATTACCTCGCCAGATGATGCCGTAAATGCATGCAGAGATATTGGAGGCAACAAATGGGTTGTTAAGGCGCAAGTGCATGCTGGCGGAAGAGGCAAGGCTGGAGGTGTTAAGCTTGTGAATTCCCCTGAAGAAGCATTAGATTTTGCTAATCATTGGCTTGGTAAAAGGCTCGTCACATATCAAACAGATTCAAATGGCCAGCTTGTAAACGCGATTTTAATTGAAGAGTGTACTGATATTGCGAAAGAGCTATATCTTAGCGCTGTTGTAGATAGGGGAACACAAAGAATAGTTTTTATAGGTTCGAGCGAAGGCGGGGTCAATATTGAAGAAGTGGCTGAAAAAACACCTGAAAAAATCATCTACGAGCCTATTGATCCCTTAACAGGGCCTATGGGTTTTCAATCAAGAAAAATTTCAAAGGTTTTAGGTCTGAATAATGAGCAGTCAAAACAATTTTCAAAAATGCTTCCACAATTAACAGATTTATTTATTAGCCATGATCTTAGTTTGCTAGAGATTAACCCATTAGTAATCACTCAAGGTGGAAAACTGCATTGCTTAGATGCAAAGATTAATATTGATTCAAATGCGGTCTACCGACAACCAGAAATTCAAGCTATGCATGATCCCTCCCAGGAGGATCCTCGTGAATCAGAGGCCGCAATGAATGATTTGAGTTATGTCTCTCTGGATGGAAATATTGGTTGCATGGTAAATGGCGCAGGGTTAGCAATGGGCACGATGGATACCATTAAATATTTCGGTGGCTCTCCAGCTAATTTCCTTGATGTTGGTGGAACAGCCACTCAAGAAAGAGTTTCTAAAGCTTTTAAGTTAATACTAGCTGATCCAGAGGTAAGAGTAGTCTTGGTAAATATATTTGGTGGCATAGTTAGGTGCGATCTTATTGCTGAGGGTATCCTTGCCGCAATTGAAGAGGTGGGTGTTTCAATTCCAGTAGTCGTAAGATTAGAAGGAAATAATGCAAATATTGGAAGCAATATTCTTGCTGAATCTAATGCAGAAATCGTTAGCCTAAATAATCTTGAAGATGCAGCTAAAAAAGCTGTGGAGTTAAGCAAATGAGTATATTGGTAGATAAAAATACACGTCTTCTGGTCCAAGGTTTCACAGGCTCGCAAGCGACTTTGCATTCAGAGCAGTCAATTGAATATGGAACAAATATTGTTGGAGGAGTTACCCCAGGCAAAGGAAGGCAAGTGCATCTAGGTGCTCCTGTGTTTAATTCAGTCCATGAAGCTATGGAAGTAGTCAAACCCAATGCTTCAATTATTTTTGTTCCAGCACAATTTTGCAAAGACTCAATTTTAGAGGCTGCTGATGCTGGGATTAAATTAATTATTTGTATTACTGAAGGCGTGCCAACTTTAGATATGCTTATTGTAAAAAAGAGAATTGATGAATTGGGGATTACCTTAATTGGTCCTAACTGCCCAGGGATAATTACTCCAGGCGAGGCAAAATTGGGAATAATGCCAGGCAGCATTCATAAGAAAGGTTCAGTGGGAATTATCTCTAGATCTGGTACCTTGACCTATGAGGCTGTGAAGCAAACCACTGATTTAGGCCTTGGTCAAAGCACATGCGTTGGTATTGGAGGGGATCCAATACCAGGAACCTCTTTCATTGATGTTTTAAAAATGATGCAAGAGGACGAGCAAACTAAAGCAATTGTCATGGTAGGTGAAATCGGAGGAACCGCTGAGGAAGAAGCAGCAGATTATATTCAAGAAAATGTTTCTAAACCTGTCATCTCTTATATAGCCGGACAAACAGCGCCAGCAGGAAAAAGGATGGGGCATGCTGGTGCAATTATTGCAGGCGGAAAAGGTACCGCTGCTGATAAAATTAAAAAACTAGAAGAATGTGGAGTCCACATAGCTGAAAATTTACTCCAAATTGGAGCAAAAGCTAAGGAAGTATTGAGCTAGATTTACCTATAAATTTATTAGCAATATAATTTAATCTTGGAATAATCAAACTTGCAAATGCTGTTAGCCCAGTAATCATTCCTATCCAAATGCCAGCAGGGCCTAAAGGATTACTAAATAAACCATAGTAAGTTAAGTAATATCCTGCAGGCAAGGCAATAAGCCAATAGGTTAAAATCAACATTAGCATTGGGGCAAAAGTATCTTTATAACCTCTCAAGCTTCCCAAGGCACCCATTTGCATCCCATCAGGAATCTGAAAGATTGCTGCAAAAAGCAAGAGATTTATTGCTATCGCTATAACAGCCAAATCTTCTGAATAAAGTGAAACAAGAGCGTCTCTAAAAAACAGAATTATTGCTGTATTTAAAATTGCGCCAACCAAGCAAATTAATATAGCGATGTGAGAGGCGTATTTAGCTTTTCGTAACTCTTTTTCACCAACTAAGTTACCTATTCTTGTTGCTGCAGCTAACCCAAAAGATAGTGGCAATATAAATAAAACGCTTGCTATATTTATTGCTACTGTATGGGCGCTAATTACTATTGCTCCAAGCGATCCTAATATCAATGCTGCGCCTGAAAACATACTTAATTCTACAAATACACCAAATCCAATAGGTACACCTAATTTAAGTGCTTCTTTTGTAGTATCAGCATTAGGTCCAGAAAATTTTGAGAATAATTTTGTAGGTTCATATTCTTTCTTCTTAAGAATTACTAGTATCAATACAAACAAACCAATAATTGTATTTATCGAAGTTGCAATTCCACAGCCAACTCCACCCATGGGAGGTATTCCAAAATATCCATAGACAAAAATGATATCAAGAGGAATATTTAATAGCATGCCAATAAATGCAACCCAAAAAACTGGAAGAGTTAGGCCCATACCTTCGCTATAGCAACGAAGACATGTAAATAGCATGTTGGCGACAAAACCAAATGACATAGCTTTTAAATATCCATCCGAAATCTGAGCAATATTTTCCTCAATATCAAAGTAAGGAATAAAAAAGCTTAGATTTCTATATAGAATAAAACCAATTAAACCTAGCGCTATACTAACCCACAGTATTTCTCGAACCTTTTGTCCGATTTCTTCATATTTCCTTGCTCCGAATAGCTGGGCAACTATGGGAGTTACAGCAAATAAACAGCCGCCAAGAAGAAAATAAAAAGGCATGGATAGAGCATTGCCTATGGCTAGCCCAGATAAATCAAGTGCACTTGCTCGACCAGCAACAATGGTATCTGTAACTCCCATCCCCATATATGAAATTTGAGATCCATAGATTGGTATACCTATTTTTAGTAGTTGCTTTAGCTCTTTTAGTAATTTTTTCAAAAAAATAAACCCAGAAATTTCTCGGTACTTTATCATATAAGAATCATCCCAAAATGGAGAAATAAAATTAGAAAAGACAGTCGACCATATTGGCTAAAAAAATTATCTCTAAGCTTACTGCACGTTATGTAAATCACTTTCTTAGACCGCAATTTAAGCATCTCGGAAAGGGAACGGTATTTTTTAAACCTCAATTTATTAAGTTATTTGGTTCAAATATTTCTGTTGGCGATTTTCCTACATTTATTTCTGCTCCCGATGATTACATTCAAATAACAAGCTGGGATGCTGGGCAATGGAATGGTGAGGTTAATATTGGACGCTATGTCTTAATTTCTCCTGGAGTTAGAATTATGGCTGCTGACAAAATCTCAATTGGAGATTCATGCATGTTTGGACATGGTGCATGCATTACTGATGCAGATTGGCATGGAATTTATGATAGAACAAAAGTTGTTGGCGATCCGAAACCTGTTGTTCTTGAAGAAAATGTTTGGGTTGGTGAAGATGCAATGATCTGTAAAGGGGTTAGGATAGGAGAAAATAGCATTATTGGAGCTAGATCAGTTGTCACAAAAGATGTTCCAAATAATACAATTTATGCAGGCAATCCTGCGACATTTATTCGAAATCTAGATGAAGGTGAATTTATTACTAGAAAAGATTTTTTTAAAGATCCCAAAAAATTAGCTCATGATTTTGATTTACTTGATCAGTACTCA
>Ga0181574_10003611_pt1 | contig 13650 bp, 6 predicted proteins | sample 101ome_24_FD_145600 | JGI IMG/M metagenome (GOLD analysis project Ga0181574, IMG submission 145600) | Coastal salt marsh microbial communities from the Groves Creek Marsh, Skidaway Island, Georgia - 101410AT metaG (spades assembly) | ecosystem: Environmental > Aquatic > Marine > Intertidal zone... | reverse complement strand
GCAAGGCTGGACTGATGGCCCACGAGGTGACTGGGCCTCCGCTTGCCGTAGGTGTGTTGGTGCTGATGGCTGAGTTGTTGGTGAACGACATGTTTTCGGGCGAATAGACGACCGAATTCGGAGCGACATCGTTGATGGTGATGTTGAGCGAAGTGTTGACCGAACCCGCAGTGTTGTTGGCCCAAACGGTGTAGGTGATCGCTGTGGTCTGCAGAACCGTTGGTGTACCTGAGATCTCACCGGTCGTCAAGGAGAAGGAAAGACCGCTTGGAAGACTTGGGCTGATTTCCCAAGAGGTGGGTGACCCTCCCCCAACGGTCGCCGTGTTGGCGGTCATGGCGAGGCCCTTGGTGAGGGTCATGTTTTCCGTATCGTAGGCGAGTGATGTTGGTGAGGTTTCGACCTTGATCGAAATGGTCGTGGATGACGAACCTGCACTGTTGTTGCCCCAGATGGTGTAGGAGGTCAACGAGGAGGCAGCGGTCGGTGTACCCCAAATCGTTCCGTTGGCCGAACCGATGGCGAGGCCTGTGGGCAAGGCTGGACTGATCTCAAACCCGCTGATTTCTCCACCCGTATTTGTGGGCGTCACCTCCGTGATGGTCACGCCATCAACAAAGATATACGACGTTGGCGAAAAGGAAAGAATCGGGGCATTGAGGCCAACCTCAAGCCATACTTGGCCGCTAAAGGACTGCCCAGAGATGTTGGCCCAAACGGTGTAGGTGGCGTTGATGGCCGTGACCGTTGGCGTTCCCGTGATGGCACAGGTTTCGGATGTTAGGCTCAATCCGGTAGGGAGGGCTGGTGAAACAGCACAGGTGGCTCCAGAAACAGCTGCTGAAGGCATTTGTCCCGTGTTCTGGTAGGTGTTTCCGCCGTGGTTGTTGTTGGAGACCGTTGACGGAGAGGTTCGGTCGGACGGGCTGTTGAAACCGCCGTTATCGCCGACTTGTCCGTCGGCACGGTTCCCCCAACACTTCAATTGACCGTTATCGAGTTGAGCACAGGTGTGTTCTCCACCTGCAGAGAGCGAAATGGCCGTTCGTCCCGTACCCAAACTCACGACCGAAGTCTGCAGCGATGATTTCGTGCCGGTTGTGGCTCCATTCCCCAATTGCCCATTGGCGTCATCGCCCCAACAGGTCAGGGCACCGTTGTCAAGGATCGCACATGTGTGGTCGTAACCAGCATCGATCAGCACGGCGTACCGTCCCGAAGCAAACGAACCACTTGTGGAGGTTGGTGTCGTACGGTCCCCCGTCGAGCCTGTTCCCAGCTTGCCGTCCGACCCATCGCCCCAACACTTGATGGAGTCGTCATCGAGGATAGCGCAGAAGTGGAACTCGCCACCTGTGATGGCCTTCGCCGTTCGCCCCGAACCCAGATTGATGGCAGATGAGGGTGGGCTGGAGAGGTCTACATTCGAGCCCCCGTTGCCCAGTTGTCCTTGCGAGTCGTCACCCCAACACTTGACTGAACCGTCGTCAAGCAGGGCACAAACAGCATTGAAGGCCGTGGCGAGCGAAACGGCCGTGCGCCCTGAACCAAGGGTGTTGATGGTGGCCGGGGTGTTGGTGTTTGAGGTTGAGCCGATGCCGAGTTGGCCATCCGTATTCTGTCCCCAACACTTGACGGATTCATCGTCAAGGATGGCGCAGGTGTAATGTCCGCCGGCATGGATGCTCGTGGCCGTCCGTCCTGAACCCAGGTTAATGGATTGAGGCGTATCCTTGTCTCCACCACCGGTTCCAAGTTGTCCAGCGTTGTTTCGACCCCAACACTTCACGGCACCTGTGTCAAGCAAACCACAGCCATGCTGGTGACCAAAGGCAAGGGAGATCACGTCCGAGCCCAAATCGTTGGTGGCCGTCGGGATGTCTTTGCACTTATGCCCTGATGTACCGCAAGCAGCCGTTCCAGTTTGTCCGTTACCAATTTGACCGTTCCCGTTTCGCCCCCAACAAAACACGTTTTGGTTGCTATCGAGAGCACAGGTGTTCCATTCTCCAGTCACCAGCGAGAGGTTCTGAGCTTCAAGCGGTTCGTAATCCCACTCCCACGTGATGTCGGAACCGATGGAAGCGTTACGTGTGATGTAGGCGCCACCAGCGCTTGGCGTCAAGGTCCAATTGATGCTGAGCGTGAGCGTTGTTGAAGCAGAGCCGCCGGAGTTGTTGGCGTAAATGGTGTAGGTCGCGTTGCTCGTCACGTTCTCAGGCGTACCCCAGATGCTGCCGTTGGTTGTCCCAAAGGTGAGCCCGGTGGGCAGCGACGGCGTGATTTCCCACGAGGTGACAGCACCGCCGCTGACGCTTGGCGTGATGGTGGAAGAGAGGGCTCGGTTGTTGAAGATCTCAACCGGTGAGGAATAGGAAATCGAAGCAACTTGGTCGTTGATGGTGATGTTGATGTTGGCCGAGGCTGAACCGCCTGAGTTGTTCGCCCAAATCGTGTACGTGGTTGCTGTGGTTTGCAGCACGGATGGTGTTCCACTGATGGCGCCCGTCGAGGTGCTGAAGGAAAGACCGGTTGGCAGTGCAGGGCTGATCTCCCAACTGGTGACAGCTCCACCACTCACGCTTGGCGTGTTGGTCGTCATTGCGGTGCCCTTCTCGAGAGTCATGTTTTCGGGTGCGTAGCCCAATGCATTGGGAACAACGTCGTTGATGGTGATGTTCAACACGGCCGTCGCTGAGAAATCAACCCCGTCAACGGTCGAATTGGCGTACACCGTGTAGTTTGCCCCGCTGGTGATTTGGGTTGGTGTCCCTGAGATCACACCGGTTGAATTGACGCTCAATCCGGTGGGCAGCGATGGATGAACGGCATAGGTTGCTCCATCGGGTGATGCCGTTGGCGTGAAGGTCGTCATAGCGACGTTGACCGTTTCGTTAAGGTAGTAGACGACCCCCGCATCCGTTGCCGTTCCGTTCGCATACGTGAATCGGAGCGCAGCATCAAGAGGTACGGGGTCGCTGGCCGTGGTCGAGAGTTGGGGAGAACCGTCGTTCACTCCATCGTGACAGACGAAATCACCGTTCAAGTTCTGATTGCTGGTCGATGTTCCGAACCAGTTGAACGACGGTGTGCCGTTTCGGTACACGCTGTGGTTTTCGAGAGCCACCCACGGAAGAATCATGGTGAGAAGGTAATCGTCATCATCGCCAAACGAAGAGGAGGCGAGTGTGGAATTCCAGTAATCGGATGCTGGCGTCAACTCTTCGGACACCGATTCAGCAGAATCTGTCGGGTCATCGTACGAGCTTGTGACGGTGTTGTTGTAAATCTTGAGGGAATCCGACCCGGACCCGTAATAGGAAACGAGATGTTCGTAGTCCGACTTGTTTCCGTTTGTATCCAATTGCATTCCCCACATGAACGACTGGAGACTGGTGCCTTGGGAATTCGTTGGCGTACCGTCAAGTCTCATCTGGACAAAGAGGTGGGTTGCGTTGGAGGCTGTTTGGACGGCTGGATAGGTCGAGTTACCAACAATATCGAGAGCAGCGTTGTTCCCGTTATCGCCTTGGACATCGTACATCGTGGTGTAGTTGCACGTCATCGGCGAGAAGGTCAAACTGTCGAGGACGCTTAGAACGCTGAGGTTCAACGTCACGGTGGAGGAATCCGCCGAGTTGTTACCGTACACAATGTAGTCTGCAGCGGACGAAAGGGCCGTTGGCGTTCCCCAAACGGTGCCGTTGCTGGTTCCGAAATTCAGACCTGAAGGTAGGCTGGGTGAAATCGCGTAGGAAACCACGCTACCGTTCGCCACGCTTGGCGTGAAACTGGTGATGCTCTTGCCGATGGTGAACTCGTGCGCTGTGGTGGAATAACTGATCTCCGTGGTGTTGTCGTACACCCCTTTGGTTGCGTTGTAATTGGTGGAGACTTCGGTACCGTTGAGGGCTCCGCCGTAGATTCGTGTCAGCCCGATTTGCCCGTCAAACCCTTGGCTGTATTGCCCACCTGCTGCGTTGCTGTACGACCCGATGAACAGGTCGTTGGGCGAGACCAAAAGCGAGCCGCTCACACTGGTATCGCCGACGAACTGCCCGTCGAGGTAGAGCGACAGGTTGGTGTCGTCTCGGAACACCGCCACGAGATGGTACCAGCGGTCATCGTTCAAAGGCTGGGTGGTGATGTCGTAGGCCGACGATGAACCGTCCGTTCGGTAGTTAAGCGACACGCTGTTGTTGGTTTTCAAGCGGGCTGAATACCGATTGTCTGCTGCGAGACCACCGGTAGCGAATGTTCCAAAGATGGTTTGGGTGTTCGACGTGTGCTGGGAAGATGCGTTGAACCAAACTTCGACGGTCCAGTCGTGTTCCCGAACGGACTCGTAACGCACAATAACCGCACCGAATCCTCCGTCGCCTCCCTTCGAAGCGATGCTGGCGGAGGTGCCTCCGCTTCCACCCCCACCACCGCCAAGGCCGTGGGTACCGCTGCTCGCTTGCGTGGCTGTAGCGACAGCCCCGTTGCCACCGCCACCTGAACCACCTGAACCAGCGGTTCCGCCCGAATCGTGAACGCCACCGCCTCCACCGCCACCGTAGGTCACTGAGGTGCCTGTGATGCTGGAGGTTCGACCTGGCCCACCGTCGCCGGAGGTGCTACCGGCCGAGTAATTCTCGCCCCATTGACCTGCGCCACCGCCACCTCCAGTGAGGTACCCGTTCGTGGAAATACCATCGCCCTTGCCACCGTCATAGCCCTGTCGCGAAGCACCGGTTCCTGTTCCGGACCCGTATGTGGTGGAACCACCACCGCCACCTGATCCACCTGAACTTGGCGAAAAATAACTCCAATGCCCACCTGAACCACCGCCGGTTGTTTCAACGTCAGCGAAGACGGAATTTCCACCGACTGCCGCTTGACGGCTATTGCTCGCACATGAGCCACCGCAGGAGCCACCACCAGCATAAGCGGAAGGAAGCAAGGCACCGCCTCGCCCTCCATGGCCGACTTGAACCGGAACAACCGTACCGGATACGCTGGAATTGGTACCGGTGAGCATTCCGCCACCACCGCCACCACCGCCGACGTGGGCTCCACCGCCACCGCCGCCTGCCAACACAAGGTAGTCCACTTCGGTCACGCCGCTGGGTACCTTCCAACCGCCCGATGCGGTCAGGACGGTGCGCTCAAACGTGAGAACGGTATCGCTTCCAACGGTGGAAACCTCCCACACGCGATTGACGGTGGGCGAACCGGTCACGCTTGAAAGGTCAGCGCTGCTGGCCCCCGTTCCAGCGGCAAGGTTGACGGCGCCTACACCGTTGGCCAAGGTATCGCCGTGACGGCCTTGATTGAAATCAAAGAAGGCGTTGAGGTTGGCATCGTTGACGTCGGGGTATTCGTTCATGTCGTCGGCGACGGTGGAAGAACGGTCGGAGGTGTAGATTCGGAGGTCGTCGATTTCGCCTCTCCAAGTGTAGGTATCCCCCTCATCAGATTTTGTCCCAAGTTGCAGAATTTGATCGGTGGTCCCGAGGTTGCCTTCATACGACGATACGCTGTACTGCTCGACACCGTTGAGGAAAAATTTCACGCCGCTTCCACTGCTTGCTCGAGTCAAGGCGATGTGTTGCCAAACATCGTTTTCCGCTGGAACGCCCGTGTCATACCAAATGCTACCGTACCATCCAGTACCACTTCCCAACGCCACGGTCCACTGGTCCGACTTGCATCCAATCGCATAGGAGTTCTCCCTTCGAATCACGTGACGCCAATTGGTGGTCTCATCGCAATCGGTCGGCTTCACCCATGCGGAAATGGTGAACGAGGTGGAGACCTTGCCCAAGTCATACCCCGCTGAAGTGGATGGACCGAGGAGATAGGTCGTTGTGGAGGAGCCCGTCGTCATCAGCGTGACGGCCAAATCTTCATCGGTGGGACCAGGGCGAAGGCTCTGTGAATTTGGAATCTTGATATCGTCGCACGTGAAGGGAGCTGAAGAGCCCGTACACCCGTCCATTTCGAACCTGTATCGTGACCCGTCCCAGGTCGCTCCAGAGATGGTTCCGTTGTTGTTGTAGCCGGACAGGTCAGCGAAGTTCGTTCCGCTACCTCCGTAGGAGGTGGTATTGGTAGGGTCGAGAAGCAAACGAACATCACCACCCGAGCTGACTTCACTCACGCCTCCGGCGGGGCGCACATCGCTTTTGGTGTCTTCAAGCACCGGATAGGTCCAGCCTTGCAGTGCCCCGATGTAGGCGGTTTGAGCCAGCGAGACCATCAACAGCGACAACAACACCGAACGAACCGTGTTTGGGTGTCGCTCAACGTGCATGGCTTCGCCCATTTCCACGCACGGTTTGCATTATCTTATACTCTCTCCTATCATCATCGGTTTTCAGCCACGCTTGCGACTCAGTCCCCCGAATTGTTGGGTCGTTGCGCCGAGGTGATTGCCGACGAGAAAGCAAGGGCAAGGCTGAGGACGCTCGGCCAGGGTTTGGAATCAACAGCAGGCACTCATTCTTCCTCGTCCTTGGAGGCCAAATCATCCCTTTTTGGTGCGGACGACCCTCCGTTTTGAGGAGGCCAAACGGTGGTGCTCTCGTGCGGCCAAGCGCTCTTTTTGGTGCTAAAACCAAGGTCGGCGAAACGACGGCGTGATTGGCGCCAAACGGGCAACAGGTAGCCGACTTTCGAGCGTTCACCGAAGGTCCAGCGCCAGGGGCAGCGATCCATCCGAGCGACCCAATGTTCGAGCAGCGCCTTGGCGACGGGCTGATCGGGGCCGCCTGGAATGAGCCATGAAGCGATGTTGAGCCCGCCCGCTGAGCCTCGCGTTTCGGACCAGCACGTCAACTCCGTCCCCCGCATCGGCCCGTCGAGCACCCTCAAGCCGAGGGTGCGAGCCGACTGGGCCATGGGCATGATGATGGCGAATCGGTCGACGAGACGTGACCCTTCGTGACGTTCGAGCGACCAGCCGGCCTCTTCGGCCAGTTCGCGAAACAACCGAATGCATTGGATGGACGAGACGCTGACCTCGAGGTCAAGCGTGGCGCGTTTCACCATGAACGATGCAGGCGGGGGCGAGGGATGAACCCTTTCGTCGCCTGGCTTTCGCTCAACGGTTGGCGCGAAGGTGGCGTGCGTGCGATGGCGGCGCTTTCACGGTCGTCGCCCCAAAGGGCGAGGTGTTCCCGTGGACAAGGACCGATGGACAGGCCGCGCTCACACGAAGACCGGCATCAACCGGTGTGCGAATCGGCAGCGATCGGACCTTGCTCAACCAAAGAGCGAGCCGAGACCGTCGAAGCCTGCTTCCTCTTCTTCTTCCTCTTCTGCTTCTTCAGCAGCAGGGGCGTCAGCACCGCCAGCAGCGGCGGCAGGGGCAGCAGCTGCAGCGGGTGCAGCAACGGCTTGGGTCATGGCTTCAGCGATGTCGACGCCGGCGAGGGAGGCCACGAGAGCCTTCACTCGAGCGTCGTCAGCGTCGACGCCGGCGCCCTTCAGGACAGCCTTCACCGACTTCTCATCGATCTCTTTTTCAGCAGCGTGCAACAGCATAGCAGCGTATACGTATTCCATGTTTTTTCACCTCAGTGTTTTTGTTTTGTTCAGCCGAACAGGCTCCCAAGACCGTCAAAGCCGGCCTCTTCTTCCTCGTCTTCCTCTTCTTCTGCCTCGGCTGGGGCATCGGAAGCGCTCGTGTCAACGGCGGCTGCGGCGGAAGCGGCTGCGCTAGCAGCAGCCCCCATCATGGCAGCCAGTTCGTCGTCGAGTGCGTCGGGGCTCAGGGTGCCGGCAACGCCAAGGGCGCTGGCGTGGGCACGAGCCACCAGGTGGGGCAGCGTTTCTGCGGTTGCAATCGCTGCCTCCAAAGCAACAGCCAGCGCTTCTCCGCTGGCTTTGGACAGGAGCGTGGGCATGGTGGTTGGCGTGAACCACGTGATGTTGCAGGCGAGGTTGAAGGCCCCTGCTGCCATGCCGATCAAATCCTGTTCGAATTGTTCGTAATCGATGTCGAGCGTGGACGGTTCAAACAACGTGCCGCCCTCGAGGGTGCCGCACAATCGCAGACCGGTGACCATGGGGTTGATGCCGATCTTGGAGAGCATCATGCCGAGGTCGCCTTCGAACACTTCGCCTTCTTCGAGCACGACGGTCCGCTTCTGAATCTGGACGCTGCCGCCCATGATCTTGGCGGGAATACCGACGGAGTTCAGCTCACCGACAATCGGGCCGGGGGGCATGCCGGTGTCTTGCTTCTCCACCACGATTTGGTAGGGTGCAACATCGCCGGGCTTGGCGGCTCGACCGGCCTCGGTCTTCTTGAGTTCCGTAAACATCTCAAACGAGTTGAGGGCGGAGGACGAAACCAAGGCAGGTTGGACGGCGGATTCGTAGAGGGTTTCCAAATCCTCGGCGTTGAACCCGGCGCGCTCCCAAGCGAGTTTCATCAATCGCTTCTTGGCGACTTGAATCTTCATGTTGCTTCGCAGGGTGGCTCGCATGCCGAACATGGCCGATGCAGGGACACCGTGAATGTCGATGACCGCAATGGTCTCGCCGCTGGTCAACAGGGCGTGAAGGTCGCTGACGGTGTCCTTCTTCCAGGACATGACCTTTGGAATCAATTGATCACCTCAATGCGTTGTGCAGGACCCATCGTGGTCTTGACGTAAAGCGAACGGATGTTGCCGACGCCGCGCTCCAACTTGGTCGTGACACGGTTGAACACTTCCATGGCGTTGGCGAGCAGTTCGTCGTGGGATTGCTTGACGGTTCCAAAGGATGCGTGGAAGGTCATCTTGTCACCCGACTTGACGACCACGGTGCTGGCCAAACCGCCGGCGATGATGGAGGGGTCAAGGGTGGGGGGGACGGGACGAGGCATCTTGCCGCGGGGACCGAGCACGGTACCGAGATGGCGACCGATGAGTCCCATGTGAGGAACTTCGGAGAGGAAGAAGTCAAACTCGTTGGCGACTTTCTTGGCTCGGCCTTTCTTGCCACCGAAGTCCTCGATGTCCTGAGGGGAGAAGACGGCAAGACCGGCGGCCTTGGCTTTCGTAGCCGCCTCACCGGCAGCGAACATGGCGACCTTGAGTTCACGACCCCGGCCGGAGGGAAGACGGATTTCTTCCTTGATACGGTTGGTTGGGTTCTTCAAGTCAACGTCCTTGATGGTGAACGAAATGTCCACGGATTCGACAAACTTTCGCTCAGGAGCCGCTTCCAAAGCGGCTTTGATGGCTTCACTGATTTTTTCTTCCATTTCATATCACCTCGGCGGTCAGCGAAGTGCGCAAGGCACCTCTCCCGCAGTTCGTGAGTGTTCAATTAAAGCGCTCGTCCCATTCTCCTTTTGCAATGATCTCGAGGGCTTCAACGGCCCAGTGACCGTCGACCTTCACGCGCATCGACACGCAGGTTCCGATAACCTCGCGGGTTTGCGCCTTCAAGTCGGCTCCGGTCAAGTGTCCAAGACCTGCTTTTTCGCGGGCCACTTCCATGGCCTTCTCGAGAGGCAGGTCCTCGACTGCGGAGTCCATCCCGCCGTTGCACTTTTGCACGCCCAAGGCTTTGATGATGAGCTTGGAAGTCCATGGCTTTGGCATTGATGTCAACTCCTTCCTTACGAACGTAGGCAGGCCTCCGACCAAACACCCCTATTTAATCGCGCCGCGGTGGGCAAAGGCGCACTCATGGCGCCCTTCAAAGGACGCTCAAAGCCGATGGGTTCCTCGCATCTCGCCCCCTGCGAGGATGACCACCCCGATGAGCATTCTGTAACCTTTAAACCAATTTTCTTATAGCCGCTTGGCCAAACCACCCAACATGAACACCGCTGCACGTCGTATCGCTCTCCTCCTGGTGGCCCTGCTTATTGTGGCCGTACCGCCCATCGAAGGGTCGTCGTCAGGCAAGCACAGCCAAGCCGCTTCCGGCTGCACCTGCCACACCAACAACAACAACGGCATGAGCGCCACGCACAACTTCACGACGACGTACATGCCGGGCATCATCTACTCCATCGGCATCAACCTCAACGGGGGTTCGCAATCCTTCAACGGCGGTTTCAACGTCGTCGTCGACAAAGGCACCCTGATGAATCCGGGACCGGGCGTTCAAATCAACACCCCGACCTCCGACAGCGCCACGCACACCAGCCGAGGACAATTGGGCTGGGACTTTGAATGGATGGCGCCCAACACCGGCAGCGGCACCGTCACCGTGGAAATCGCCGTCCTGCAAGCCGACGCAAACTCACAAAACACCGGAGATTCCTGGGACCGCCTCACGGTGACCATCCCCGAATTCACACCACCACCTCCCCCCAACGACCCGCCTGAAGCCTCCAACGTGGCGGTGACCCCCTCGCCCGAAGCGCGCACCGACGCTGACCTCTCCGTGGCGTACGACTACGCCGACAACGACAGCGACCCTGAATCGGGCACCACCATCAAGTGGTACGTCGACGGCACGGTCAACACCGCTCACAGCGGCAAGTCCACCATCGACGCCTCCTCGACCCAACCCGGTCAGAAGTGGAAGGCTGAGGTGACGCCCAGCGACGGCACCGACGCCGGGGCTCCCGTGATGAGCAACGAGATCACCATCATCGACATCGACTCGGACAACGACGGCGTCTTGGACGGCCAGGACCAATTCCCCAACGACCCGAACGAATGGGACGACACCGACGGTGACGGCGTGGGCGACAACGGCGACCTCTTCCCCAACGACGGCTCGGAGAGCGCCGACACGGACAACGACGGCGTGGGCGACAACGCCGATGCCTTCGACAACGACCCCACGCAAACCACCGATAGCGACGGTGACGGTTACGGCGACAACGCCTCGGGCAACAACCCCGACGCTTTCCCCAACGACGCCGGCGAATGGGTGGACTCGGACAACGACGGTGTGGGCGACAACGCCGACCGGTTTGACGACGACCCCACCGAAACAACCGATACCGATAACGACGGCGTGGGCGACAACGCCGATGCCTTCCCAAACAACCCCGCCGAGACGGCTGACGCCGACATGGACGGCGTGGGCGACAACGGCGATGCCTTCCCCAACGATGCCAGCGAGACGGTCGACAGCGATGAAGACGGTGTGGGCGACAACGGCGATGCGTTCCCAAGCGACCCCTTCGAATCCGCCGACACCGATAACGACGGCGTGGGCGACAACGCCGATGACTTCCCCGAGGACGCTACCCAAACCACCGACCGCGACATGGACGGCTACGGCGACAACCCTGAGGGCAACAACCCCGACGCCTTCCCGCAAGACGACACCGAGTGGGTGGACAGCGACGGCGACGGCGTGGGTGACAACGGCGATGCCTTCCCCAACGATGCTTCTCAATCGGCAGACCAGGACGGGGACGGCTACGGCGACAACCCGCAAGGCACCAACCCTGACATGTTCAAAACCGACGCCACCCAATGGGCCGATGCTGACAACGACGGCTACGGCGACAACCCCGACGGCACCAACGCCGACCTGTTCCCCGCTGACGCAACCGAATGGTTTGACAGCGACTTGGACGGCGTGGGCGACAACGCCGATGCCTTCCCCAACGACCCTGACGAAACGATGGACAGCGACGGCGACGGCATGGGCGACAACGAACAAGCCGTGCTGGAAGCCAAACTCGCTGCTGAGCAGGAGGAGGCTGATGCGAGCGCTCGGATGCGCATGATCATCGGTGCGGTGCTCGTGCTTCTCGTCGGCGCCGGCGCTGGCGTGTTCTACTTGCGCAGCCGGTCGGGAGCCGATGGCGGCGAAGAGGTGGTCAAGGACTTCGGCATGCCCGACATGAACGCTCAACCCGCAACGGCCATGCCCGACATGTACGCTCAGCCCGCACAAAGCTACGGCGAGGTGGCCGGCTACGCTGCTCAACCCGCCGCCGCTGCCTACGACCCCATGGCGACTCAACCCGCGGCGAGCCAACCGATTGACGACAGCGCCCTCAGCACCCTCATCGAACCCGAGCCGGTGGCTGCGGCTGCTGTTGCCATGCCCGAGGCCGTGGTGGCTCCCGTGGCTGCTGAACCCGCCGTCGTTGCTCCCGTTGAGCCCTCCGTGGTGAACCAGTGGACCGACGAGAACGGCCACACCTGGCGCGTGATGAGCGACGGCACCAACCGCTGGTGGAACGGCACGGACTGGCAAAAGGTCTGAGCCGACGTCTGGCAACGAAAGCCATCGGTTCCTCTTGGAACATCAGGGCCAAAGGGCGGCCGTGAACCTTCGAGACTTGTTCCTTCACGATGTTCGGGCAGGTCGGCGAGGCTCGTGTTCGTGTCAACGAGGAACCGTCTGTCAAATTAATGCACCAATAACCACCTATAACAGGCGAACAACCGAAAAGCCATGTGGACCGATGAACAATTGAAAGAACAGGGGTGGACGCAACCGCAAATTGACCAGTGGCGAAGCGAACAACCGCCGCTGGTCGAAACCGTTCTCGCAACACCTGAACCCGCCGTTCCAATCACCTCAACTGAACCTTCCATTCCAATCGCTGAAACAAAGCCGGGCCTGCTTTCTTCAGCCACCACGGGCATCACGCCCGACAAGACGCAGATCGTTCTCATCGTCATCATGCTCATCGTAGCGCCGCTCTCGCTCTATTCCTCGCTCTTCGCCGAAGGACCAACGGGCCCGCAGGGCGAGGATGGTCTGGCCGGTGAAAACGGCACTGCAGGCTCAAGTTTTCATCTCGTTTTGACCAACGATGAATTGCCGACGTGCGACCAGAGCATCAACAACCAGATCTTCTTTGTCGCCGATGTTTCCGGGTTCGAAGTCTGCCAAAACAACGCTTGGACGGTCGTCAACCTCACCGGTGCAAGCGGTCAAGACGGCGCCGACGGGAACGATGGAAGCAACGGTGTTGACGGCATCAACGGTGCGGACGGTGCGGACGGACAAGACGGGACGAACGGCCTCAATGGAGCCAACGGCCAGGACGGACAAGACGGTCAAGACGGCAGCCAAGGGCTCACCTCGCTAATCGTTTCAAGAACCGAACCGGCCGGCTCCAACTGTCAAAACGGTGGCATTTTGGTTGAAACGGGCCTTGATGACGACGGGAACGGGGCCCTTTCCGTGAATGAAGTTGATTCAATCCTTTTCGTTTGCAACGGCGATACCGGCCAAGACGGACAAGATGGTTTGGACGGACAAGATGGCCAAGACGGCGTCAACGGCAGTTCAACGGGCACCATGATGGTGGCTCGACTGACCACGGCTCCAGCCAGCATGAATTGCAACGGAACGGGTGAATTGCTCGAGCAGGGAATGGACGACGGGCGCGGCGGAGCCGTCGCACAAAACGGTGTGCTGGAAAGCAGCGAAGTGTTGTTTCGAACGTTGATTTGCACCCAGTTCGACGTCGCGTTGGCTGAGGATTTCAACCCCGGTGGTTCAGGGAGCAATCCGAGTGATTTCGCTATCATCAACTCCACGATGTATTTCTCAGGAAGCAACGGCACCACCAGCGGCGTGTGGGCTTACGAAAACGGCACCACCAGCTTGGCGTTTACCGGCTCGGCGATGGGCATGCGAGCCGTGGGGCATCTCTTGATGTTCATGGGCAGCACGGGCGAGCCTTGGGTGTACGAACCCAGCAACGGCACGGCGTGGGAAATCGCCGATATT
>Ga0181574_10003605_pt1 | contig 13662 bp, 9 predicted proteins | sample 101ome_24_FD_145600 | JGI IMG/M metagenome (GOLD analysis project Ga0181574, IMG submission 145600) | Coastal salt marsh microbial communities from the Groves Creek Marsh, Skidaway Island, Georgia - 101410AT metaG (spades assembly) | ecosystem: Environmental > Aquatic > Marine > Intertidal zone... | reverse complement strand
AACCAGAATATCACCGTCTTGTTTACCTTCTTGTTCAAAGTCAGCTACATCTGTAGAACAAAGATGGTCAATTTTAAATTCATGATTTGACAGGTCATGTGCTAAAATCTTTTTCATTATTATTTTAATTCTGTTCCATGAATAATATTCGCATAAAGATTTGCGACTTGATTTGCGGTGTTTGCCATCAATGTCATCAGTGTTTCCATTTGAACCGTTAGATGGTCAACTGTACCTGGTCGGAACAAAGGAACAACTTCTGCATTCTGATTGAAATAGAATACATCATTTGATGTTTTATCACGAATGATTCTTCCTCGTCCTAATTCAGATTCAAGATTTGAAGCTGTTGCATGTTTGTAAGTTCCTGTACCGAGGTCAGGCACCCAGACTTTATCTTCTGTTAGGTCAAAGACAAACTTCTCTGCTCTTGTTGATGAATAGTTCTCGAAGTTTACAACATCAAATGTTGTTCTATTTTGACTTTGACAAATGAATCCATATGGTCTTGGTCCTTTGAATTTTTCAAAGATGAGAAAATTAGGTCCATTAACCCAAGAAGTTCTTCGTCCATGACGATCTTGAAAGCCATCATTCATTCCCCGAGTGTGGTCCCATTGAACGCTTCCACGGTCAATTGTTAAGTTTTGTAATTGCGCTTCCGATGGATTGCCCAAAGCAGCATCATTTAAATTGATTACAATTTCTGAATTGTTGACAACACTAAATGAGTTGTAAGGAGAAGACCAGGCACGAATAATATCACCTTCTCGACGAATCTTGATTCTTGTTCCTGCTCCATCCCAAATTTGTCCTTGACCTCCAAAATTGTGAATAGGAATTACATCGGTACGGTCAATGACTACCTCAGCCTGATGTCCACCCGCAGAGAAACTTGAATCAACTTTTATATATTTACCTAAAGTATCTGGAGGTGTTTTAACATTATAAACTGCATGTGCTACAACTCGCCAACCATATTGAGTTTCTTGATTACGCAATGCTGCAAGATAATAATGATTGGCATGTGTCATCGATATTGGTTCAATTGTATATGCGATAATCACACCCATTCGATCATTATCACCTGAAGTAGTGACTGTCAAATCAACTTCAATCTCATAGTCATCAGTAACTGTATCTGAAATAAATCCTACAGCATGAGATGTATTATAGGTACATGAAATTGTGTTTGCTGGTGAAGGATTGAACATAAAAGCATTTACATTGTTTATAGCAATATCACTTCCACTACCATTAGGTCCAAAAGCAAATCTTTCCCAAGTGTTAAACACATCTTGAAGTGTAACTGCCAAGTTTGTTGTAATGATTGCTACTTCATTGTTTGTGTTTGCTGTGAAGTGACCTTCAAAAATAATCCACTCAGGTCTTATTTTATAATCCGCATCTTTTTGAAGAACATTGATTTGTCCTCGTTGACCTGCTTGAGAAATCTTTTGAGTCTTTGCTTGTTCGTAAGCTATGATTGAATCTTGAGTAATAATCTTTGGTACATGTGTATCATAAACTTGAGACCACATTGTGGTATTACTTGTTTCAAGAGCAGTAATTCTTGGAGCATGATTTAAAATATCTGTGTCTTCGAGGGCTTCAATGCGACTTTCATGGTCATCAAAAACTTTAGGCCATATGATTGTGTTTGCGGTTCGTAGTTTATTGACTTTCGTTTGATTTGATAAACTTCGAGCTTCATTCGCACTTGTCATGATGACAAGATTTGCTATATTCGCTTCGAGTGGCGCCAGTATTCTTCGATCAGTATAATCAAGACCAAAGGTGAATGGATTATAAACGTATGCCATTTAGACTGTCCTTTTCATAGTGAGCATATTACGATTTGCATCATAGGTCATTTCAATTCTTGCGACAAGATTTGCATTGAGTGGTGGATCTGGCTCACCAAGATAGTAGCAAGTGTTTGACAAATTCCAATATAAGTCATATTGATTGACCATGTTATCATAAGCTGGAATACCTAGAGGGTTTCCAAACCAATTTTCTTGAGCATATCTTTTATTAATAGAATTTGGTGAACCTGACATAAACATCTCCTATCATTCGTAATCATAATTTGATTGTGAACTTGGTGGATTGAAACTGTATCCACCCATTCTTTGAGGTGAAGCACTGACAGGGCGAACGTTAAATGCTGTGATTTTCTTTTCACCTGAAGGTGCTGAACTTTGTTGTTGCGGTCGGTTTTCTTTTTCTTTATCATTATTCTGCTGTGACGCCGCATCACGCATAGCAGAAGCAGCACCTGCTAAACTTCCCATTGCTGCTGAAATCTTTTCTTTGATTTCGCTGGGCAAGTCAGCATTCTTAGGTAGCATTGATTGAATCATACCAATGATTTGACCAGACTTTTGAAGTTGCTCACGAACCATCGCACAATAATCTTCGTTGTGGTCATGACCGTCTGTGTGAGGACAATCTTCATTTGTTGATGATAATTCTTTTTCACGGGCTTTGAGAGCATCTAACTCTGCTTGTTTTGCTTCGGCTTTTTTCTTTTTTAGTTCTTCTTGCTTTCTTGCTGAATCAGCCTCTAATTGCTCATTCTCAAGAAGAAGTTGTGGACCTTTACGAGAAGAAACACTTTCTACCGGTTGAGGTGTTCTTCCATTGATAATGCTGTTGATCACATTATACTCTTTGATATTCTGATGCATGTTCCCTTTGCGCTTAGGATGGAATAAATAATAGATATCTCATTTGTATTATTTATCAATTTATAAAACAGAGAATCATGTACCAGCTAATCTCAGATATCAATACTTTATTAAATGAAGAACAAAGAGTGAATGGATATTTTGCTGTTGTTGCTTCAACACAAACATCGAAAAAGTTTTTTGATGAACATGCTCACTTCAAAAGATATCCATCAAACGAAAAAGGCGCACCTCTTTATCATATTACAATTGCTTATAAACCTGAAATAAGAATTGCTGAAACATATAAAAGATATATAGGGCAAAAAGTCAAAGTGAAAATGAAAGGTCTTTATCAAAATGATTTTATTCAAGCCTTTTTAGTTTCAGAAATGGTCTTTGAAAATGGTGTGAAATTACAAAAGAGAGATTCAGGACCCAATCAAAAGGCAGGACCTGCTCATGTTACAATTTCATGGGCGGATGGTCACTCCGCAAAAGAATCAAATGATTTGATTCTACAAGCATTTCAATCAAAAACTGCTCCTCGTATGATTGCTGAAGAATGGACAGGTGAGTTCGTTTTCATTCCTTCAAAATCCAAGGCCTAAAAAAAGCGTGAGTTTTTACACCCACGCTTTCTTCTTTCACTGTTCGTAAAAATCAGGTCAAGTTAACAACCTTCATCTTGCGATAGTATACGTTCGCATTTGCCGTAATTCCGTCATCTGCGACACGAACTGGATATCCATTGGCATCAACTTGAGAGAATGGATTGGCTACCATCGCATCTCGGCTCATGAATCCAATGATTGGAGTGAAGGTTCGTGGATCTTGTGCCTTCAGCATTTGTAGTGGCTGATATGGGCAGTAGAATACACCGGCATCATATGGTGATGTTCCTTTGTATCCAACACATACCATCGCTTTCTTAGCATTGACAGGCAAGTAAGGATCAATGTATACTTTGAATTGACCATTTAGAACACCGGCAAACAGATTGTCAGTTTCGTCATGCTTCAAAGATACTTTCATGTTTGAAGAGTAATCAAGCATTCCAGCCATTTGAAGTGCGGAACAAACATCAGCGGAACAAAGAATTACATTACCTTTTCCACGTCGTGTTTGTCGAGCAATTTGGTTTGCTTCTACTTCCAATTGGAACATCAAGCCTTTGAACTTCTCAACTGACCATCTTCCGTTTGAATCAACCAATAGATCGAATTCATCTGGAGTAGTTGTGTTCTGGGCACCTTTTCGTGCTACAGTGTAAATGGTGCGAATTACTTGGCGGTTTACTTCAGCAAGAATCTCATTTGAGAGAATGTTTGCAAGCTCACTCTCAGCATTCAATCCGTGAGTTGCTTTCAAGTCTTGAGCCATCTCAAGAGTGTATTGCCCACGCAATTTACGTGTTACGGCTGATACAGACATTTTCTCAATACTGAATGACATTTCTGGGAATTCTGGTCCGTTAGGTCGTCCCATGTTCTCACCCCAGCTGGTTGGCATTCCTTTTCCGTAACTGGTTGTACCATTAAAGAAATCATCAACTGGATCGTCAGCATCAGTTGGTGCTCGAAGAACATCAACATGAGTTCCTGTTCCCGTATAAGCTGTGTTTGCTTCACCAAAGAAAGCTTCGTTTGTCACATTTCCTCCCGGTGTCGGAACTTGTCCAGGTGAACCGTATTGTGAACGCATTGCAAAGATCAAACCAACAGGAGATGTCATTGGCTGAACACCACAAACATCATAGGCCAACAATTTTGGCATGGTTCGTCTTACAAGTGAAATCAATACAGGGTCTACCCACTGAGCAGAACCGGAAGCATCAGGTGCTCCGTTAAAGGTGTGTCCATTATAAGGCACTGTTGCTTGTAAACCATCTCCAACTCCTGAAGCAAAATTGGATGTATCCATACCAGAACCCATAGGTCCACCATTTGGATGCTCCATCAAGAACAATCCAGAACCTTGTTGCTGAATTGCTTGCTCACGCATCATTTTTTCTTGGTTCTCCAAGAGAATAGCGGTTACGCTTTTCTTATAGTTGTCTTCGATTTGAGGTAATTCTTCGTGTTCAAGGATCGGTTTCCACTTACTTTGAACTTGCTCGTTAAGAATCATATCTTCTCCTTTGTTAAAAAATTGAAATACTTTCGTTTTTTCTTATTTATATATTTACACTTTTTCAAAATTAGCGAACAAATTTTGAAATTGCGTTCTTATATACGTCAATCGCCGTCATCGAGGCAGGTTCAGCATGATAATCCTCAAGCAATGTTTGAGAACCAAACTGTTCTTCCTCAGTCATATCTTTTTTACTTGATACGGTTGTTTCAGAGTCATTTGAAAAATAATGTTCTTTAATGATCTGAATCTTCTTCTCAAACTCTTCTTCACTTTCAAAGTCAACAGATTCGGTCAACTGCTCGAGTTGATCTCTTTCTGCCATTGTTAGGTCAGAGGAATTTTCAAACAAGATGTTCTTCCTTCGCTCATTCTGCAGTTGTTTCTTCAACCTCATGTTACGCTTGAGGTGAGAATTCACTTGTTCTTGAAGTTCTTCAGTCTGCTCTTCAAGAGATTCTACAAGGTTTTCCTTGCCTTCTGGAACGTCAATGTAGTTTTCAGCAAAGAGATTTCTCAGTCCATAAATGAAGTTTTCAGTGATTTCTGCACGAACACCTTTTTCAACTGCCAATTCGTTCTCTTTCATCCACTCTTCGGCTACATAAGTCAAGTATTCATCAATCTTAGTGGTCAAGTTATCCAATTCTTCATGGAGTTGTTCAGCATGAGCCTCTACCGCTTCCTTGAGATTTTCATTGTATTGTTCTTCGAGAGATTCTCGAATCTCGTCCACTTCTTCGTCAATTCTGTTATTCAAGACGGTTTCGAATAGAATTGCTGCCTTTTCTTTGAAAGCCTCTGTAAGAGTTTCGTCTTGTGCGAACAAAGCTTCGATCTGTTCCTTAACGTCCTTCTTTTTATCAGCTTTCTTCTTGGCTTCTTTCTTGTCGTCATCGTCATCTTCTTTATCGTCATCGTCACTATCCTTATCTTCAATGTCTTCAAAGTCCATTTCTTCATTATCATCTTTAGCATCATCGTCATCATCATCTTTTTTCTTTGAAGCTTCGTCAAGTTTCTTTTTCAGATCCTCATCTTCTTCTTTTTTCTTCTTTCGACGTGCTTCCTCAAGTTCTTCTTCTTTTTTCTTCATTCTCCGTCGACGTGCTTCCGTTACAGTATCATCATCACTATCATCATCCTTGTCTTGCTCATCAGCAAGTTGAGTAGCAAGAGTGCTGATTGTGGTTCCTTTTTTGATTGTAACTTCGGTCGCAGAAGGAGTAATCTTTAGTTTTTTCATCAAAGCACTGACTGTTGAATCGACTTTATCTTCATCAACAACAGTACTTAAGTCAGTCGAGTCTTTGATTTCATCTCCGAATTTATCTTTCATGAAATCGGAAATCTGACTCTTAAGTTCTGTGTTAGAGGCCATAAGAATTCCTTTGCTTAATAGTTAACAGTTAAAGTCCGTTTATAGATTATTTATAAAAATTTATTTTTTTGACATTTCTTTCAAAAAATTGTCAAAGATTTTAAGAGTTTCGGCTTCACGCTTTTCTCTTAACTTTTCTTTAACACTCACTTCAATGGCATCTTTAGTATCTTCAATCAAACGGTCTAGTTCTTGTTCTTTCTTTTTCACACGCACAGAAGCTTGATTTTCAACAAGTTTGCGAATCTCACGATTCTCGTTCATCACCATCATCACCTTGTCTTGCATACCTTTGAGTTCACTTTTCAGTTCTACCAAAGTATCTAAGAAAGGCATTGGATTGTTTGTGAAGGACTTTTCTTCTTGAATTGCAGCTTGCTGCTTTACATAAGATTTTGTTTCATCGTTCCATAACCAATCAACAGATTCCATTACCATTTCAACAAAAGCTTTTGGTGCTGAAGGATCATAGACAACATCAATTGCTGACAATTGAAAGTCTTCCCCGACCATTGAAACACCATCTCTTTGATGGAGCGAACCAACACCTCTTGAAGATACTCCAAGCTTAACGCCACCGTCTACAAGACCACGGACTATATTCCCACATGGAGTGTTAAGCACTTTTGCTTTTCCCATAATATTATTTCCATCCACTGCAAGTTCCGTCACCATGTGTGAAACTCGCTCAAGATTTACAGTAGGATCTGCAGGGTGATTCAACTCACCCAATGCTCGTTGCGTTTTGACTTTTTCATCAATGTAACGTTGCGTTTCTTTTTCAAGAATCGGTAGAGTATAGATTCTACCATTCTTGTTGGTTTGTTCTGCTTGCATGAAGATACCGGAAAGAAAATGTGATTTTTCTCCTTCGGCATTTTCTTCAATCACACTCTGAATATCTTCCGAGCTTTCAACAAGTAATTTCATTTTCCCTCTACCTTAAAGTTTTTGAAAATTTCTTTGTAAACTTTCTCTTTAGATTTGAACGGCTCATTTTACCAGGATTCGATTTGATTTTTCGCCATCTTTTTACTGCCGATTTTCGATCCTTTGCCTTATCAATCGCAGGTTTTGATGTCTTTGGTAGACACATAACTTCTTTAACTGTTTGACCTGCTATCTTTAATTGTTTATTTAGACTTTTTTTATATTCACCTTGCTTACATGTCATTACAACTTTATTGAGATGTGTTCTTGGATTTCTTCTCCAACGTATATTCGCAACTCTTTCCGTCAAAATTTCAGCATTCTCTGGTATTTCAGTGTGTTCTCGAAGCATGTGTTGAACATACTTTGAAATTCGCTTACCAAACTCGGACATGATTTGATTTCTTTGCTGAGAAGAAAATTTATGATCAACACTTCTTTCTAAATTAGAACCGAGTGACGTCATCAAATGAGCATAACTCTTTCGTTGATTTGACGTCATGCTTTTTGAATTTGAAGTATTGTTCACAATCTTGAATGTCTGCATATAGGTTTCTTTTGAAATAAGATCACGAACCTTATCTGGTAACTGATTGTAAGCAGTATTTGGATTTATATCTTCTAATGACTTCCAAATATCATCTTCACGGTCTTTTAGTTTTTCTTTTGAGGAGTATCCTCTCGTCTTTGTTTCAAAGAATGTTTGATTATTCAACAAAAACAATTTTGAAAAATGTGTCTGTTGAACAGCATTCAGCTTACCTGCTGAACTGAGAGCATGATGAAGATCCAATAATACTTGATGAGCAACAATCTTTTGGTCTTTGTTTACTAGTTTCTTAAAAACAGATGATTGCTCCATTGTTTTACTTACACTGTTCCATATTGTTTTACCATATCTTTCGGCATATGCATGTTCTTTTTTACTTAGGTCATTGAAAGATGTATTGAATAAAGAATCAATATCTCGGTCCTCTTTTTTCTCTAGCTCATCTGGATTTTTTTCTGGATTTTTATTTTTCTTATGCTCTTTCTCATAGAAAACATCCCAATGACTATCATCTTCGGATGATTCATTTTCATCGTCTTCTTCATCATCAGCTAATTTTTTCATATTTGAAAAAACAAAATGTATACGATTGTTATGTTTATAATTTGATAATGCTTCTGTAAATGTTTTTGATTTATCATTTGTATTATTCTTAGCATGAACAATCATATGATGATAAGTATCAACTGGCAACATAGAATTTAAATATGCTAAAATAAAAGATCGAGCATCTTCAGGTGTTTGGTCCTCCACTACATCCCAAAAGAATTCTGCATTGAAAGCTTGTTTTGTGACTTCTGGTATTGTTGATAATAAGTAAGCTTTCATTTCACTATTAAGACCAGAAAGACCTTCATTGAGTCCATCTAATAGGAATTGATTTTGTTGATTGCGAATGATAATTCCTACAAATATGTGATGTTCTGGTGTTCCTTCTTCAGAAACTGTTTTTGAATGTTTTCTTTCAATTTTCTTAATATGATCCTGTAAATCCTTTGAGCGAGCCAGATTTGAGGCTCTCTTTTTTTCACTTGACCATATATTTTTTATATTTTTAAGTCTTTGTTCAAAAAAGAAAATGTTTGGTTTAAAGTGCTGTTTCAATTGCTTATGATTATATTTTTTAATTGTATTCAGCGCATCAATAAATTCAGGATCTTTAATTGCGTCAACACCTTCATCTGAGTTTATTTCTTCAGTATCATTATCATTAGTTTTTATTAGTAATTTCAGAGAGGTGATAATATCAACAAGTCTTTTTTGAGCCGTTCTGTCTCTACCTAATACTAATTCATCTCTTTCTGCTAATTGTTTTATCGTCAAAAGAATATCGTCTGTAAAAATATTTCGTATTTCTTTTTTCTGTAGTTCAACATCTTGATGTTGGTCATCCTTCTTTTTCATTTGAAGTTTAAAAAGATGTTCATATTCATTAAGTAATCTCATCATTTTGGCGCCGAAGTCTACTCGAACTTTATTGTCTGCTCCTTGAACATTAAATAATATTTTACATAACGCTCTAATTGCGTTTATACAATAAATAGCATTGTCAAAAACACTTTTTTGTTCATTTCGATCTGCACTGTTGTGTTTATTCTTAATTACATCTGACGCTCGAACTGCTCTATTCCAAAAAACTATAATTTCTTCTGTTCGTTTTTTGTCTTGTGCGCCGCTTTGTGCTTTTTTGTTTTGTACTTCATCGTCATACTTTTTTTCTCTGAACTTCTCTCTTTGATTTTCAATTTCTTTTTCACTAGGTGATGCTGAACCTGGAATAATAGCTTCTACTAAAAAACGATTTTCAATGAATGTTGTCAAGTCGAAAAAGGATTCATTTGTATCTTTTTTATTTTCTTTTTCTTCATCTTTATAATGTTCACTATGTACATCTCTCAAATAATGATGAATAGACCTTGCTGGATGTTGGGTAGTAAACATTTCATCAGCATCATAACTCTTATGTTTATCTCGCTGTTTACCCAAATCAAAAATCATGCCAGGATTTTCTAAAGATTTTTTTTCTGTTGAACTTAAAGTAAACAACATCAAATCTTCAATAAATTCACTATGTCTTATATCTAATTCAATTGACAACTGTTTTTCGTTTGATTCTTCTTCATCAGACATTAAAGCACGGTCATTCTGTGATGTTTCAATATGTTTTTTATTTTTTTCAAGTTCTTCAATTTTAATTGCTGCTGTCTTAACAGCGTTTATATATTCTTCTATATCATTATATTTACCATCATTGTCTTGATTACCTTTACCATAATTTTTGATCTTACCATATTTTTTTATGTTCTCAAATATTTTAAAAAGATGATCAATACCAGATTTATTTTCTTTATTTAATCTATATGTTTTGGCTACAACTTGATTTTTACCATGAATATTTTGTTCAACAAATCCTATATCTTTTAGACCAATAGCTTCTTTATTCTCAAGTTCTTTCTCAAGATATTTTTTTAACTCGCTGATTCGTTCCAAATACTTTTCAGCTTGAGTAATTACATTTCCGCAAACCCAATCTGAAAAGTTTTTTGGATTCTGTAGAAAGAGACCTGGGTATCCAGATTGTTGATATTTCGGATTATCTTCAGGTCGCTCATCTCTTCTTTTACCATTTTCTTTTATATTTGCAATTTTCTTTTGATATTCACGGTCTGAAATCTTACCTTCTGCATCATAATCAATTCGGCCTACTGTATGTAAACCTACTGTTGAAACTAAGTTAAAATATTCTTGAGATAGTTTAGAGTTTTCTCTGATCTTTTTTGCTGCTTTTCTTCCTTCCGATTCAATAAAAATATCTTTATGGTTCCACATAAACTCGAGAAGTTTTTTCCAAGCATCTTTGTCTTTTTTATTGTTGAAATGTGTATCTAAATGATTATTATGCAGAATAGGATCTTCATTTATTTCAACTAGTGTGATGTATAGCTTATGTTTTTCTTGCTGATTACGAATGCCAGATACTGCTTGTATGACCGGATGAAAAAATCTTTCGTTTAGTTTTTTTACTATATTTGAAAATGGATTTGATGTTCCTAAAGCTAGTTCTTGATGATTTTGATTATTAGCAACATATTCTTTTGGATTTTTTCTTATAAATGTAAGTAATTCATAAACACTTAGAATAAAATGATAATATGCTAAAAGACATTCACCATAAAGAGCAGTATTATAGTGAATAGTAATATCACGGTTACTACTTTTAATTTGGTAATTCATCTCATTATCAAAAAGTTCATTCATTCTTTTTAAATTGTCAAGAGCATGTTCATAAACAAACTTATCAGAATGTTTATGATTTGATTTTTCATACTCTTCAAATTTATTAATTATTGAAATTATACTGTTTGGTGAAATTCGATTTGCTAAACCATAACCTATAAGTTTATTTGTTTCATTCAAAAGTATTTTTGATTCTTTTATTAAGTTTTTTCTTAATTCTTCTTTTTCATCTTCTTCAAATATATTTTTATCAAGAACATATTCATTTAAAATATTTGAAAAAACTTCAGGATTGTAATTTTCACTTTTATTCTTTGCTAATCTTGATTCATATTCTTTATACCATTTTTGAATCATACTATCATTATATTTTGGATCTCCGTTTTTATTTGTGGTATTCTTTACATGAAAATAGATATCATTCACAGCACGATCATTAAATGCCTGTGGATTTTTATCAACATCAGTATTCAAGTTACGTACATTCCGTCCTGCTGACTTATCATCTACTGAAGATTGATTTTTTGCTCCCGTAGTTGTTTCGGATTTTTTCTTGTTTACCGTGTCTTGACCAAGTTCTTTAATTTGTTGAGCTAATGTTTCGATTTCAATTATATCAATACCTAAAGGTCTGAACATCTCATCTCTCAGCCATGATATAGAAGCATTCACTGATTTGAGTAAACTAATTCTTTGTTGTGATAATGAAATAGCCTGTTTACCCATGGCTCTTATTTCACGGCTATCTGTTTTTTGTATCAAACGATTGACATGTTTTTCAAATTTGTCTGTTTGAAATGAAGCTGAAAAAAGCATTTTAGCAGCATTCTTTTCATCACCTCGTTGTAGGTCTCCTATCTTATGAACAATTAGCGCAAGTTCTTGATTTACTAAATGACATTTTTTATAATTGTCATAGAATTTTTTGACATGCTGGTCACCAATCTTTTTTGCTTCGTAAGCGTATTTTCTACCTTTTGTTCGAATTAACTTTGCGATCACTCCACGATAAGCAATATCAAATTTCGGTCCTACTTTTCGCCAAGCTAATTTAAATGCACTTTGTCCAAGACTTTTACCTTTTCCTGTTAGAAAACCAACTGTTTTTTCAAAACCAACATCAATCAATGACCGTTCATTCAGAACATCTTCATTGAGAAAAAGGTCGATCTCTTCCTCAATGTATTTTTTATTTTGAGAAAGATTTTTTTCAACGAGATAATCAAGAGAGTTGCTGTCTACTTGAATATAATCGTTTATATAATCTTCGAGTAAATTATTCTGCGGAAACAGGTTCTGCTGGTTCTGAATTGCTTGCATCTGGTGTATTATCTGATGTTGTTTGTCGAGTTTCTTCTTCATCATCGCTTTGGTTATTTTGTTGACCATCTTTACTGAACATTGTTTTACCTAAGCCTTCTTTTTTATCTTCGAGTCTATCATAAAGTTTGTTTGCGATCAATTTTTCAAAGTTTGATTTAGCACCAGCCAAATCTTCATCGTTAATATTTTTGATCAAATTTTTAGTTAATTCTTCTGCGTCCATTATAATTCTCCTGTACCAGGTGTTGTTGTTCCGCCAAGACCTCCACCGCCTAAGTCATTGACCATACCTGAACCAGATGGTTCTGGTTGGTCTAAGCCACCTCCAAGGTCACCTCCTAAATCTCCTCCTAAGCCACCTCCAAGGTCACCTCCGAGACCGCCACCAAGGCCGCCTCCTAAGCCTCCACCCATTCCACCCATGCCGAAGCCGGCTTCACCTTCTTGAGGTGCGAATCGTGGATCATATTTTTCTTCTTCAATCTCTTCATCAATTCGACTGATATCATCATCACTGAGAGATAGAATGTTTTTACGAATGTAATTAGCAGAGAAGTATTTTCCACGATACTCTTCTGCTTCTCGCAACACATTCATCTTTTCAGTCAGAAGTTCAAGGTCTTTGAGAGCATTGAAGTTACTGTCTTGGTCAAATGTAAAATGAATTGAATCAGCCATTTCTTCCCACTGTTTCATTGAAACAATGTTCTTCAGAATTAGCTGTCGTTTTAAAATTTCTAAAAAGAAATTTGAAAATCGTGTTCTTAATCTTTCAATGAATCTCATGAATTTATATTCTTCTCTTGAGATTTCACTTGCTCGTCCTAATGAGAAACCAGCTTCAGGCTGCATTCTTGAGATGGGCACATTCAGTGAACGAAATAATTGTCGCTGAAAGAATTCAAGTTCATCTAGCTGAGTGAAATTTGCTTCACTTCCTTGAATTGTGTCGATCTCCGTGGTTGCCGAGCCATTTCTCCGGGGCATCCAATAGTCTTCGAGCATTGCTTGAAACTTGCGGTCATCTCTCAACTGACCTGTTTTGCTATCATAGACCATCTTATTACGATACTGGCTCATCAGTGAGTGCATGTATTGTTCGGCTTTTGCTTTTGGCAAGTTACCAACATCCACATAGAACACTCTTCTTGATGGCGCACGGCTCAAACGGTAAATGATTGCGGCATCTTCAAGCATACGAATTTGGTTCATTGGACGAAATGCTTTGTGTAGATATGAAACTACATTCTTGCGTCTTTCATCTAATAGACCACTGTTCACATAGACAATTGAATCAGGTGAAATCTTCAGAACATTCTTTCGATCTCCTTCTGTTTCAAGATTAAAAACACCAGTTTCAGAATATAGATAGTATTCATTATATTGCTGATTGATTTTGATTTCATCCATTCCGATGCGTGTAGTTTCTTCCTCTG
>Ga0181574_10003589_pt1 | contig 13707 bp, 7 predicted proteins | sample 101ome_24_FD_145600 | JGI IMG/M metagenome (GOLD analysis project Ga0181574, IMG submission 145600) | Coastal salt marsh microbial communities from the Groves Creek Marsh, Skidaway Island, Georgia - 101410AT metaG (spades assembly) | ecosystem: Environmental > Aquatic > Marine > Intertidal zone... | reverse complement strand
ATCAAAGATCCGTCGAGTGCATCTCGCAGCGTTGCCCGACCAACCACGGAAACACTCGCATAGGCAACGACTGCCGCTGCGGTGAGGTAAATGGTCCAGTCTGCACCTTGTACCATCAAGTCAAGCGCCCAGAGAAAAACGGCTGGCTTGGCCCAAACGATCCAATGTTCGTTGGGAACACGGCGGTCGTTGTGGTCCATCCAAGCAGCCCAGCCCATCCCAAGAAGCAAAACAGCGGTTCGAGTCCACCCCAAAATGGCCTCGTTGGTCGCCTCCATAGACCAACCATAACGGCCATCAACTTAAAGACGGCCACCGATTAGGGAAAATTGCGTGCTTCCGGGTGAGTCCTATGAATATCGAAGAGCGATTAGAACAAGTTGCATCCGTCATCAACCAAATTGATGACCCGAAGGTCCCTCGAAACATCCGACGTCAAGCCAAAGAAGCCTGCGACAACTGGCTCTTGAACAAGGACAAGAAATTGGATGTCCGCATCGCTATGGCTCAATCTAAATTGGAAGAACTGGACGAGGACCCAAACATCCCGCCAGAATTCGGCACGTTGATCCTCACCATCAACACCGAATTGGAGCGAATCCTCACCGAAGTGCTTTGATTCATTCTTCCTCTTCTGCTGCATCGAGTGCAAACACGAGCTTCCCGAGGAACAAGCGTTCTTTCACGCTGAGTTTCCCTTCGGTGACGATTTCCTCAAATTGCTGACTCCAGGTTTCTTGTTGGGCCATGTTATCAATGCCCACACGAATCAAGGCGATCTGGTCAACACTCAGTCGACCACGTCGCAGGGAATATTCTGCTGCGATGCGTGCAGAAATCAATTTGACATCCTCATCGGTGTACCCCAAGACGGTTTGCAAGTCGCGGAGCATGCGCTCCTCATAGGCCGTGATACGGCCGTCCTTGATGGCTTCACGCCAAGCCTCCTCAAGGGTTGGAGCGCGCTCCGATAGCAAGATGGCAAGCGGACGCGTGGCATCGATGTTTTCCAGAACAATCTTGAGGATGACAACCAAGGGAATGGAGAGAATCATGCCTACGATGCCCCAGACCCAGAACGAAAAGGCCGTGACCACCAACAGCAACACCGGAGAAATGTCAAGGGCGCGGCCGGCCCATCGGGTCTCGATGATATTGCCCCAGAGCTGCTGATTACCGAGCAGAAGGACTGAGAGAATGATCAGCATCGTTGGGTCCAAGAGAATGAAACCGAGCAGAAGTGGAGGAATGGTGGCGAGCAGGGAACCGATGTAGGGCACGTAGTTGAGCAGGAACGTCAGCAGGGCCCATGTGAACCACAGGTCGATACCAAATGCCAACATGATGATTCCAGCACAAACACCTGTGCCAAATCCAACACCCGTCTTGACAACAACATAGGTGTTGACGCTCGCTTCGATTTGATCACGAATCATGTGGACACGTTCACTTGCTCCACCCGGATAAGCACGTTCAATACGACCTGGTAGCAAACTTGCTTCAAAGATGATGAAGAGCAAAAAGAACAGTACGGTTACACCCGTGATAAAGAAGACACCAACGCTGGACAGCAGCACGCCCATCGCATCGGTCAACCCGGATCCTTCTGACAACAGGCCCATACTGTTGAGGTCCTCATCGAGGGTGCCGTTGACCGTGGCTCCTGAGTCAAGAATGCTCTTGCCGAGCAAAGGCATGCCTTTGACATCGGACCATCGGCCGTTCAGTTTCTCGGTGTATTCGTCCATGCGTTGGTCATCATCGAGGAAGTTTGCAGTTTGCTGGTAGGCGAAAAATCCTGCACTCAAGACGATGAGAATCGCCAACATAAGCATCGTGATGTAAGATAGCATCAACGGGAAGCCTTTCTTGGAAAGAAAATCTGCCCCCGGTTTCAAGACAAAATACATGCCGAGTGCAATGAAAAGTGGCTGGAGGACATCGATGAGCTGAATGAGCCAAACGGTCACCAACGTCATGATGATGGCCGCGTGCGAGAGAACGGTGAGACGGTTGCGGAACTGCTGCGTGTTCCAAGATGGCCCGTCTTCCATGACCTTCGGTGAAGCCATGACCTCTTCAAGACTTCTCAACAACAACTGGCGCCGTTTCAACAGGCAGTTCAGGGAGCCCGGGGAGACGGAGGGTGAGGAGGGCTGAAATTACCATCAGCAAGCCGCACAGGTGAAACGCCGTGTGATAGTCAAAGGGATACGTGCCTGAAACGGTCCACTCCCAAACAAGGCCACCGGAGAGGGGTCCAAAAATACGGGCGAAGGCACCCAGTGACTCTTGAGCCCCCATCACGACGCCCAAATCGTACCCTTCCTCCCTTGCAATCCGAGTAAGATAGGTGCTCGAAGAAGGTTGGAAAATGCCGTTACCAATGGCAATGCAACTGCAAACCAGGAGCATTTGTATCCAGGCCATCGAAGCCTGCGTGTAGGGAATCAGCACCAACCCAAGTCCTGTGACGAAAATGGAGGCTGGAATCAATCGTCGTGTTCCAAATTTTCTCGTCAGGGGGCCAATCAACACCGCTTGGGTGAAGATGCCAAGCAAACCGATCATAGCGAAGACTCGCCCGTTGTCTTGCTCAGAAAACCCAAGACCTCCCAGGCCAACATCCATTTCGGTGTAAAGAATGAAGACGGCGTGCATGACCGTGAACCCAAAGATGAACAGCATGGATACCCAAATCATGGCCCCAATGCTTGCAGTACGAAGCATGGCCACAGAATTTCTCGCCATCCCCGTCATGTGCTTGCCCCAAGAGGTGTGATGTTGCACAGTTTTTCTGTCCTCTGCTGCAATGGATTCTGGGAGTTTGAAGTAGGCCAACACCAAGGAGCCCGCAGAGAGCGCACTCGCAATCACACAGGGTAGCAGGTAGGGATAGGTGTCAAAGACCGTGCCAACAAACAAGCCCCAACGGTCGGCTGGGTTGGAAAATTCGCCTCCGATGAACGGGCCAATGGTGAACCCCAACCCAAACGCTGCACCAATCAGACCCATTCGTGTGGCGAGTTGTTTTGGCGTGCTGACATCACCAATGTATGCTCTGGCAACGGCGATGTTTCCGTTGAACACGCCAGCAAAGAATCGCATGGCCAACGCAAACAAGAGCGTGTTTGCGAAGCCAAAAGCGGTGAAGAATACAGTGTTCCCAATCAACCCCACCATCAACACAGGACGGCGCCCGATGCGGTCCGATAGTGACCCCCAGAACGGTGAGGACAGAAATTGGGCTGCTGAATAAGCGGTCATCAGCAACCCGACCCACAAGCCAATTTGCGTGACGTTTTGGCCAGCAGCGAGGTCCTTGACCAAATAGGTCAGGAAGGGGATGATGATTCCGAAACCGATCATATCTATGACCGTGACGAGGAACAAGACCAACAAGGCCCCCTTTCCAGCATCCTTAACCGGCTCACTCACGCTCTCACCAGCGTTGGGTCATCTCAAGCCTTTTTGTATTCAACCACGATAATCCCAAGTGGGAGGCTAATTCTTGGAGGATTAGACCAACGAGATTTTGCTCTGGACGTCGGGTGTTAAACGGTCAATCACCGCTTCAAGGCGCTCCACGAGGCTTGCTTTCTGTTCGTGCTTGATAAGCGCATACATCATCACTTCGTCAAGTGTGTCAACTGCCACAACCTCAACCATCTCTTCGAAGCGGTCGTCGAGCAGGACATCCTGCATGTTTGCACGTGGAACGACGATGGTCTTGACACCCGAGCGAGCGGCCGCCTCGATCTTTGCCGTCACGCCACCAATGGGCAGAACCTCACCTCGAACAGAGAGCGAGCCTGTCATGGCGAGGTCTTGACGAATGGGGATGTTCTCCAGAGCAGAAATGATGGCTGTCGCAATGGTGATGGAGGCTGAGTCACCATCCACGCCGTGTGTATCAACGAACTGAATGTGAATGTCGTAGTCTGAAATGTCCTTGCCCGTCAATTTCTTGATCACAGCGCTGACGTTGGTCACGCTCTCTTTGGCCAGGTCTGAAAGACCACCGGTTGCGTGGATTTTACCGCCTCCACCTTGTGAGGGCGTCACCAGTGCTTCAACAGGTAACATGATGCCGCTGAAGTCGGAGAGACCGGAGTTGGCACCCAGGACCGCCAACCCGTTGACTCGCCCGACACGCTCTCCGCTGTTGACCAGCATGGCGTAGTCTTGGCGTCGTTCAATCATACGGTCGGCCACTTGCTGTTCAAGCGGCTTGGCGATGTTTCGAGCACCGAGCACGTGTTCTGCAGAGGTGAACGGTGCGCCGGCTTCAACGGCGAGGTCACCTGCAATTCGCACGAGACCACCGAGTTCACGGAGGCGGAGAGACAGCTTGCCACGGCGACCGGCTCGACGTTGGGCTTCTCGCAAGATGATGGCGACGGCGCTCTTGTCAAAATGAGGTATTTCGCGCACCGTGTCTTGGTCTCGCAAGACTTCTTGAGCGATGAAACGAATCAAACGGCGCCGATTCCGAGAGGTGTCGGGCATTTCCGAGTTCACATAGACCTCGTATCCATAACCACGGATACGGCTTCGGAGGGCCGGGTGCATGCCCTGAATGGCATCGAGGTTCCCCGCTGCGATGAGAATGAAGTCACAAGGTACGGGCTCGGTCTTGGTCAGCGCACCTGAAGACCGCTCCGAGCGACCGGAGATGGGGAACGCACGGTCTTGCATGGCGGTCAGCAAAGCCTGTTGCTCTTCCAAACGAAGGAGGTTGATTTCGTCGATGTAGAGCACACCCTTGTGCGCTCGGTGAATCGCTCCGGGCTCAACACGGTCGTGTGCAGGTGTTTCCATACCACCCGATTGGAACGGGTCGTGGCGTACATCGCCAAGCAACGAGCCTGAAAGCGTGGCGGTTGCGTCAACAAACGGAGGCAATTCGTTGAGGTCGTGTTTAACAAGCACCTTGGGAATACGGCTGTCGTCAACGGCCCCCAAACGGCTACGGATAAACATGTAACCGAAAACGAGCAAGAAACCTCCGAAAAGGAGCGTGAACAAATCCCCGCTTTGAAGAGCGGCAATCAGCAAGAGGAAACCGATGGCAGCAAAGGCGATGAACAGCATTCGTTGAGACTTTTCGCGTTGCTGGCGGATGGCCTCTTTCTGAACCTTGACGATGCGTTCAGCACGCCCTGCGGGTACCGTTCGAACACGAGGAACGTTTTCGTCGTCCTCGTTGGGGTAGACCAAGACATCTTCAAGAGCGTCTTTCGGAAGCAAGTCCGTCATCGACTTGGCGAGCATTGACTTGCCAGTTCCCGGATCGCCAATCATCAACATGTGCCGACGTTGCTCTGCGGCCTTCTTGATAACGACCGATCCTGCTTCTTGACCGATGACTTGGTCGACCAGTCGGTCGGGTATGGGGACATCGGCAGTGGATTCAAAATCCACGGAGGCAATCCATTCCTCAACCGACGCCGAGAGAACCTCGTCAGCCCCCGTGGGTTCTGGAGACCAAACGGTGACGGTTTCTCCCTCAGGCACGGCCTCAACCGCAACGGTCTCTTCCGTTGGAACCTCTGTGGGCTCCTCAGAAACATCCGCTGCGTCTTCGGGCACGATTCTTCCTCTCCTCACTCCCCTTTAGGGCTATGCTTTTGCCATAACCCCTGTCAAGGGGTCATAAATCTTGCATTCACTGGTTGATTTGGTCGAGGTACTGCTGGCCGTAGTGGACCCATTGCTCCATTGACCAACCGGCGGGCAAGCCACCTGGCGGGAGTGGAGGTCCTGCCATCTGGGCAGGAGAAACGGGTGGAGGGGCCACCGCTGCAATGGGCGCTACGGGTTGCTGGAAGAGGTCTTGGGCACCGCCGTACATCGAGTTGGCAACCGCATCGTGGGCTGGGAGCATAGCTTCGTTCCACTTGGCGTCTTCGGCCTCAGAGCCACCACCGCCACGCATGAACATCAAGCCGAGGAGAGCAGCGACGATCACGACGCCGAGCACGATGAAGATGATGTTCATGTTCATGCCTTCTTCAGCATCGGCACCGTTGGATTGAACGTTCTCTTCTGGACAGTCAGCACGCGGGTCGTCGCAAGCAACATCCAACTTGGATTCGAGTTCCATTAAACGAGCCTCGAGCACGGTTGAGTCGTCGGTACCTTCAGCAAGTGCTAATTCAGCCTCTTCAATATCGCTGATGAGGTCAGCAACGTACCACACGAGCAGTTCATCCTCCATGTCAACAGGAGCGGGGAGAGCCTCGGTGGTGTACCACTTCGTTTGGTCCGAAGTCTTGTACTCTTGACCAGCGTTGTCAACGGCACGAACGGTCAATGAAATGTAATCCATGTTTCGCATACCGTTGGTTCGGGCGTAACCACCGTCGCCGTAGGCTGATGGAATGTTCATTTCCTCGGTCCAACCCATGTTCGAGCGAGAGAGGTCGAGGTCGTACTCCCAGAATCCGTCGCATGTGCCCGACAAGTCGTTGCACAGGGACCACGTAAGCGAGACGACGTTGAAGGTCGGTGCGCTGTCGGTGAAGAAGAAGGTGGCCGTGGGCGTTTGTGTTTCGTAGGTGTCGGCCATGTTAACATAGAGGTGGCCGCTTCCATCGTCGTTCTTGGAGATGTAGAAGGGAAGGGCATCAAAGACGTCGACGGTCATGATGTAACTGTTGGTGGCAAAGCCGTCGGTGGCGGAGATGGTCACCGTCTGCTCACCGACCTCCTCAAACAGGAGAATCATGTTCCCGTCAAGGATACTGTAGCGAGCAGCTCCAGGTTCGGATGGCGTGACGGTGATGAACGCTTGGTCAACAGAACTGTCAACATCAGACAAGCGAGATTTGAGGTTGATGACCATCTGCTTGTTGGTTTTGAGCGAGAAGGATTCAATGTCCGTCATGTCAATGCGAGGAGCGTCGTTGATTGGGTTGATGCGAATCGTCACCGTTTGGTCGGAGTATTGCTCGCCATCACTGGCACGAAGGGTGACCACCGTCTCTCCGTTAACATCGTCGTCAACGGCCTCATAGCCAAGCGTTGCGCCACGGAGTTCCACTGAAATGGCTTCTGGGTTGGTGTTGTCCATGATTTGGAGCGTGAGGCCTGAGGTGTCAACGGGCTCGCCCTCGTCATCCGTGTCGGAAAGGAAAGTGTTCAATGTCAACACGCCGCTACCGCCTTCGTCCATTGTTTGGATTGGCAAACCTTGCCAGCGTGGTTGACCGTTTTCAATCACGTTGAACAGGAGTGTTCCATAGGGCAGTTGACCGGTGTCGCTGTAGTCGCCGCCGTCATCGACATAGACTTCGATCCCTTTCTGTCCCTCACAACCGCTCTCGTAGGGGAAGAAGACTTCCAGTTCTTCGGAGGCAGCGTGCCAAGCGACGAAGTTGTCACTGTCCGAGGTCACGATGAGTTGAGACAAGGGCGTCTCTGGGTCGGCAATGTGCCCGACCATGTTCACTTTGGTACTGATGTCGCACATCACGGTCGGCACGGGGTTTGCTGTCACAGTAGGCCGGCCGTTAGCGAGTGTGAAGGCGTCGGAAAATTCTGACCACATGCTCGTTTGAGCACGGCTATCCACTGTACGGGTACGGATGTCGTAAACGCCAGCAGACATTTCCATGCTGGGCGTAACGATGTATTCACGACCCTCAGCAGGTTGATCGCGGAAGAGAATGTTTTCACCGCCGGAGACGATGCTTGCATCCCAGGCGTTTTGACCAGCAGGTGATACTTCCACCTCAAAGGTCATCGTATCAATGCTGTCAACGTTGTCATCTGCGTCGCCCTTGGCGAGCACCGTCACGAATTCGCCCCGCTCCACGACGTTGGAGTTGAGGATCTCAGGGGTCTTGGCGACCGGTGGGCGGTCGTGATCCACGAGGACCTCAGCGATATTGTTCGAGGCACTCATGTCGCCAGTGAGCCCGGTGAGGCGAGCGCCAAAGGTGGTGGACCAGGCGTTGGCAGGTAGGCTCGAGGTGTCAAAGGTTGCCGTTCCCGTGAGGAACGAGGAACCAGGAGCAACGTTGAGGGTTGGGACGTTGACCGAGTCAATGGCGGTGGTGGTTGCCCCGTTCTTGTAGAAGAATTCCAGTTGACCGCCGTCAGTGTAGTCAAGGTCGCCGGTGTTCTTGACGTCAGCATTGATGGTGATGGTGTCACCCCGCATGTAAGATGCGGTTCCTTGGTCGTTGGTCACTGCCAATCCAGAAACGCCGATGTCCATCTTTGGACCCATGGTGGAGTCAATGGCGTGGTAGACGTGAGGAGAAGAACCGCCGACGGAGACTTGGTTGCCGCTCATGAGCGCAGCGACGACAACAGCCTTGTTGATACCGCCAGGCACAACGGATGTTGGAATTGAGGTCCACGATTCGCTTGCCTCGGTGGACGAAACGGTGACGCTGTGGAAGGAGGTACCGCTTCCGGAATTCTTGGACTTGTAGGTGTCGCCAGCGGTCAGCCAAGCCATCCAGCAGTTGTAACCGTGGGGGATACCGGAGGAGTAGGAGTAACCCGTGCAGTCCTTGTCAACCAAAGCCGCATAGAGCTTCATGTTGGATGCAGGTGTTCCTGATCCTGTATACTTGTAATTGATGGTGACATCGTAGTTGTTGCCGTTCTGGGAAATGGCTGCAGACATGCCGTAGTCGTTAACGGTGCTGTGCATGCCGCCACCGTTCGAGAAGAGCGAATCGTAGGTGGTGTATTGGGAGTTTGCACCGCTCTGTCGCTGGTCGTTTCGGTCGCCAAAGTAGGCATCGGGTGCGCCACCGGTGGTCCATGCCCAGTTGTAGGGTGCAACGTTGCCTGCTCGTGCCGTATCGGTATCACCGTAGGATGCGGACATGTAAGTGACATAGACGTATTCGTCTGGGTGGTTCTGCTTGATAGAGTGGTGGGCGTCGGAACCGCCACCTGTCTTCGAGCAGTGACCACAGTTGTCGGAGGAGATGTATTGGCCGAAGACGACGTGGCCAGGACTTGTGGCTTGTGATGGATTTTGGATGACGATTTCTTCCTCGAGCTGAATGGGTGTTTGGTACAATTCCCCCATCATTCCTGAAGCAAGGCTTCCAACGAAGACGGCAACGATGACCAAGGCGATAATGCGGGCTGCGGGTTTCATATCACCACCACGCCGAGGAGGGTATATGAAACACTCGCTCTACTGTCTGGTTTGGCAATTTGAAAACATGCGAGCAGCACGCCGATGATAGAGATTGAAAGTGAACCTTAACACCTCATGGATGTTCGCCCGGACGTGGCCAACGAATCGTGGGCGGTCCTCGCCGAGGAGAACGGGAAAACATACGTGGTTGAACTGGTCGATTCGCAAACGAAAATCAAGGGACTTGGTGTCTTCAATCCGGCCACGACCTTGGCTGAGATTGATGTCGGCAAGACCGTCGTCATTGGTCAAAAAGAGGTGCGACGTTTGCCGCCGAGGTTGCCCGAATTAAGCAAGGGGATGGTCCGAAGAGCCCAAACAATCGGTAGCAAGGACGCAGGGTTCATCGTCGCCCATCTCGGCTGTGGGCCGGGCGATACGGTCCTCGAAGCCGGCATCGGGAGTGCAGGATTGTCACTTTACATCGCCCGGGTGTTGGGGGAGAGCGGTACGCACATCACGGTTGAACCAAGAAACGAACACGCCGAAGTCGGTCTTGAAAATTTGAGAAGGGCGAGAGAGAGTTGGACCGCATTTCCAACCCATCACCATGTTGAAGGAACCATTGAGGAAGCGGTGGACGAGATTTCAACGCTCACCAGTTCAGTCGACGCCATCGTCCTCGATCTTCCCGACCACCCCCCCGCCATCGCTGCCACTGCTCACCTTCTCACGCCCGGCGGCCGATTAGCGTGTTACTGCCCGGTCACATCCCAACTCGAGCGGGCATGGGAGGCTTGTGAGGCCGCAGGTCTAACCGTTGAATGGGCAGGAGAACTCATGCAGCGTGAATGGGGGCGGGCATCAAAAGGCGGCATGCGTCCGGTGAACGGCCCGTTTGGCCACACAGCGTTTTTACTCGTGGCTCAGCGTTTGTAGGCCGACCTGACCGATGGCGTTCGAGCAAAAACGGTCGCACAAGAACGACGTGTCACTCCACCACGCGTATCTTGTTGCTGCACTGTGGACAAGTGAATCGGAACGGTGGAACGCTGCCTCTTGGAACGCCCAACCGTGCATCGCAGGTCGGACAATTGACCTTGCTTTCGCCGTCCAAGCGGCATTCGTTGTAGCCGAGTTCGGGAAGGTCCTCCTCGGGTTCCTCCTCGTCATCGAGCACTTCCTCCTCAAACGATTTCTCTTCGTCCCCAGCGGGGCGACGACGCAGACGAAGAACCGCCGCAACGGCGATGAGCCAACCGAGACCCATTGCGCCAAGCGTCGCAGGTTGACTGACAGAAACGCCGAGCGGGAGAGAAAGACCGTTCGGTGGAAGTTCGGGACCCTCGATGGTGACCTTCAGCGGAAGGGAATCGTCGGACGTGAGGACTCCTCCACCGGCAGAAGTGGCTCGCACAACAAGCTCTGCAGCCCCTGAACGAGCGGTGTTTGAGGTCATGGTCATTTTGAATTCCATGCTCGACCCTGGCGTCAAAGTGTACTGGTTTGTTGCTGCCTGATCGCTCATACGGACCCAGTTAACCAACAGCAATCCCTCATCTTGTCCGAGGATGGAAAGTGAACCGGTAACCTCGGTGTTGGCCATGTTCTCAATGGTGAGGACCACAGAAGTTGAACTGTCAACGCCGAGCGAGGCTTTTGCCTCGTCGAACGACAGCGCAACGAGGGCGCTCCCTGGCCAGTCAGCTTCTACGGTGTAGAAGATGGCTTGCTCGATGGCGACGTTGGTCCGAACAGCACTGACGGCACGGAAGACGATGGCCTTCTGGCCTGCTGCGGCATCGTTGGAAACGACGCAGGACCAACCCAGCGGGTCGGATGAAAGACCGGGAGCCAACGTGACGCTGGCATCCAAACCACAGTCTGTCCCGACCGTGGTGATGGAAAACGTGTCCTCCACGTTGCCAGTGTTGGTGACAAGGATGCTACCGAAAACCGATTCCCCGGGCTTAGCAGCAACGACATCGCCGAGGAGAGTGAGGTTGGCATTGGCGCCAACAGGTTCCACGCCGACGCTCAGGGAATCGGTGCTGCTCGAGTCGGTGGTCGACATGACGTTGAAAGTGTATTCCACGCCATCAACCGGTGCTCCTTGTTGCACTTCACGCACGCCGATTGAAACCGTTTGCGTTGAGCCCGCACTCAACTGGAAGGTGGACGGGGTCACCGTAAACTCGAACCATTCTCCCGCAACTTCGGAAGACCATTCAATCACATAGACATCCGATTGGGTGCCGAGGTTGGTGACATCCACCAGCATCGTGTTCACTTGAACAGGATTGGCTAGTAGACGGGATTGGACAGTGTTCGCCACGACCTCGGCACGGTCGAGTAACAACAGGTCGAAATCGAACGCTTCGGACAAACCTGCTCCGTTGTAGGACAGTGACACACTCGTGGTCGAGGGAGTGGCGCCCGTCGAGGCAACGAAGGTGAACGTCATTGTGGTCGACGATGATCGCTCAAGCAGCACCGGCTCTTGGTCAAAGGAGGCGGTCACGCCTGCAGGCAAGCCGAAGAGTGTGGGGGACAGTGAGAGATTGGATGTCCCCGTGTTGGTGAGCGTGATGTTCATGCTCGCTTGACCTCCGGGTGAGAGGAGTACCCTGTCTTCACCCGGCCCTGCAAGGTCAAAGGAAGCCACTTCCAGAAGCAAGACATCCACGTCAAGGGTGCTGGTTTGACCTTCATAGTTGGTTGCAAATCCTTGGTTAAACATTCCAGAAAGGGTGACGTCTCCTTTGGTGTTCACGGTCCACGTACCCGTCTGACCTGCCGCAACGGTGACTCCGGAAGCACTGACGAGCACCGTTTGAAGTTCATTGGAGGGGAGGATGTCAAGGAAGAACGTCGCTTCGTCGCTGCCGTGGTTCATGACCCGCAGTTCGTAGTTTGCACCAACATCCGGAACGATGTCAACCGAGTCTTGAGGTCCGCTGAGCGTGAAATTAACGGCTTCGTCAATGTTCACCGTGAAGACCAATTCGGCAAGCATCACGGTTGTATCGGCCACATCATGGTGAGCGTGCAACGTAAGCTCGCACACGTCGGTGCGAACCGCCGAGGCATCAACATCAACTTGGACCCCAACGTCGGCGACATCGGTAGGCTGCAGCCCGGGGGTTTGAGCGTCGACCATGGACACCGTGCACAATACGTTTGAGGAGGATATTGACCAGTCGAGATCGAGTTCGGTGTTTCCAGTGTTCGTGACCTGCACGTTTGTGGCCGTGCTTTGTCCTGGGAGGAAGTGGTTGCTTTGGTCAAGGAAGGCGAGAGCGAGGCTTGGTTCGGGTTCAACCTCCACCACCAGCACCGTCGAGGAGGAGACGTTGCCGTTGGTTGAGCCAACCGTGAGTCGATATCCATAGTAGTCAGGGACAGCGTCAGAGGGGACAGTGACCGACAGCGTCACCGATTGTGATGCACCAGCCGCCATGTTGCTCAGTTCATCGTCAGCCCACTGAAGGTACCAGCCCGCTGGGACAGCACCGCCAAGTCCGAAGGCTGCGGTGCCACCAACTTCCCAGGGGTAGTAGGACATCCCTGATGTTTGGTTGAACACCGTGTCGTCGGCTGCTTGTTGAAGGGCCAATTTTGTGGTGGCGTTGAGGTTTATCGTGTCGGTGGAACCCACACAGGCGTCTCCGGTCAGCGAAGCATGCAACACGCAAGCGGCCAAGTACGACCCTGTGAGGGATGGATGGCTCCCGTCAGAGGTGTAGAGATCGTAGAACAAATTGCCGCTGCTCGTAGGGTCGTCACCATCGGCAACGACGGCATCGTGCACCGTTTTGAACGCCAAGCCGACAGGTGCAATCCAGACCGTGTTTCCGGCGGCAGTTATGTTTTCTGCGTATCGCGTGTACCCTTCTACAAGCCGTTCTTGCATGTCGGTGAAGTTCTGATTAATGTCGTTGTACTGATGCCATTGGGTGCCTGATTCTCCGCTTCGACGACCCCAAGTCATGAAGAGAACTGCCTCAGCGCCTTCTGCCTCAATCTCACCGCTCAAGAGCACCGAGGCGTTCTTGCTCTCTTGCCAGTTTGTATCGTTTGAAGGCAAGGAAGGCACTTGGCTTTGGTCCTGAAGTACGACATAATCCCAGGATGAGGAACGCAGCGTCGTGTTCCATTGGTGGCCCGATGTGTTGAGGTTTTGCCAGTGCTGGGAAAGGACCATGCCCCCCCCTGTGAGCGGGGTGACACCACCGTCGTAACCGTCTGCGTCGACAATGGATTCCACAACGGATGCGAGGTTGTTGGATGAGGTGTAGCTGTTGCCGTACATCAGAACATCCACCGAAGTGGTGCTGTTGTTGCCCGAGGAATTGGTGCTCGTGTTGGAGTGGTTGGCCCACCAGCCTGCGAGGTCCGGTTCAACCGCGACGTCGAGCAGAAGCGTGTCGGTCACCGAACCGAGGTTGGATGCCGAGAAGGTGAGGTTCGTGCTTGAACCGGCAGCCATGCTGACAAGTCCTGACCCCGCAGATGCCAAAGATGGATGGTAAGACGGAGCGACCGTCACTTGAACCACATGGGATGTGCTGGCGTTCGTTGATGTGTCGGTGGCCGTC
>Ga0181574_10003583_pt1 | contig 13724 bp, 8 predicted proteins | sample 101ome_24_FD_145600 | JGI IMG/M metagenome (GOLD analysis project Ga0181574, IMG submission 145600) | Coastal salt marsh microbial communities from the Groves Creek Marsh, Skidaway Island, Georgia - 101410AT metaG (spades assembly) | ecosystem: Environmental > Aquatic > Marine > Intertidal zone... | reverse complement strand
CGGGGGTGGTCTTCTCGGGGGCCGGCGTCGTCGCGCGGCGGGGCCGCCCGCGCTCGCGCGCGCCGTCGCCCTCTGCGGCGACACGGAGCCGGCCGTCCGGCGGGGGGCGGCGAGGGCGCTCCCGGGCCTCCTGGCGCGGGCGGGGCGCTTGGGCGGCGACGGCGGGGGCGCGGCCGCTGTCCTCGCGCGGGAGCTCGCCGCGCTGCTCGACGACGAGGAGCCGGCGGTGCGGACGGTGGCCATGGCGTCCCTGGCGACCGCCCTCGCCGACGCCGCGGGGGCCGACGCGGCGGCGTCGACCTCGACGTCGTCGTCGTCCCCCTCGGCGTCGGCGGCCGCCGATTTGGGGGCCGTCCTCCTGCCCGCGGCGGCGGCAGCCTGCCGCCGCCTTGCCGCTGAGGAGAACGAGGCACGACGGGCGCCGGGGCTGCCTCGGCCGCCGTGGGCCGGGGCGGAGCTGCGGGGGGCGGCCAACCTGTTGGGGGCCCTGGGGCGGGGCCTGGCGCCAGCCCTCGCGGCCGGCCGCGCGGCGGCGTCCGCCGCCGCCGCCGATGCCGTCTCCGCCCTCCTCGCCCTGGCCGCGCGCCTCGGGGAACCCGCTAGGACGGGGGCGGCCGTCCGCGTCGCTGGCGCGACGGGCCTCGGTGGCCTCGCCTGTGCCGCGTCCGGCGGCGGCGACGTTGACGCTCGGGCGGCCGTCGTCGCGCTCGTGTCGAGCCTCCTGCGGGACCCGCACGCGCCGGTCCGGACGGCGGTCCTCGCGGCCCTGCCCGAGGCGGCCGAGGCCCTCGGAGCGGCGGGGGGCGAACGGAGCGGCGCCCCCGGCCTGTGGAGGGCCGTGATGGACGGGGCCCTCGCCCGGCCCGACGCCTCCGACGCCGACGCGGGGGTCCTGGCGGCCGCGGCGCGCTCCGCTCCGCGAGTGCTCGCCGCAACGGGGGAGGAGGGCCGCGGCGCTCGTCGGGCCGAGCTTCTGGGGGCGCTCGAGCGGCTGATGTCTCTCGCGGCGGCCGCCCCCGCCTCAGCTCCCCCCGCCGTGCCAAAGCCGACGACCGACGGCGACGCCGCCGCCGCCCCTCGCGCGCCCCCCGTGTCGTCGTGGCGCGTTCACCTGGCCGTCGCCCGATGCGTCCGGGACCTCGCCGACGGCGGTGGTCTGAAGGGAGGGGGCGACAAGGGGGGCGCCTCGGACGCGGGACGCGCGGCGGCCCTCGCCCTCCGCGTTGCCGTCGCCGCCGGCGCTGCCGACGGGGCCTGCTCCGCTGCCGCCGAGGCCGTCGCGGCGTGCGTCTGCAGTCTCGACGCCCCCGCCGCGGCACGCGCCGACGCATGGACGTCTGCCGTCGCGGCCCTCGCCCTGTCCCCCCAAAGCGGCCTCCGGGTCGCCGCGTCCGACCTCCTCTCGGCCGCCCTGTGTCGTGCGTCAGCCCGGTTCGGCAGAGAGGCGGTGGCCCCCCCCCTCCTTGCCCTCCTCGCCGACCGGCGGCCCGGTCCGCGCCTTGCCGCCCTCGCCGTCGCCCCGTCGCTCCATCGATGCCTGCGCCTGCCCGAAGATGCCGCAGACCTGGATCGCCTCGCGGCTGCGGCGGCGGCATCCGAGCGCGCTGGCTCAGGGGGTCCTGCTGACGCCGCCGCGACCGTCTCCGCCCGCGCCTTTGCGATCTGGCTGCGCCAGTGCCCGCCGCGCGTCGGGCGGGCGAGCGTGGCGAGCCCCTCTGCCTACGACAGGTGGGACGTGGCGCGGGAGGCGGCGGAGGACGCTGCGGCGGGGACGTGGGGGGCGCAGCCCCTTGCGCCGGCCGCCGCGGCCCGCCTCGCCGCCGATTTGGCCGGTTGGACGCGGAGGGGGGCGGGCGCGGCGCCGGTGCCGGGCAGTGGGCTCCCGTCGGCCAGGGCGCGCGCGAAGGACACCCTCAGGGGGGGGGTTTCCTCGCGGCGGGTGTCGGTGCCAGGATCCGTCGCTGCCGCCGCCGCGGCCGACGCCGTGGGTGGGATGTCGCTCTCCGGACCTCGGAACCGGACCTCGGAGACGGGGGCGGCGGGGGGGCGAGGAGGGGGACGGGCGTTGCCGACGCGCGCGTCGAGCCGTGACGGAGCCACCGCAAAAGGCGGGTTGTCGTCGTCGTCCGCCTCGGCGGCTGGTCGGGGCGGGGAGACGGTGCGCAAGCCCGTTGGCGCCAAAGGACCGATGGGAGCCGTCAAGGGTCCGACGCCCCGCGCCAGGAAGTAGCGGTCGAGAAAGTACAACGCGAGAGAGCGCGATGCAGGAGGCCATGTGAGAACCATGGCAAGGTGTGCTCGGGTAGCGAGCACCCCGAAGCTTCGTCCCAGCCCCGGTCGAGGCTGCGTCAGCTAGACGTAGAGATGCAGTTTGAGGGGCGGCACGTTGGGGGAGGTGAGCGTGGCGCAGCGGCGTCGTCCTGCGGTCCCTCTGGGCGACATTGGCCTCGCGCGCATCCGCCTTGCCGCCGTGAAAGCGTCTCTCGTGGCCGTCGCGACCGTCCGACATATATAAAAGGTCATGAGCGATGGGAAACGACCATCGAAGAGACAATCGAATCCGTTCAGAGACCCCTGAACGCCCCTCCCGAACCCTCCCGAACCCCACGCCCCCACTGACCCACCCTCGCCGCACTCGCCCACCTTGCAGAGGGGGAGCCCCCCCCCGCCCATCGCCCCACCTGGAGCGGGAAAGCAATCGTGCCCGACCGGGCCGCGCATGAGAAGACCCTCCTGGCCGCCCGCGACTTTGGGCATGAGAGGCACGAGATGCTGCCTGACCCGTTGGGGGTCGTGCCCGGGGTCCCCAGCCACGCCGAGCCCCCTGAGCGCTTCGCCCTCGACGCTGAGTTGCCTGCCACGGCCCCTCCGGGCTCGACGTTCGCCGCGGAGGAGCGGGCCCGCAGGCTGGCGCGCCGCGACGCCGAGGAAGCCGAGCTGGCGCGGCGTGGGGCGAGGGACGAGGAGAGAGAGGCGGCGCGGTGGCAGTCGCAAGAGGACGCTTGGCGGCACGAGCAGGAGCGCGTGGCAGCGCTACAGCAGGGCGCGGCGGGGTTGAAGAACCGCGGCTCGCTCCCGGTCAACCCTTTAAACCTCGCGTACGACGATTCGGAAGCGGGACGCAAGCTCCGTGCCGCCGATGAGGAGACCAAGCGCCGGGCCCGCGAGCGCGCCGCCTTCCTGCACTCCAAGCTACACGCCGACCATGGATATGATCTACTCACGGGGGTGCCGAAGGGGCCGCAGCCGGGTGCGCCGCGCGCCGACGCTTGACGGTGAGGCCATTGGATGACGAGTCGGCCAGGGCCCGTCGAGTTCGAAACCCCGATCAACCTCTTCATACTCCCCCCGGTCGAGCACCACGCCACTTCCTCCACGCGCGCCTCCCCGCGCGTCCAAAGGCGAGAAGCGCCCCTCTTTGCCGGCTTGCCTGTTCGCCGCCGCTTCCCGTTTCGTCGGCGGCGCCTGACAAACCCGATCGGGCCGCTTCCCGAGCCTCTCCCCGCGGCGTTGCGATCTTCGCATCGCATTCCTTCAATGACCGGTCCAGCAGCCCCTCGCCGTTCACGGAGCCCGCCGATTGCTGGCGACCCAGCGTCGAAGAAGCGCGTGGCCACCTCCCATCTCGCCTGGAGCAGCCAGCGCCTCCGCCGCGCAATAGACCCGCGCCGCTCCGATCCTCGGTCCGTCTCAGATGCGCGGCATGGTTCTCCGCCGCCCCACGACCCCCAAATGCCTGGCGGCCCGGTCGGGCCGCCACCCTGCCGTGATCGACCAGCATGCGCCCTCCCGAGATGCAGACCATCCCCACCGTCCCCCTGCCCCTCCCTCGCAGCCGTCGTCCGAATCGCGGACCGGCTCCTTTCTCTCTCCACCCGCGTCGGTCGGCTGAGCAACAGCAGCCATGTCGCTTACGTTCGATGAGTACGGCCGTCCTTTCATCATCGTGCGCGAGCAGGACAAGAAGGCACGCGTGAGGGGCATAGACGCTGTCAAAGCCAACATCCAGGCGGCTAAGAGCGTCGCCCGCGTCCTCCGCACGTCCCTGGGTCCCAAGGGTATGGACAAGATGCTGCAGAACCCCGATGGCGACATTACCATCACCAACGACGGTGCGACCATCCTTGAGCAGATGCACGTCGAGAATCAGATCGGGCGCCTGCTGGTCGAGCTGTCGCGGTCGCAGGACTACGAAATCGGAGACGGCACGACAGGCGTCACCGTCCTCGCCGGGTCGCTGCTCGAGATGGCCGAGCCGCTGCTGGACAAGGGCATCCATCCGCTCCGCATTGCCGAAGGCTACGAGAGGGCGTGCGGCGTGGCCCAGACGAGACTGGAAGAGCTCGCCGACGACTTTAAGTTCGATGCCGCGTCGGGCGATCTCGAGCCTCTGATCCAGACATGCATGACCACCCTGTCGTCCAAAATCGTCGGGCGCCACAAGCGTGCTTTCGCCGAGATGTGTGTGCAGGCCGTGATGACGGTGGCGGACCTTGAGCGGGGTGACGTCAACCTCGATCTCATCAAGGTCGAGGGAAAGGTTGGCGGGCGCATGGAGGATACACGTCTCATCGATGGCATCGTCATTGACAAGGACATGTCTCACCCCCAGATGGCCAAGGAGATCAAAGACGCCAAGATCGCCGTACTCACCTGTCCCTTTGAGCCCCCCAAGCCCAAGACCAAGCACCGCGTCGAGATCGACAGCGCGGAAAAGTACGACGCGCTCAAAGAGCAGGAGCGGGCCTACTTCACCGACATGGTCGACCGAGTGGCGACGTCGGGAGCCAACTTCGTCATCTGCCAGTGGGGATTCGACGACGAGGCCAACCACCTGCTGATGCACCGTGGATTGCCCTCGGTGCGGTGGGTCGGCGGTGTGGAGATCGAGCTCCTGGCCATGGCCACGGGGGCGCGCATCGTGCCCCGATTCGAAGAGCTCGATGCGAGCAAACTTGGCAAGGCCGCCATGGTCGAGGAGATCGCATTTGGCACGACGCGCGACCGTATGATCGTCGTCCGCGGCTGCCCCAACACCAAGGCCGTCACCATCCTCGTGCGTGGGGGCAACCGCATGGTCGTCGACGAGATAAAGCGCTCTCTGCACGACGCCCTGTGTGTCGCTCGCAACCTCGTCCGGTCGCGCCGCATCGTCTATGGCGGAGGGTCGGTTGAGATTGCTTGCGCGCTTCGTGTGGCTGACGAGGCCAACCGCATCGGGGGGGTCGACCAGTACGCCGTCCGCGCCTTCGCTGACGCCCTTGAGATGACCCCCGTTGCTCTCGCTGAGAACTCTGGCGTCGCCGCCCTCCAGGCCGTCACTGAGATCAAGGCCCGCCAGGCCGACGAGGGCAATCCCCGCCTTGGCATCGACTGCGTAGGAGCTGGCACCAGTGACATGCGCGAGCAGGGCGTTTTCGAGTCGCTCAATAGCAAGCGGCAGCAGCTCATCCTGGCCACCCAAGTCTGCAAGATGGTCCTCAAGATCGACGACATCATCCAGCCTGCCGCGGGCTACGACTGATCTCGCGATCCGCGGGTGGGGCGTAGGGGTGTGTGGAGTTGTCGGGTTGAATCACGACCCGTCTCTTCTTCTCACCACGGCTGGCTCGATGGCATTTCCCGTCCTGCGTCATGGTGGCTCGGGGGCAGCCGCTGCGCTGTGCCAAGCTCCCGGAGGATCTCGTCGACCGGCCTGGCCTTGGCGACCTCCGGGCTGCGGAAGCCGTCCTGCGTGGCGAGGTTGGCGCCGATAGGGGACAGCGGAGCCGCCGAGGGGCGGGGCCCCAGCCGGCGGCGCTTAGTCATGGGCGGCGCCGGCGAGGGGACGGGGGCGGCGGTGGGGGCCGGCGCCGGGAGCGGCAGCGACAGAGCTGCAGGCGAGGGCGAGGTAGGCTCGGTGGCCCCGACGTCGAGGACGACGGCGGCCTTGGCCTCGGCTGCCTGATTCGCCGTGACGATGCAGCGCCGGCGGCAAGCCTTGAGCGCGCCCTTGGGCTTTCCGCACTTGCCGCGCATTCCAGGGTTGGGGTGGCGCGCGCAGACGGAACACTTGTCGTCCTCGGGGACCTGCGAGGGCGAGGACGAGGGGGGTGCCTCCGCGGCAGCCGGCTCATCATCACCGTCACTATTAGGTGAGGAGCAGCGCAGGGGGGCACAGGCTGCAAGGGCCGCGACAGTCGCGATGCGCCCATCGCGGGCGGCCCCGCGGCCCCACGATGACGATGGACGGTGAGGAGCTGGCGTCGGCAGGATCATCATAGTCAGGCGACTGGGAGCAGCTGCAACCTGAGCGCACGCCTCGTCTCGGGCAGCCCACGCCGCCTCAAGCTGGTCGGCGTTGGCATCCCGCTGGACGAGTACCGCGTCGAGGCGCTGCTGGAGCGCGGCACGAGTCCCTATGAGGTCGGCGCGGGCCGCGTCACGGGCGGCCCAGGCGGCGTCGAGCTGGTCGGCGTTGGCATCCCGCTGGAAGAGGACCGCGTCGAGACATTGCTGGAGCGCGGCATTGACAGCGGCGGCCGTGGTCGCCTCGCTCTTGGCCGCCGAGGCGGCTTCATGGGCAGCGGTGAGGTCGGCGCGGGCTGCGTCGCGGGCGGCCCAGGCGGCGTCGAGCTGGTCGGCGTTGGCGTTGCGCTGAGTTGTTGTTGCCGCAAGCCGCTGCCCGAGCGCGGCAGCCGAGGCGACGGCGGCGTCGCGTTCATCGGCGAGAGTCGCGGCAGCGGCGGCACTAGTGGCGAGGCGTGCCTTGAGGCCAGCCATACTCTCAAGAGCGGCATCGCGGTCCCGCACCAGGGCCGCCCGGACCGCCGCCGACCGATCACTAGCCGCGTCTGCCGCCTCCTCGAGCTCGCGCACCCGTCCCCGAAGCCTCTCAGCCTCAGAAAGCGCATCGTCGCGCTCGAGGGCCACAGCGCCCGCCGCCACCTCGCGCTCAGACGCGGCAACGCCAGCAGCCCTGAGCGCCTGAGCCCATTCGTCGGCCGAGGCAACAGCAGCCGTTTCGCGCTTGCAAGCCTCGGTTGCCTCCTTCCGAGCCTGGGCCTCGCGCTCGGACGCGGCGGCGGCGGCGGCCTCCAGCGACAGGATCCGGTCGGTGGCGGCCGTGGTGGTGGCAGCCTCGCGCTCACGGGCGTCGGCGGCCTCGCCTCGAGCCTTCGCCTCGCGCTCTGAGGCGGCCATCTCAATTGACGTGACCCGCTCGGTGGTGGTGACCTCGATGGACTTGATCCTCTTGTCAGCGGCGGCGACCGCGGCAACCTCGCGCTCCCGCGCCTCAGCGGCCTCGCGACGGGCCTCTCCGGCCTGACGGCTGGCCTCCGCCTCACGCTCGCGCGCTTCTTTCGCGTCGCGGAGAGCCGTGGCCTCGCGCTCGGACGCTGCCAATCCAGCGGCCTCGATGGACTTGATCCTCTTGTCAGCGGCGGCGACCGCGGCAACCTCGCGCTCCCGCGCCTCAGCGGCCTCGCGACGGGCCTCTCCGGCCTGACGGCTGGCCTCCGCCTCACGCTCGCGCGCTTCTTTCGCGTCGCGGAGAGCCGTGGCCTCGCGCTCGGACGCTGCCAATCCAGCGGCCTCGATGGACTTGATCCTCTTGTCAGCGGCGGCGACCGCGGCAACCTCGCGCTCCCGCGCCTCAGCGGCCTCGCGACGGGCTTCCGTGGCGGCAGCCTCGCGGCGGGCGGCTGTCGCGGCGGCCGTCGTCGCTGACGCTGACGCCGCTGCCGCGGCCTCCTGGGCGCGCCGAGCAGCTGCGGCTTCACGCTCGGCCTCACCCTTGGCCTCGGCCTCGCGGGCCAGGGCCTTGGCCAGGGCGTCGGTGGCACGTGCGGCGTCCCGGACGGACTTCGCGACGAGGTCCTCGGCTCGGCGCCGTGAGGACCTCTCCTCGTCAAGCTCAGACCGTACCTCGGCAAGGGCGGCGTCGGCAGCGTTCTTGGCGGCACGGTCGAGCTCGCCGCTCGTGAAGGCGCGGACGCGTGGCAGGGTCACGACGCCGCGGGCCTCGCGGAGGCGGTCGAGCGTCTCGCGCGTCGACGGTGCGTGATCAAGCCGCGGGGCCACGGCCCCGACAAAGACGGCATGGCCCGCCGTGAGGGGCGCAGCGAGGAGCTTGGTGAGGGTGTTTTCTCTAAAAGCCGGGACGCGACCGCACCGCAGATCGCCAATGACGCGGCCGAGGGACAGGAGCCCGCGGTTGATGCCGAGACCCTCGGCCCGGCGGCCAGGCGTGGCGGCCTCGGTACCCGATTGACGCAGGGCCGAGGCGAGCTCGCCGACTCGCTCGGATCCTGCAAGGTCGACGAGGACGAGACGCGAAGCCCACCCCGGCGACCCCGCCATTCCCGTCTGGGTCATGGACAGTGTAAATAGGAGGTGAGATCGCGAAGACCGCTCGTTGGACGCGGTCTCGGCTGTGGCACGGGCAGCGCATGCACGAGTGACGACTTCATCGATGGCGCCCTCGGCGTCATTGCCGCAGTTGACGTAGATGACACCGCCGGCCACCCAACCCTCGCCCTCCTGGTGCAGGGGCACGGGCAGCCCGCTCGCGAGGTCGAGGCAGCGCTCGCGCCCGGCGGCATCGGTGCCAATCTCAATTGCCGAGATTCCAAGCCGGCGCTCAGCGCTGGGCGGGGCCGCCCGCATCCAGGCCGCGGCCGCTGCGGATGCCATCTGCACGAATCCCCCCCCCCCCCCAGGCGCCCGCTCCCGCGACGTCGCTCCCGCCTCGCAGCCGAGCAGCCATGTCTTGCCACTGCCGCTGCGCCCGTAGACGAGCACGACGGCGTCCTCACCGCGGAGGGCAGCCTCGGCGGCAGCGGGGCCGACAAAGTCATGCCAGAGGGTCACCGCGGCCGATTCGGCATCGGCAGAGCTTCCCGCCCGACCGTCGAGGACAAAATCCACAGGGTGGCGGCCGCGCAGGCCCGCGGCGGGCCCCACATCGCCGCACGGCAGCTGGACCAGTGGCGCGCCGACCTCGCCCTCGCTCACGCAGACCAGGTCCGTTGCGGCCTCCACTCCAGCCTCGCGCTCGGCTGACGTCAGCGGTCGCACATGGACGGCTGCCTTGACTGTGACGCCTCCGGGCGGGGGGGGGCGCGCGGGGCGACCACCGGGGGTACATCGCAGTGGCGTGGGGGCTGCGGGAGTTCCGTTCCCGTTCCCGCCCAGGGAGGCCATCGGCAACAGGCCACCTACCCCTCCGCTCCCGGAAGGGAGGGTGCGGGCCGAGGCAGCGCGGCGTGGGGTGGGGCCGGGCGTGCGGGGGGGGCGGCCCGTCGTTGCGCCGGATGGCGGTTGAAGTGGGTCAGACATGCTCTGCCCCCGATCGACTGCGCGGATTGGGTGGGGGTAGGGGGGGGAGGGCTGGCAACGCGTTCGGGGGTCGGCCTCGCTGGCGTCGTCGTCCTCTGCACAATGACGCAGAGCCCGAGTGCCTCGACTAGTGTCTTAAGCCGAGAATCACCGAGGGTCCTGCATTCGACGTCATCGCTCTCGCCTGATCCGACTTCCGCGCCCTGTCTTGCCCGGCGTCAGCTGACGTCGGACACGTTTCGCTCTCACGTGTCACAAGATCTTCTAATCCAAGAGAGCGCCCAACAAGATGAGCCTTGATCGCAGTTGAGATCTGCACCGATGTTGAACGCGCGACTAACGACACTGTCTCGCAAGCTAGGGCCTAGCCGACACAATGGCCATCGTCACAGGACATGCGAGACGCCTGAAGCCGAACCCGCTCCGGTCGCCCTCGACCGTCAAGATTCCGAGGACCCATCGTCATTCTCCCGACGAGAGCCGTGGAAATCCGCGGGAGGCGACCCCGCGGCTCCTAGCATTCATCGCCTCGTTCGTGTCGCCCCATTCGGCTCATCTCGGTCTTTGCTCGCTAAAATGAGTCAGCGCGCCCACTATGAGGCAGAGTATCAGGGGGTCGTGAGCGAGCTGAGGGCTCTGATCGCCAGCGGGCGAGTCACCGTCGGTCTATCGCGACGGCGAACGATGCTGTGGCGCCGACTGTCGACGCGCGACCGCCAACAGCCCCCCCCTCACCCCCTCCAGGACGGGCGCCTCAGGGGCCCGCGCGCTTGTGACCCGCGCCGAGGGCCTGGTCAAGCGCATGGAGCTCGAGGCGAGGATGTCGGTGGCGGACGTGAACGAGCGGCAGACGTGGCTGGACCGTGCCCGGGCCCACGAGGCCGACCTCGCGGACCTGCGCCGGGCGTCTGATGCGGCTGCCTGCACCGCCTCGACAGTCACCAGGGCGCAGATGGAAGAGGCGAGCCGGGCCGAGCTGGGCCTGGGCGTGGCAGGGGGCTGGGACGGGGGGCGCGGCGGGGCTGCCAGGCCGGTGGGAGCGGGGGCGTGGGCGGGGTCGTCCTCGGCGCTCGACCGCGAGAGGGACAGGCTGGAGGAGCAGGGAGACCACCTCCGTCAGGGCCGCCAACAGTTGCAGCAGGCCGAGGAGATCGGTCTCGGCGTGCTTGGGGAGCTCCACTCGCAGCGGCAGACGATGCTGGGAATCCAGGGGGGTCTGTTAGACGTTGAGGACTACCTGGGCCGGGGCCGGCGCACCTTGTCAACGATGGCGCGGCGGGCTGCGACAAACAAGATGATTCTCTGGGGGGTGACTGGATTCTTGTCCCTGGGTATCGTTCTCGTCCTTGCAAGCAAATTTAGCTGAGGAGGGGCGAGGAGAGGCAAGGTGGCTCGGTTCAATAGGTTCGACACTGCTCCTCCCCACCCTCACCCGTCACTCTGTTTCAGCCGCAACCGCCGGGGTCGGGCAAAGAGCGAGACCCACGTCGGCGAGCAGGGCCTCGTCCACCGGTGAGGGCGCACCGGCCAGGAGGCACTCGGCCTGAGCCGTCTTTGGGAACGCGATGACGTCGCGGATGGAAGTGGCGGCGGAAAGTCCATACCGGGCCTGGGCAAGGAGCATGCAGAGCCGGTCGACGCCCAGGGCGAGCCCCCCGTGCGGCGGTGCGCCCGACGCCAGGGCGCGGAGGAGGAACCCGAACTTGTCCTGCGCCTCCTCGGGCGTGATGCCCAGGGCGTCGAAGACACGCCTCTGCAGCGTGGGGTTGTGAATGCGCAGAGACCCGCCGCCGACCTCGACGCCGTTGTAGACAAGGTCGAAGGCGTGGGCGTTGGACATCGCCAGGTCGCCCTCGGGTTCCCGGGGTAGCGTGAAGGGGTGGTGGAGAGCCGTGAGGCGGCCGTCTTCGCCCTTTTCAAACATGGGGAAGTGGGTAACCCAGAGGCAGGCGTGTTCGCCTTCCCTGATCTCCCCCAGCTCGGACCCAAGAAAGAGCCGAACCTTGTCGAGGGCGGCGTTGACGACCGAGGGGGACCCGGCTGCAAAGAGGAGGAGGTCACCCTCTGTCGCACCGATCTGGGCGCGGATAGTCTCCCACCGACCGTCGGCCAGGCCTTCGACGACGGGCTTGGCGGCCTCGAGCGTCCCATCGGCGCCGACCCGGGCGACGACCAATCCACCGGCCCCAGCGTCGGTGGCCCGTTTCGATATGTCCCCCTTGGGCTTGCATCGGGCGTTGGAGACGCGTTTGCCGTCGGGCACCCGCAGGACCTTGACGACTCCCTCGGGGGTCTCGAGGACGGAGGAGAAGACCTTGAAGTCGCTGCCCCGGACAGCGTCGGAACAGTCGTCCATCTCGAGTCCAAATCGGAGGTCGGGCTTGTCCGAGCCAAAGCGCCTTATCGCCTCGGCGTAGGTCATTCTGGGCAGGGGGTCGGGGAGGTCAACATCGGCAACGGCCTTGAACACGCGCCTGACCATGCCCTCGGCCACGTCCATAAGCGCCTCCTCCGAGATGAAGGACGCTTCGAGGTCGAGTTGAGTGAACTCGGGCTGACGGTCAGCCTAAGAAGGGTACAGGTGGGGGGGTTGGGGTGGGGGAAATTCGGTCGGATCGTCGACAAGGCCAGGCCCAAGAGGAGGGAGGAGAAGGCCCATCCCACCTTCGTCTCCCTTTCCTTCTCTTACCCCTCTCCCTCTCTCCCAAGCTCGCCCGCAGGTCCTCGTCGCGAAAACACCGCGCCACCTGGTAATAGCGGTCAAATGACGCGACCATCAGCAGTTGCTTGAAGAGCTGCGGGGACTGAGGCAATGCGTAGAGTTCTCCCGGGTGCACCCGAGAGGGCACGAGAAAGTCCCTGGCGCCCTCTGGCGTGCTACGGGTGAGCACTGGCGTCTCGATCTCGAGGAAGCCGTGGTCGTCCTCGAGGCACCGGCGCATCTCGCGCACGGCCGCAGCGCGGAGGCGCAGGTTGCGCTGCATCTGGGACCGACGCAGGTCGAGAACACGGTGGCGCAGGCGCGTTTCTTCGTTGGGTGCGTCAGTGACGCGATCGGTGTGCGACACGGAAAAAGGAAGGCTCCCGCCTGCCCTGGAGAAAAGCTCCACATCGTTGATGACCACCTCGACAGCGCCCGTGGGCATGTCCGGGTTGGGGTCAGTGCGGGCGACGACTTCACCGGCGATGCGGACGCAGCACTCGAGGCGGAGTTCGCGGGCTGCGGCGTCGGCGGGGTCGCCGGGCCGCGAAAGGGCCTGGACGACGCCCGCGTGGTCGCGAACAGTGAAAAAGAGGACTCCGCCCAGGTCGCGGACGCTGTCGACCCAGCCACACACTGACACCCTCTTGCCCACGTCGTCAGCACGGAGGGTGCCGGCCAGGTGCGTGCGGTGGCGCTCCTCGGCTCCTTGGGCGCCGCCGTCGGCCGCCGCCACCGCCGAGGCGACGCATCGGGGGCCGGCAGGCTGCCATGCGGGCGGCGGCGGGAGCGTGCGGGCGACGGAGGCCGATATAGAGAGTAATGAGGAGCGAAACCGCACCAAACCACACTTTTCTGCCGCTCCACACCTAATTGCGGGAAGAGAGCACGCCGCGAGCCGCATCACGCGCGAGAAAGGGGCGGCCGAGGCGGCTTGGTGTTGAGGCGAGAGTGGGCTGAGGGCCAATCGGGCCGAGCGAAGGAGAGCCCGCGTCTTGCCTCTCACCACAGGGCTCTGTCGCCCTCTTGCCTTGGGGTGGATGGACACATCGGCAAGCCGAAAAAACGTAATAAAAACTCAGCGAACAGCCTGGGCGTGGCCGTCGTCGTCGCCCGCTCAATCTCCGCTCGTGTCCACCCCGACGCCACGCGCCCGAGGCAGCGGGAAGAAAATACGCGCGCGAGGGCGGCTGGTTTGAGCGCGATGAGGCCAACGGGCTCTATAGCGCGGCTGGGTGCGGCGCCAGCGCCAGCGTCCCACAGGCCTGTGGCCGTCGCTGCGCTCGCTCATCGTCGGGGTGGCGTGCCCTCATCCTCCCCCCCCCCAACCAGCCACCTGGCATCCCCTCCGCGCGCGAGCAGTCGCGATGACGCGTCGTCCTCCACGGACATGCCCCCTCCCCCGCCGCGCAAGAAACTCGGACGAGCCGCCCGCGCGGCACAGAGGGAGGAGGCAGCCAACTCTGCGAGGCGCGAGGCGCGCCGGGGCCTTGAGGTCGCCGAGTTCGCCCCTGAGGATCTGAGAATCTCTCGAGTCATCGGGGAAGGTTCCTTCGGCACCGTTTTCGAGGCGAGAGGAGAGGCAGGAGCCGCGCACCGGCCCGAATATGGCGAACAGCCGTTGACCATTATGCCTTGTCTGCCCCCAGCCCCCCACTGCCCCGTCTCCTCGCCACCTCCCCGACACCCCCCCGACCCCCAT
>Ga0181574_10003577_pt1 | contig 13738 bp, 20 predicted proteins | sample 101ome_24_FD_145600 | JGI IMG/M metagenome (GOLD analysis project Ga0181574, IMG submission 145600) | Coastal salt marsh microbial communities from the Groves Creek Marsh, Skidaway Island, Georgia - 101410AT metaG (spades assembly) | ecosystem: Environmental > Aquatic > Marine > Intertidal zone... | reverse complement strand
TAATTTTAGGAACAAAGACTCAAATACAAACACTTGATCAAAGAACAATTGATTTAAACATACCAAAAGGCACAAAGAACAACACAACATTTAATGTACCAGGATATGGATTTCCTAATATTAGGTCTCAAGTTCGAGGAAACATGTTAGTTACTGTAGAAGCAGAAATACCCAGTCTTGACGAGAACGATCTTGACATACTAAGGCAAATAAAAAAGTAAAATGGCTGAACAAGGTATTGACATTTTGTTAAAAGAATGTACAATTATAAAAGAATATCATAAAACAAAGAGGATTAATATAGATGGTAGAACCGAGCAAAGAGCTACAACTAGTTTTTGATAAAAGCATTAAAGATGCAAGAAAGCTACAGCATGAGTATGTTACATTAGAACACTTATTGTTTGCAATGTTATGCTCTGAGGATTTCTTTAATCTTCTAAAAGGATACGGTGCAGATGTAGATTATATTAAATCTAATCTAGAACATCACCTAAAGACTAACTGCACAGAAATTAAAGTTGAAGAAACTAAACACAAGCCAAAGAAAACGCAAGCAGTAGAACGTGTATTAAACAGAGCGTTTACACAGGTCCTCTTTGCTGGACGTCCTGAGATTACACTAAGTGATGTGCTTCTAAGTATGATTGCTGAAAAGAAAAGCCCTGCAGGTTATTATATTGAAAAAGGCGGCATTGAAAAAGATCAGTTTGCTGAGTATATTAACGGAGAAGTAGAACAAGCATATGCTGAAGAAGAAAATAATGGACAAGCTCAACGTGCATTACGAGCGTTTACTACAAATCTAAACGATGAAGCTAAAAAGAACAAAATTGATCCTATTATTGGTCGTAGTGAAGAACTTGAAAGTCTTGCACTAGCACTAGGACGCAGAAGCAAAAATAATGTGCTTATGGTAGGTGATCCTGGTGTAGGTAAAACTGCTATTGCAGAAGGTCTTGCATATAACATTATCAATAAAAATGTTCCCACATTCTTACAAGACTATGAAGTCTATATGCTTGACATTGGTGCAATGCTTGCAGGCTCAAAATACCGTGGTGATTTTGAAGAACGCTTTAAACTTGTACTACAAGGTCTAAAAGGCAAAGGCAAAACTATTATGTTTGTTGACGAAGCGCATATGATGAATGGCGCAGGTGCAGGCGGTAGTGGTCAATCTAACGACCTTGCTAATATGTTGAAGCCAGCACTAACTAAAGGTAATCTAAAAGTTGTTGCATCAACTACTTGGGACGAGTATCGCAAGTACTTTGAAAAGGATCGTGCATTAATGCGTAGATTCCAACGTGTCACTGTTAACGAACCCACACCAGATGTAGCAAAAGATATCTTACGTGGAATTAAAAAGTATTACGAAGATTATCATGCTACAGAAATTACTGAAGAAGCAATTGAACAGGCGGTTAAACTAAGTGTTAAATATCAGGCTGATAAAAAGTTACCTGACAAAGCAATTGACTTGATCGACTTAGCATGTTCTCGTTTTAAAATCAACGAAAACGAAGAAAAGATTGTTACTGCTGACAAGATTGAATTTGAGCTTGCAAAGATTGTTAACATTCCTGCAGAAACAGTTTCACAAAAAGAAACAGATAATCTAAAAAATCTCGAACATAATTTAAAAGGAAGTGTATTTGGACAAGACGATGCAATTGAATCAATTGTAGATAAGATTCTTGTTGCACAAGCAGGACTAAAACCAGAAGACAAGCCAATAGGAAGTTTTGTGTTTATGGGTCCAACAGGTACAGGTAAAACTGAAACTGCTAAACAACTAGCAAATCAATTAGGTGTAGAACTTGTACGCTTTGATATGAGCGAATATCAAGAAAAGCATAGTGTTGCTAAACTTATTGGTTCGCCTCCAGGCTATGTTGGATATGAAGATAACAACGGATTGCTATTGCAGAAGCTACAAGAGAATCCTAACTGTGTACTACTACTTGACGAAGTTGAAAAGGCACATCCAGACGTTTCACAAATTTTGTTACAAGTAATGGACAATGGTAAAATTACTGGATCAAATGGCAAAGAAGCAGATGCACGTAATTGTGTGTTAATTCTTACAACTAACCTTGGTGCTAAAGATGCAGAGAAAAATACTATTGGTTTTGACGAAGACTTTGATCAAGAGAATTACGAAGATAAAGAATTGAAGAAATTCTTTGCTCCAGAATTCCGCAACAGACTTGATGGTGTAATTACATTTGCTAAACTTGGTAAAGAAGTAATGATCAAGATTGTTGGCAAATTCTTGCTAGAATTGAAACAGCAAGTAGTTGATAAAAACGTTGCTATTACAGTAACCGATGAAGCAATTGATGCACTAGTTAATCAAGGGTTTGATCGCAAAATGGGGGCTCGTCCACTACAACGTGTTATTGATAAAGAAATTAAACGTCCTCTATCAAGAAAGTTGTTATTTGGTGAGCTAAAAGATGGCGGTAAAGTAAACATTGATTTCCAAGACGGTTCTTTTGTATTAGATTGCACTGCTATGGAGAAAGTTGTTGAGGAAGTGTGAAACAACAAAACTATTTTGGGGCAAGTATCTTTACAAACTTAGCATACACAATATGCTTGCCCCATGTTTCCGAGCTAAGAATCTTTCTTATGCTAGAGGAATATTAGATGGTTTACAACATAATCACGAAAAAGGGTTGCCTTTAGTTAAAGTTTCTTTTCGAAAAGAAACACCTGTTTCTGAACAGGCATTTTTAGATGCTAAAACACTGTATACTAAATTTAAAAAGTTTGAAGACTATTTGCTTAGAATAGAAATGTCAACAATGAACATCTATTCTAATAACAAGGAATGGTTATTAGAGCTTTCTAAATCAGTATCGCCTGAAAGTGTAGAAGAATTTTGGGAACCAAATGAAAACTATTCAGATCTTTTAGTAGAAAATACTATTATAGTAGATGAATCCAATGGTTTTGAATACAAAGTAACACTAGGAAATAAATTTGGAAATAATGGATTTGCTAATTTTGCTAAGGCAAATCCTAGTTTAGTAAAAGTAGGCCCTGTTCTTATGGAAGAAATGGAGAACGACGGGTATGTTAATAACCTATATTTTTATGCTAGAGATCAGAAAGTTTTAAACTTGTGCAGTTTACTATTAGATAATGTTAGGCGAATCGACAAATTAGTCGTGAAGCCTAATCTTGATAAATAGTTATATGGCACAGAGTGAAACTATATTACCACAAACAACTCATCCCGGAGATAGTACTGTACAAACAGTAACCGGCGATGCATATAAAGGCGACGGCTACTATGGTAGATCCGATGGCTTTCATACGGTACAATATACATTAAACAATGTAAGAGGTACTATTTCTATTCAAGGAACACTTGCTGTAACCCCTACAAGCACAGATTGGTTCACAATTTATTCCCAAGAATATACCGAAGAAACAACTGCAAGTAAATTAACAAACTTTACAGGCAATTATGTATGGGTAAGAGCAGTAGTTGAATATACACAAGGTACTATAGAAAGCATTAAATTAAATCACTAGGGTAAGACAATGGAACATTTTGTAAGAGTAATATTTGAAAAACAAGACGACTTAGTAGAAGGATTAGATGAGTCTATCTTTCCAGGGAACGAACTTCTTGAAACAGATCAAGGAGCAAGTGTTTATCATATTCCATTACCTAGAGAATTAAACGAAGAAGAAGCAGACGGATTTGCAGATCGTTTAAGTTCTTATATGTTTGAACAAGGTTTAGATGATTTTGATATCGAAATAAGCACCGACGAAGACATAGATTTAGATGAAGAAACATATGACGACGATGAAGAGTTTTTTGAGCAGTATGGCGTTATGTGGTTTAATGAAGACGAAGAAGTAGACGAAGCAGAATATCAAGGACGCAAAGTTAAACTAGGCAAGCCTATGCAAGGTGATGTTAAAAAGTTTAAAGTGTATGTAAAAAATCCAAAGGGTAATGTAGTTAAAGTTAACTTTGGTGATAAGAAATCAAGAATTAAAAAGTCCAACCCAGCACGTAGACGTTCATTCCGTGCTAGACACAACTGTGATAATCCAGGTCCAAGACATAAAGCACGTTACTGGTCATGTAGGAAGTGGTAATATGAAGATTTTAGAATTTACTAACATAGAACAAAATAGACCAAACTTTGATGTTGTCGATGACGTATGTGTGTTTATGCGCAATGATCCAATATTTTATCGTAAATCATTTTTTCCTACAATGAGTAAAATTGCAGATATGCATCGCGAAGGCAAAGAAGTTAATGCTAACGAGTGTATGTCAGGTATGGTAGAAAGCGGATTAAACTCATATTGTAAAAAGTTTAAAGTAGCTAAAATGCCAGATGAACTATTTACACAAGATGACAGAACAAGAATTATTGATAAATTATTCTCCGAAGAGATGGAGCAAATCAAAAAAGGGGAATATAAATGAGGCTAAGACATTTATTCGAAGCACCAAGAACTGCGGTTATGGCGTTTGGCCGAATGAATCCTCCTACTATTGGACATGCTAAACTAGTTGATGCAGTAAAAAGTCAAGGTGGCGATCCTTATATCTTTTTAAGCCAGTCACAAAAGCCTAAAACAGATCCTTTATCATTTCAAGATAAACTACGTTATGCAAAGTTTTTCTTTCCCGAAGTTACAATAGGCAATCCTGAAGTAAGAACTATTATACAAGCACTACAAAAAGTTAGTGAACTAGGTTATGAAAATTTAGTATATGTTGCAGGATCAGATCGTGTACAAAGTTTTGAAGAATTAATTAACAAGTATAACGGACAAGAATATAATTTCAAATCAATTAAAGTAGTAAGCGCAGGTGAGCGTGATCCAGATGCAGATGGTGCAGAAGGTATGAGTGCAAGTAAAATGCGAGCAGCAGCCGCAGCAGATGATTTAGAATCATTTAAACAAGGTGTGCCAAAACCAGAAGTAGCAGATGAAATGTTTGCAGCAGTACGTCAAGGTATGGGCATTAGAGATAAAGAACCTGTAGCAGCAGAAGCATTTAGTCCGATGCAATGGTTAAAGAATACTTTTAGTAGTGATCCCCAATTTAAAGCATGGCACAGAATGTACAAGCAAGATCCTAATAGAGCTGCACAAATGTTTAGAACAAAACATAAAGAATACTTAGCTGCTCTACAAAAAGCAGGACAAGTAGAAAGCATTGATGAAGGTTGGTTCAGTGATCCAGACCCTATTCCAGCGCCGGAATGGCTAAACGATGCTAACAAAGCTCTATGGCAAGAAAAGAATCCAACTACTGATAACACACGACTAGTTACACAATTAAAAAGAATTGAAAGATTTGCTCAAAGCGGACTTGTAGATGACGCAAATCGTGCTATTGCACAAGAACTTGGAATGATGGAAGATGCACCTCCAGGTAGAGAACGTCAAGTTAAAGCACTAAAGAAAAAATTTGATGATCCAGGTGCACCGTATGCTATAGCATGGGCACAACATAACAAACACGGTAAACCGTCGAGGCGAAGCCGTGGATGAACTTGACTACATTAAAAAACTAGCAGGTATAAATGAATTCAAAGGGTACACGCCCTATGATGGTTCAAATATCTCTGTTACAGGCACAGAGAAAAAACAAATAGAACGTGAAAAGAATCTTCGTCCAGGAGATCTAGAATGGTTTCAACTTTGGTTTAGTAGACCATATTGGAAGGGACAAGAATATCCTGCAGGATTTAGAGGACGTAAAAGATGAAAATTCGTGATATTCTAAAAGAAGATGGACGTATTGTAAAAGGTGTTAATACTACAGTTGATGTAGATGTTAATCAGATTCCTAAAGAAGCAGGTAAATTTGGAAACAAAGTAGACAAAGACGGTCGTCCTCCTACACTAAGCACAAAAGTAAAAGGCAAGTCAACTAACGTATTGTTTAATCTAGGACTAGCCGAATCAGTCAATCATAAATTATTTACAGAAGCACTAGGTGAAATTGCAAGTTCTACAGAAATCTATGTAGATATGGACGGTGTACTTGCAGACTTCTTTGAAGTATGGGCTAAAATAATGGGTGTTGATCATTGGACTGATATTCCTAAACAATATAACATTGAAGATGCACTAGAAAAAATTAGAAATACAGAAGACTTTTGGCTAAACTTACCTTTAACTGACAATGCAAAAAATTTACTAAATCTTATTAAACAAGTTAAAGGCAGTTATAAAATATTATCAAGTCCTTTAGCAAATGATCCTAGATGTGAAGAACATAAAAAAGAATGGGTCAGCAAAAATTTAGGATTTTTCCCACCACAAGAAGTTATTATCTCACACAACAAAGCACAATACGCTAAACAAGCAGACGGTACTCCAAACATATTAATTGACGATTATGGAGTAAACATAAGTGCATGGGAAGCAGCAGGCGGTATTGGGTTTAAGCATAAAGATCATAAGTTCGAACGTACAGCACGAAATATTAAACAACATATGCAAGAGCCTGTAGAAGAAGGTTGGTGGGGAGAATTAACTGCTAATTCAATTGAAGACTGGGCCGAAGAAGATATGGGCGCACTAACCGAAGCATCAAAAATATTTTTAGAAATGCGAGAAAAATACAAAAATACTAGATGGGAAGCACAAGTAGAATGTCGTATTAAATCATTTGAAGGTTTTGTAAGCGTTAAAGGTCGTATGCCACAAGACCAGTATGCTGAACCATTAATGCCAGACCAACCAGAACAATGGCAGCGAATCAATCCTGATCATAAATGTGCAATGACAGAAAGCATTGAAGAAGGTTCTTTAAGAATACCAACTAGCCAGTTGCGTAGTATGATTATACAAATGCTACAAGATATGGAAACACAACACGATACTGCTAAACTAGTTAAGATTGCTAGACTGCTTGGTAAAGAAGTTTACTTTATGAAAAAAGGAGATCAAGTAGTATTACAAGATCCAGACTTTGATTTTTATGCTAGAGAAAACATTGATGCACTTGTAAAAATATATGAGAACTTTGCAGACGGTAAAAAAAAGGGTAAAAGCAGACCAGGGCGTGTAAAACGTGCAGGTGCAAGTTGTAAAGGAAGCGTAACAAGCCTACGTAAAAAGGCAAAAAATGCAAGTGGTGAGAAGGCAAAGATGTATCACTGGTGTGCTAACATGAAATCTGGGAGAAAGAAATGAAAGTCAGAGAACTGTTAAATGAAGAAGAGTTTAAGGATGTACATAGTAGTACACTTCCAGGTGCTTGGGCATATTCAGAAATGCCTTCAAGCAATCCTTACGAAATATATCGCTTTTCTATGGGGATGGCAAATCACGAAGAATTTGTTCCTAACAGTGCTATGAGAGACAACGCCGTTATTGTAGCATATTCAAAAGGTGAAGAAGAAATTATTACTAAGACAGAAAAGAAACTAGGTAAGCGTGGTAAAAGTGCTATTGCTGATAAAGGTAGTAACGAGCCAGAAGGCACTAATACAAAAAGTCCTGTTGCAAAGAAAAAGAAAAACAAATACGGAGTTTAAATGAAAGACATAACTCATTACGTTAAAAAGTTAAAAGAACACGAAGCACAACGACTAAGTACTAACGAACGTAATAACTTTTGGAGAAAATACAATGAAAATGAGTGAAGTATTAAATGAAGAACAGCGTGACAAATACTGTTCCGACAAGTGTTGCGGTAGTGATGTAAAGGCAGAAGATTGCACATGTGCGCCAACTTGCCCACATTGTAATTGCAATAATCCTAATGTTTCCGAAACTACAACTGCTGGTGCTATTGCAAGTACTGCAAATGGTTTTGCCGGCGGCGGTATAGGTACAATTAGTAGAGCAGGTACTGCAAAGAAACGCAAGAAGAAAAAAGAAAACTGATAAATACAATATACTAGTATATTTGGAGCAGCTCTAATGAGAAAACACGAATTTAAAGAAGGATTAGGCGAACTAGCAGCAGCCGCTGAAAGCGATCACGAAGTGCAAATGGCTCGTGCTGATCTATATAAAATTGCAAAGTATGCAATTAAATTACATGACATGCTAAAAGGCGTTTCAGAAGCAGAAGGTATTGAAGGTTGGCAGCAGGCTAAAATTACAAAAGCAGCTGATTATATAGGTTCTGTATATCATAACTTAGATTACGATATGAAGTTTGCAAGCGGACAAATGGCAGAAGGACAATACAGTTCAGATGCACAGCGTAAAGCAGTACACGCCGCAAAAGCAGAAAAGAAAAAGAAAGAATCAGCTGACTATAAAGAATCTCTTGCACACAGTCTTGAAGAAAAATTAAAAGAAAAACACTAAGGGACTTGCAATGTCTGAGATTAGAGACCTATTAGAAAAGCTAGATCAAATAGACGAAAGACAGCAATGGGATTCACTAGATGCTGTTATAGATCAATACGCCACGCCAAATATGACCGTTGATGATCTAAGAGCAATGGAAAGAGCTGCCATTAATGTTAAAGAAGTAGGTGACGGCGGAGTTTGGAGTAATCTAAGAGCTGCGGGTAGAGCATTAGTTTCAAACAAACATTTTAGAGTTAGCTATGTGCTTTACCATGCTGGTGAAAAACTAGGTCTTAGTCACGGCCTAATTGGTTCCGACGGTAAGTTACGTACACTAAATGGCACCCAGTATGGCGTTGAAAGACTATTTAAAAATGATCCTGGACATAGAAATATTGTACTAGCACAAGCAAAATTAAATTTACTTCCTTCTCGTGTATCAAATTTGTTTCAAATACCAAATGGCGGCGGTAACGCTACTAGAACTCCAACAAGAACAGGACATTTGCAAAGTGGAAATCCTAACGATATAGCTTGGATAAACTTTGCTGGTAGAGATGAAAAGCCTTATATAGATATCGAACGCCGTGGCGAGTATGTTAGAATACGTGGAGATGCAGAAAATCTAGCAGCAGCGTTTCCAGATGCTACTATAATGAAAGCTGACGGAAGCGGACCTTTAAATCCAGTAGATAATGGTGATGCAAATGCAAACGCAGTTGCAGCAGGTGGCGATGCAAACGCAGTTGCAGCAGGTGGCGATCCAAACGCAGTTGCAGCAGGTGGCGATCAGGCAGGTCTAGCAGCAGCTAACTCAGCACTTGCAACTAATTATAGAAACAGTTTAGATGACTTTGTTGCTCCTGGAGCAAATCAAGGTGGACTTGCAAATAATCCAGAAGCAGTAGGTGCAATTAAAGAATTAAACACACGCTTATCTAATTTAGGCTTTACTAATGTACAAGCAGATAGCGAAGAATATTCTGCCGCTACTAGACAAGCAGTAAGAGATTTTCAAACTGCATTCAATAGAATGTATCAAGCCACATACCCAGATCAAGCAACTGCTCCTGATATCGAACCAAATATCGATATTGATGGCGACTTTGGTCCTGATACTCTAAATGCACTAAAACAAGTTGAACAACTGTTTAGTACAATTGAAAGGCTAGTTGCAGCAAATTCAACTGAGAATTCATCTATACAATATAAAAGTTCTATCAGCAAAATGCTAGAAGAAACCTTTATATTTGAAGAATTAAATTCTGCTCAGCTAGGAGAACTTACAGGATCAATAATTGCTGTTGATAAATTTGTAGGTGCTGCTGGAGAAAACTTTGCGCTCAGTGATGCTAGAAAACAAATGCTAATTAATGCTAGAACATTACTCAACGACTGGGTTAAAGACATGAGTGCAGAGCCTGCACCAAACATTGTTAGCATGTCAAACGGATCTATTACTCCTGTTGGTAGTACTAGTAATCCAGAAGTTACAGGTAATGATAGAGAAGAAGCCTGGGAAGCGATTCTAAACAACGACTTACCTGAAGGATGGCCAGAAGGTTACGAACTTTGGAAAAACCGTGACGAAAATGAATGGTATGTTCTGCCGCCAGGCGATAATGCAACTAAATCAGAAACATTTGATAATGTACAATCTGCACTAGATTGGGCAAATGAACACAAAGGTGGAGGCGAGCAAACCGCAGCACCGAGTAGAGAAGCAACTCTAATTGCTAGAATACTAAACGATGGTATAGAAGACGGTGTATTTAGAATCGATCGTGAACAAGTTGTTGATGGTTTATCAAGAGTTGCAGACAACAGTCCAGACGAATGGGAAGATGTAGTTACTGCATATAAACAAGAATACGATGAAGATTTAATCGATATTCTAAGAACAGCACTGAATAGAAATTTATTTTTTATTCCTCAGTTTGCAGAACAAATGCAAAGAATAAATGCCGAACACTTTATTCCAGTAAATCCGAGACAATTAGATATATCCGGTGCTGTTAGAACTAGAATATTTGGCGAAAACAATTCAAAATATGTATTCCGAGATACTGGAGATAGAGCAACAAGAGGATGGTATTATACTCCTGAAGGTGCTAATACTGCAACATTTGATTGGGGTGAAAGAAACGGTAACGAATTAACAGGTACATTCGGCGAAAACTCAACTTGGAAATTAACAGTTAATTCTATTAATGATATTACACTACAAATGGGTGAACAAATAATTTCTAATGTAATAATTAATTCTCCTCGTGCTGACCGTAGTATTCGAATTAAAGGAGACTTTACTAATTCGCAAGGCGAGCAGCGCACAAATGCTTTTTTTACATTCCCAATGAACGAAGAATTACGACCTATAGCTGATGCATTGATATATGCATACGAAAATATGTTAGAGGGTGCATAATGAAGATTTATAGTATCATAGCCGAACAAGAATCGCAAGTACAAAATGCACAAGATCTTGCAAATGCATTTGACGAAACTCAATGGTTGAATATTATTGCTTGGTTTCTTGCCAATACCGAAAGAGGTAGAATGTATGCAAGTGCAAACGAACGTGCATTAAGATCAAGAATGAGAGAAATAAATGGTATTATTGGTAAAGAAATGCCTACCTATATGAACGAGTGGGATTGGAATTCAAAAGCTAGAACTTATGGTATGAATCATCCAAGTCCGAATTCAGGTTTTGCAGAAATATATCAGTTGTTAGCACCAAAAGCTGACATTGCAGTATCAACAAGTTTTCCTAATTTAGGCGCCGACGGTGAACAAGATGCGTTCCCAGGTACAGAACAAAGTCTTCAAAATATTTTAGATCTAATTCCTAATGCACCAGATCAATTTACTACAGTTGAAGAAATAGATTCTATTTTTAATGAAATCCTTCCTCGCATAATGGAAATGAAGGGAGAGGAATTTGCTAATAAATTTCGATGTGCAGGACCAGCTGAAAATGTAGATCATGTTATAGGTCAATATTTAACTATGATATACAATAAATGGAAATCTAATCTTCCAGTAACAAAGGAAAAACTAGCACAAGACTTATTTGGATGGATAAGGAGGGCTGATCGCGAATTTGCAAATCCTGATTGGCCGGAGTGTCCAATCTAAGAAGAATAATGAATGAGACTAACAAATTTAGAACCAAAATTTGAAAATCATCCATACCTTGAAACACCAATAGCACGACAACTAGTTGAAACCCTAAAGTTTAAAGACTTTGACAAAGATGGCTACGAGATACCTACGCCGCTTGAACACATGCATTATGAAATTAACGGTGTAACCCTAAATAGAGATATACAGTTTCACATAGCACCAGTACAAGAATGGTACAAAGATCTAGATGATGCGGAAGAAGGTCTTGTGTTAGACCATTGTATGCTACTAACACGTTATGCATTTGCAGGTGAAGCTAGAAAACAAATAGAAGAAGTATCAAAACAAAGACCAATACTACAAAAACTTTTAAATATTAAACCCAAATGGGGTGTAGACTTTTCATTAGACTATGTAACACACGATGTAGTTATGGAAGTAATACACATAGAACAAGACTTCGACACTATAGAAGAGGCACAAGAGGCAAGAATGAAACTAGAAAACATAATAGAAAATACAGATTGGGAGGATGGCGCTCGCCAACTCATCAAAAGAAAGTCCGAATGGGAAAATCTAAGTTCGGACGACCACAGCGACTACAAAGCACAATTTTTTGGATGGCATAGAGCTTTTGATAACAAAAAAGTGTTTTAGTGGTTGACTTTATCTAAATAATCTCATATAATAGTATAAACTAACAACAGGAGAAACCTATGAGTAGTCGTACCTATGGCGCTGAAGAAAAGGCCAAGCTAGAGCGAATTGTTCGCGAAGGCGTAACTGTTATGCAAGAAGTTGAAGACTTGCAAACAGGATTAAAAGATACTGTAAAAGCAGTAGCAGAAGAACTAGATATGAAACCATCATTGATTAATAAAGCAATTAAAATTGCGCAGAAACGTGATTGGGATCAACATGCAGATGCATACGATGATTTGGAAACTCTCATCGTCACACTTGGTTATGATAAGTGATTAATCGAATAAAAGACTTTTGGCTAGATAGTTATTATAGCGATCATGTAGCGTTTTACTTTGAACTTGTAAGTTTTGTGTTTACTGTGGGTGCTAGTTTAACTCTAGCACTCACGGCAGACGCACCTGATATGCGTTATGTATATCCAGGATTTTTTATAGGTTCTTGGACTGCGGTTTATGCGTATTATAGACGTAAACTTGCATGGCCTATGATGCTAACTACATACTTTGGCTTTGTTAATGTGTTTGGATTTGGAGTAGCAATTGGATGGTGGTAGATGTTAATATACCTATACTGATTAATCGCTTTTATATGCATGATCAGTTAAAGGATCAGTTATTAACACTTATAGAATCTGCACAATCTGACGAAGAAAGAGCAGACGATAGCATTACTAATACCGATTGGAATTTAAATCTTCCACTAGGACAACCAGATTATCAACAGTTATTAATGCCACATATACTAGCACAATCTCAAAAGACATTTAATAGAGGTAGTGCGTTACAACTAACAGATATGTGGTTTCAACAATATCAAAAAGGTGACACACATGGCTGGCATGTACATGATTCATGCCATTGGGCAAATGTTTACTTTTTGGAATTACCGTCTAAAGACAGTAAAACACAAATACTTGATCTAAATAGAAATGAAATAGAATACGAAGCAGAAGAAGGCGATATTGTTTCTTTTCCTAGTATGCTATTACACAGATCTAAACCAAATTTATTACTTGACAGAAAGACAATAATCGCGTATAATATAAATTTTACACATGTAAGAGACTGTGACCCATGACAATACAACCTAAACCATATCAAAAATTAGCCTGGATTGCAACAGCATCATTAATTCTTGCCGCGACAGTAGCAAGTTTGTATCCTTCGCAACCAATGTTTTTTGATTTACCCGGTAATATTCATCATTATGCGTTTACAGTAGCAAACTTCATGTGGGTAGCAATAGGTGTACTTTGGAAAGAAAAGAGTTTGATAGTGCTAAATGCAGGACTAACCATAATCTATTTGGTAGGATTGTTTGCACAATAAATAGAATTACGCTCAATGACGATTGTCGAGCAAGTATGAAGGTTAAGTTGGCCACAAGCAACGAAGGAGAAATGAATGCCATACGTTGATGCGATGTTTGATCGTGATCAAGATATTATTCGAGTAGTCGAACGCCGTGATGGTAAAAGACACTACACAGAATACCCTGCAAAATATACATTTTATTATGAGGATCCACGCGGTAAGTATAAGAGCGTGTACGGAGATCCTCTAAGTCGTATTGTATGTAAGAATACCAAAGACTTTCG
>Ga0181574_10003576_pt1 | contig 13742 bp, 9 predicted proteins | sample 101ome_24_FD_145600 | JGI IMG/M metagenome (GOLD analysis project Ga0181574, IMG submission 145600) | Coastal salt marsh microbial communities from the Groves Creek Marsh, Skidaway Island, Georgia - 101410AT metaG (spades assembly) | ecosystem: Environmental > Aquatic > Marine > Intertidal zone... | reverse complement strand
CCTCGATCCTAAAAGCGCTCAATCGCTGCTCGGCGAACATCTCGATGAGGACACACGCTTGGAAGTTGCTCAAGCCTTGGGGGGACATCCGATGGCCCTGCACCTGTATCGGGAAGGGGACCCACTTCCTGAAGCCGGTGAGGACATTCAAGCCTTTGTGGAACACACGATGTTAAGCACGCTGAGCGATGAAGAACACGAAGCCCTCGACCAAATGGTCCTGTTTCCACGACCGTTGCCTGCGGATGTTGCTCCCGGAGGCGAGATGGTCGGCTCGCTTGACGACCGAGCTCTGTTGCGCTGGACGGCTGATGCCGGCGCGTTTGAGGTGCAGCACCTCGTTCGGAATGTTCGAAGAACCATGCTGAGCGAGACCGAGCAACGAGCTCTTCACGAGCGGGCGTTGAAGCACTGGCAATCGTTTGAGGATCGACCACAATACGCTATTTTGCGTTTCTATCACGCCATGGCCCTCGAGCAAAAGGACATTGACGCCATGATGGACACCGATTTCGATGCGCTTCTTGCGAACGATGGTGCGGCGCTTGCGGTGGTGTTTGACCGTGCTACTCAGCAGCGACCAGAAGACGAATCACTCCACTATTGGGCGGGGAGAGTGGCGCTCCAACGGCATGAACTCGATGTGGCCCGTCACCACATTGAACACGTCAACACCGAAGAAAAAAGCGATGATCTTCGTCATCAACTGGCGCTTCTCGAGGGTGACGAGGCAGAAGCCCAGCGTCTTTTGGAGCGGCAATTGGAGCGCGCAACGTCCGTGGAAAAGGTACGGTTGTTGCTAAGAACAGCGGTTCAACACCTTGACGACCGTCTCTTTGACGAACATGAAACCCTCGACGAGGGCACCGTTCAATCACTTCTCAACGGCATTGAGTTGCCTGAGGCACTTGACGCACGCTCTTCCATTATGGTCAGCATGAGCCTGATTCAACATGCCCTTGCGTTGCACGCCGAGGACTTCGAGCGAGCCAATTCGCTGATTGACCAACTCGTGGCCGTCAGCCACGAGCACGACCCTCTGGTGCTTCAGTTGCGACTCAAAACGGCGTTTCGTAATGCATCTCCCGATACCGATGGCCACCTCAAGGACGAGGTTGAACGCACGCTGGGAGCTCAAACCACACCGTTCCATCGTGCCGTCGTTGGTCTCATGCACGTTGAGCACTTGGTGCTCGCATCCGACGATACGGCCGGCGAGGTTTTCACCAGTCTTCCCTCCCCAGAAGAGATGCAGGCTCGTGGTGTTGCTGGATTGCGATACGCTGCCCGGTGGTGGTACCTCAGGGGTCACATCAACCCCCAACGAGCACCGATGGCGTTGCGGGAGGCCTCACGCTTGTTTCGACAAGCGGGTTGCCTCAACGCCTCAAAAGCAGCGGCGAAGCGTTTGCACCGTGTGCTTTGATCACAACTCGGCGCCAATGAGGGTCTTGGTTTCTTGAATGCCTGGGAGTTGACGAATCTCCTCAACAATGCAACGGGTGAGCGCAAATTCTTCGTCCGCTTGGACCCGAGCAATGAGGTCGTACTGTCCGAAGAGCATCCAATGGTCGGTGACCAAATCAATGTTCTCGAGGGCTTTTCGGACAGCCATTTCCTGACCCGGCCGTGTGGTCATCAACACAAAACCAATCGCCATACTTCAGCCCTCCACGGCGATTAGTGTCTGTGTTTCTTTGACGCCGTCAATACGCCGGAACGTGTCCATCAGCATTTGGGACAGTTCCTTTGAGTTGGGTGAACTGATCCTCACAAGGAGGTCGAACTCACCGTAGAGGGCATGGACTTCAGCCACGCCTTCATGGTCGCTCAACGCAAGGTAAACGTCCCGCTCATGGGTGGGTTCGGTCTTGAACAGCACAAAGGCCTCAGGCATGGGCACACTACTCCAAGTCGGATTTTATTGATTGCTCTCGGTGACGAAGAGCCGTCACAGGGGAGGGAACCTTTGAAGTGCTGAGGCACAGGGTTCAATTTGATGGAGGCCAAGACATCGTCGTTGGCCACAGCCCTTGGGTTGGTGGTCTTGTTTTTGCTTCCCCTTGCCACCGAGGTCCTCACGACCGTTCCATCGGAAGAACAACCGGATGTTTTCCCTCAAGCACCGTCTTCTCTGGAGGCACAAGGGCGAGCCCAAACGACGTGGTCGGGAACACAAACGCTGTCTGGCACCTACACCATTGGCGTCGCCGATGAGGTCATCATCCAACCGTGCACGGTTGTTCAGTTGGCGGCGAACGAACGCATCATCGTCGACGGTCGTCTCACGGTCCTGGGTACAGCATCTTGTCCCGTGGTCATTGAAGCGAGCGGCTTGGGCGACCATGAGGGCATCCAGTTCAACGCGTCCTCGGCCAGCCGTGGGTCCGTGATTCAAAATCTCACCATCGAGGATGCGATTTACGGCGTGACCATCTACGGCTCAAACCCCGTTATTGAGAACCTTACGGTGGTCAACCCCGACCGAGTTGCGGTAGACCTCTTCAGTTCAGCAGCCCCCCGAATCACCGACCTTTTCGTCGACCGTGCCGGGCGAGACCTTCCGTTCCAGAACGACTGGCGTTACGGGCTCGGTCTTTCCATAGGTTCGGGCTCCACTCCTGTGGTTAAGCGAGCGGTGTTCAGTGATGTGTTGACCCGTGCGGTGAACATTTGGGGTGGTTCCGGGGGACTGATTGAGGGCATCACCGTTGACAATTGCAGCGGGTCTTCCTGGGCGATGGTCGCTGGTATTTGGGTCGAAGACAGTCAGCCTCTCCTGACCAACATCAGCATTGACAAGTCCGATACAGGCATTGTCATTCGCCACATCGACGACAGTGGATACACGCACGGTGTGGTTCGCAATGCCGTCATCACCAATTCGATGTATCGAGGCGTCTATGTCGACAAAAACAACCACACCAATTACACGAATTACGAAACGGCCGATTTCACCAATCTCTCGGTCATCGGAACCGGAGGCCCTGGGGCAAAAACGCCGAACATTGGCTTTGCTGCCATTGAAGTGAACGCCACAGGTGCATGGTTCGACGACACGTTGGTGGCCAATTCGACCACGGTCGGCGTACGCCTGTATTTCGTTGACAGCACGACCACCTTCCGAAACCTCACCATTCGCGATTCAGGCGACCCCGGCCAAGGGCCTCATGAAGCGGGTCTGGCTGTCCGTTCCTCGTTTTTCGCACCTCGTTTCGAAGGGCTTGAAATCAGCGGCTCGGTAGGCCCCGGCGTCTCATCAACTTCGGGCGGTGCCATGCAAGGCTCCGATTGGCATCTTCACAACAACACCGAACACGGTTTCTATGTCAACCGGGCCACGGTGACCATCAACGGCCTTGAGTTGAACGACAACGGCCAGTCGGGGGCGCAAGTTTGGGATGCTCGCTATGTGTTGTTTGAGAACCTCACCGCGCACAACAACGGGGGCGACCCTGCCACCAACCCCTTACCTCGCAACCAAGCGGGTCTGTACTACGAAGATGCCAATGACATCGAATCGGCATCGGGCGATGTTCGCTGTCGAAACTGTGTGGTCACGGGTTCAACCGGGGCAGGTCTGTTGGCGGTGAATTCCGTGGATCTTTGGCTTGAGAACATCTCACTGGCCGACAACACCGCATCTTCGTCTGCCCTCGAAATTGACAACAGCGACGCCCTGCCGGCTGGCTCTTCGGGGCGCGTCTACATCTCCGGCGCCACCATTTCGGCAGAAACACCGGGAATTGACGCCATCACCTTCGACAGAGTGGCTGCCGACATTGACGGCTTGACCATGCCCGGCAACCATTCGGGAATTTCATGGAGTGGCGACAACAACGGGAATCAACCCTCCATGCTCTCCAACAGTGTCCTTTCGGGGACAGCATGCGCCTCGTTGGTCAACCATCCCAGTTTGGGTGGCACAGGAAACCAGATCGCTTCTACGTGTACCGGTTCGGTGTCGTTGGAAAACAGCGCCGTGAATTGGTCCGGCTTGCTCGATGCAACGGGGACCACGACGCCCCACGTGCTGAATTTGGACGGAACATCCACACTCCATCTCCACCAACCTGTGGATGTCAATCTGGCCTCAGCGGTGCTTGCAAGTGGATCTGTGGTCGATGTGGCATGGGACCTCACCGTCTGGGTGGTCAACAACTTCTCGAACGGTATTCCAAGCGCCAGCGTGAACGTGTCTTTCTCCGATTTCGAGCCGTCGGTCCAATTGAGCAGCAACGACCTCGGTTACGTCTATCTTCCCGATTTCGTTGGCCAGCGGTGGACCTCGTCGGGTGCCAGTTCATTCAACAGCGTGACGGTGGCGTGCGGCTACGATAGCGTTTCAAATTCAACGGGGACAACACTTGACCAAGACCGAATCGTTTCCTGCCTGTTGCCCCTTGACAATCAAGCCCCGTTCCTCTACTGGACCACGCCAGAGGATGAGTCTGTGTTCCCTTCACAAGGAGAGGTGGTGTTCAACGCCTCGGACACATGGGACTTGGACAACGACGACCTGACGTTTTCCTGGACCAGCAGTCTTGAAGGAGATATCATCGCCTCTTGTACGGGCTCCTGGCAGGCAGGAGCCGGGCCTGCTGATGGTTTGGCATTCACTGCAAACGGCAACGATGGATTTGGATGCAGCCTCAGCGACGGCATTCATGTTCTCACGCTCAATGTCTGCGATACGGCTGGCCACTGCGTCTCCGATAGTCGAACCATTGAACTGGTCAATCTCGCGCCTGTCCTCGCCGTCAGTTTCGAGCCTGCGTTGAATCCCTGGAGCGAGCTCATCATGCCGCAAACGGGCACCGTCACCGTCAACACAACGGGCACCTATGACCCTGAAGGCGATGACTTTGCTTGCGTCATTTCTTTCAGTGGCGACCAAGGTATCGGTTGGGGCAACCAGTGGGTATGCCCCGAGGAACTCACCTACACCTTCGATTACACCAACGAAGACCCACCATCCTCCGCTACGCTCACGGTCACGGCCTTTGATGCCGTCGGCAACAACGTCAGTTACAGCGTGCCCGTCTTGCTGTACAACGAAATCCCCGATCCCGTGTTCACTGTGGAGCGTGCCGACAACGACAGTGCCACGAGCGTGTTGCTCAACGGAAGCGGCGTGATCGACCCGGAGGGGGATGCCCTCACCGTGACCTACACGTCATCCATTGACGGCGTGTTGAGCGTAGGGCCCACGTCCTGGGAAGGCTACCTCTCTCGTGGCGTGCACACCCTCACGATGGAGGTAACCGACGACCGCGCCGAACACGCCAACCAGTCGAAGACAACCTCCGTGCTCATCACGGTGGAGAATTCAGTCCCGCATGCCGTCATTGACGCCCCGCTGTCCCAGACCTTTGAGAGCGCCGAGTTGATTTCGTTCTCTGCCAACGGGTCAGGCGACTTTGATGCTGCTTGCACTTCCTTCCCGACCGAAGGTGATTGGGTGTGTGCACCGTTTGAACCCTCGCCGGGTACCGAATATTTGGTGGTCACATGGACCAGCGACATCGATGGCCGGTTGACGCCGGAAGGCCAGGATTGGCTGCTCTTTGAGGGGCGCTTGACCGCAGGCACGCACACCATTACGCTCTCTGTTGACGACGGTATCCACGACCCGGTGGTGGCCACCCGGGAGGTGACGGTCATACCCTCCGCTCCTGTTCTCGGCTTGGTCAGCCCGACACCGGCGTCCGTTCATCCCTCATCGGCAATTTTGGTCTTCGATGCATCGCAGAGCGTTGATTACGACGGCGATGCGTTCACCGTGACCCTGCGCTCCTCGTTGGAAAGCGAACCGCTACTCGTGAACGTTGACCCGGTATCTGCTCATGAATTCACCCTAATGGCTGGTGAACACGAAATGACCGTCACCCTCACCGATTCCACGGGCATGAGCAGGGACGATTCGTTCATGATCGTGGTCGTTGAATCGGGCCCTGTTCTCGTGCTGCTCTCGCCCGATAACCGCGCCTCCATTGAGGCAGGAGGCACGTTGGTTCTCGAAGAGGCCTCGTACGACGCCGATAACGATTTGACCGTCAGAGAATGGCGTAGGTGGTCGACCGACTTGAGTTTCCCAGAGGTCTTGTCAACCAGTTCCAAAGAAGAACTCACGGGACTGGCACCGGGGGAATACCATCTCTCACTCTACATTGAAGACGCCCGCGGGAATTGGGTCGAGGAGCACGTGAACATCACCATGCAGTCCAGCCTGCCTGAATTTGACAGGAATTCACTGGTTCTGAGTGGAGAAACTTTCGTTGAAAACGAGTTGTCGATCTTGACGGTGCGTGTGGCCCTAAGCGATCCAGACGGCACCACCCAAGATGTGCGTGTCAACATCACGCACAACATCCAGCAGTGGGAGGTCAACTTGAGCGACGACGACGGTGACGGCGTTTGGGAGGGGGTGGTCGAATGGCGACCCGAGTCCACGGGCCGTCCGCTGCTGAAAGTGATTGCTCGGGACGGTGTCGGGGACAACGCCAACATCGACATCCTTTCCCGAAACCTTGTTGTTGAAGCAGCCGAAGCCGACGGGCGCGTGCTGTTGTTGGGTCTTGCTGCAGGTGGTGTGCTCGGCGGTGGATTGCTTGTGGCATGGATGGTTCAACGGCGTCGTCGAGCAGCGGAAGAGTTGGACTTGCTGACATCCTGGAATGCATTCAAGGCTCAGCCAACTGCAGAATCATCGGTTGCTGACTCAATGGCTGAAAGCGGAAAAGTTGTCCCGTCGCTGGAAGAGAACATCATGGATGGGACCCACGAAGTTCAGGCAGAACTTGACGAATTGCTCTGACCTCAGTTTTGTTGCTCTGGCAAGTCGTTGTTGAGCGAATCTGGATTGGTATCCAACGCTCCCCACGGCGTTCTTGTACGGTGAAGACCAAATCGTCGGAGGAAGAGGAACCGGAGGTTCTTCCAGCCGTCGCCCCAGGTGTGGATTTCAGCCTCGCCAACTCGGGGTCGGTACGGAACCGAGATTTCAATCGCTTTTTTCTTGCCAAGATGGCGGCGTGCGAGGATTTTGATTTCTTCACTCAGCGGCATGCCGTCATTGGTCGGGCGCATTTTTTCGTTTTCAAAGATGGATTTGCGGAACACCCACATGCCCGTTTGAGAATCCTTGATACCGTACCAAAACAACATGCGAGCAGTGAATGAGAGGGCCCAATTTCCGAATCCGTGGAGGCCGGACATGGAACCGTCTTCTGCGAGGGAGAGGCGGTCACAGGTGATGAAATCCAAGTCGTCATCGAGCAGTCGCTTCACCAACTCCGGCACCAATTCAGCAGGATAGGTGCAGTCGGCGTCCATGGTGACGATGATGTCGTTCTTGGCGACGTCAAAGCCTGACCGGTACGCTCGACCGTAGCCCTTTCGTGGCTCAAGATGAACGCGAACGTCCTTCTCAAGGGCGATTTCTCGTGTACGGTCGGTTGAATTTCCGTCGACGATCATGATCTCCAAATCTTGGCACCATCCGCGGGGGATGGCGTCGACGGTCGGACCCAGCGCCTCCTCTTCGTTTCGCGTCGGCAAAATCACCGTCACGGAGACGGGTAACACATCGCCCATGGTGATGCGACCCAAAGGTTGTGCTTCAAAGGTTTGGGTTCCAGCATGGGTCGGTTTTGCCGCCGCCATGCAATGACCTTCAAATGGCAAAACCGAGTGGTCAGCACGATGCACATCGCCATGGTATCGGGAGAATACCCTCCTCGCTGGGGTGGTATCGGTTCCGTGGTTTACCACTTGGCAGGGCACTTGGCCCAGCGAGGACACGATGTGACCATCATCACGCGAACGCACAAACAAGCCACGCCACAGCAACCTGGGGTGAGCGTCTTGCACGTGCCTTGGCTCAAAGCTCCGATGGCCTTCACGCGGTCGTACGGGAAGCATGCGCTCACTGAATTACGTCGCCTTCATCAAGTGAAACCCGTGGACGTGGTTCATACCTTGCTGCCTTTGGTCAGTTGGACGACCAAAGAATACCGTTGGGTTGAAGACAACATCGCCCCTGTTGTTTCGGCGCTCAACGGCAGTTGGATCGGTGAGCGTGAGGGCATGAAGTTGGCTGCCAAGCACAAAGAGGCAGCCACTTGGAAGAACCCCAACGACCTCGGCATCCTGCTGTTAGGTGGATGGTATGCTCGCTACGAACAAGCAGGCTTGGACGGTTCCTCCCTTTGTGTGGCGATTTCTGAATCCACTCGGGAGGAATTTGAGCGCTGGTACCGTCCCGCAGAGGAATGGGAATGCGAGACGGTCCTTTACGGCGTGGATCACAAGGTCTTCCGCCCGATGAATCACGACCACGAAGAGGAACATCTCGCATACGAGGCCCTGAGAAAGTCCTACGATGCAGCCGATGAGGCAGCGCTGCTCGGCGATGCCACCACCGAGACTCCCTTGCTGTTGGCGGTCGGCCGCCTTGTTGCTCGCAAAGGTCATCGGACCCTGTTGCGTGCCATGCCTTCCATCCTCAAACAGCATCCAGGTGCCCGATTGGTCATCGTTGGTCGTGGGCACATGCGAAAGACCCTGATGCGTCAAGCGAAACGTCTTGGCGTTGCCCATGCGGTGCACATCCAGCCCGGTATGAGTTTTCAGGACCTTGCGTTGCATTTCCGTGCCGCTGATTTGGTCGTCTACCCTTCGTATTACGAGGGTCAGGGCTTGATTCCACTCGAAGCCCTCGCCAGCGGTACGCCCGTGGTGACCGTCGCCCAAGCACCGCTCACCGAAATGATTGACGAGGAGGTTGGCGGTTTGTTCATGTGCGGCGACCACGAAGACCTTGCAAGAGCGGTGAACCACTGTCTTGCCAATCCCGAAGAGCGAACGCAACAGATGGTGAAAGGCCGTCAACGCGTGCTGGACCGTTTCACCTACGAGCACAACGCTGAGGCCTACGAAGCCATTTACCACAGCCTCGTTCAATGAGCAGATGCACCCATCGGAAGGTCCTTTTTCCCGAAGTAGGTCGCACGACCATGCAAAGGAAGGCCGTGGTCTTGGCTCTGATGGTGTTCTCCCTCTCCCTTTCCGGTTGTTTTGGTGAAGAAATCGTTGACCCCGAACCTGTCGAGGAGGACAAAGAAGATGTCCGCGTCTTCGTTACCGACAAGACCGGGGCCCTTGTCGACATGCCCTTAGTTGAGATGACCTTCCAGTTCAGCGATGTAGGCGAGACAGGTAAGGAGCCCAGCATTGGCATCACCTCCACAGGCTGCATTTTCTTCATCGCTATGGAGAAGGTCATGCGTTCGTGCGATTACGGTGAATCGTGGGAAGAAAGCCAAGATCCCGTGATGTGCTCTCCAACCACCAGTGACCCTTACGGTTGGGTCGATCCCATCACCGACCGTGTCTTTGGCGTCCAAATGATCGGTTTGGAAACATCCTGGATTTGCTGGAGCGACGACGACGGTGAGACGTGGATGGGCAACCCTCACGATTCAGGCACCACACCACTCAACGACCACATCAAGTTGGCCAGCGGTCCTTGGACTTCCAGCGGATACGGGGCGCTTGGTCAATTCACGAGCACGTTCTACGAGACGGCCGTGTATTACTGCTACAACAAACTGGCCGGTATTTTCTGTTTCACGAGCGTGGACGGTGGAGCGACCTTCGAACTTGGCGGGCAAATCATCGGCCTTGCCACCACCAACGGTGGGCTTCACGGAGCGATTTCCACCGCTCCCGACGGCACCGTTTACGTCACGCCTCGTGTGGCCACGCCAACGGTCATCGTCTCCAAAGACAACGGATTTTCTTGGTTTGAGCGCAACATGGGCGAAGACGTTGGTACACCAAACCCTCGGAAGAATTCAGAGGTCTCAACCGATTCCGCCTCGAACGCCTATCACGTTTGGACTGGAGCTGACGAAGGCGTGTACATGTCGAGGTCGACCGATTCTGGTGAAACATGGGAGCAAGAGAGCATCCGAATCTCACCGGCCAACGTCATTTCTACCGTGTTCCCACAAACCGATGCAGGTGATCCGGGTCGCATCGCCATTACCTATCTGGGAAGCGAGAACGACGAGATGCTCAACCAGTCAGACATCGACGGCAACCCGTGGAACGGCAACGCTCACTACGCTCCCAACAACGCCACCTACCATCTCTACATCACCTACAGCCTCAATGCGCTGGATGACGAACCGATTTTTCACACCTACAGGGTGACCGACGATCCCGTTCAGGTGGGCTCCATCTGCCTCAATTCGGGCGATTGCCGAGACATCGGAGGTTCAAACAGAAACCTGCTGGATTTCAACGATCTTCACATTGACCGTGAAGGGCGTGTGTACGTCGCCTTTGCAGACGGTTGCACCGGTGATTGTGCGACCAACGAGAACGCTACGGCAGAAGATTCCCGAGACGGGCGCGGGTCAGTGTACTACCTCGCAGATGGCCCCAGTCTCCTCGAGGAATTTAGTCCCCTGATGCCGCTGATCGATGACTGATTTGCTCAGTCTGATGAAAGCAGCGAATTCGTCAATGGAGTTTGACCCTTAACGGTGGCGGCCCTTTCGTTTCCTCTTCGGGAATTCAGTCTTTTTTCCAAAACGAGGGGATTGATTCATAGTTGAATATTCGCTTAGCCCGTTCATGGCACAGGAATCACTCGCCCCTGTTGCCGCCATCACCAACTTGATTTTGGGAATCATCACCATCATCATGTCAAACCGTGATGAATCAAAAAACACGCACAAGCGTTTCTCTGCTTTGCTGATCGGATGGACGTTCATCTTCCTTGCCATCTACCACAGCGTGGAGAGTATTTTCGACCAGTATTACGGCCCCGTTTGGATCACTGCTATCGACCTTGGATTGTACACTTATCAAGGCATCACGGGTGCAGACCTTCTTGCGTTGACCTTGATGGGGGCGGATACGGCGCTGAACGTTTTGATGCTTATTATGGCGCTTCACATTCCAAAAGACATTGGCCAGGGAAGGGCATGGAACGCCACCATTTTGGCCATTATTGCCCTCTATTGCATCGTCGTCCCGCCAATGACGTTCATTGGTGGCATCAAAATGATGGCACTTCAGGAATTCGTTTGGGTCACTGTTGGTGTCATTTGGATCCACACCTACATTCGTGGGATTATACTGGAACACACAACCAACGATGAGCGTCATCGCTCGTTGTCAAAGGCAAGCGCCATCTTGCTCGTTATCTGGCTTGGTTGGCAAATGGTCTGGTGGCTCTCTGCATTCACTTTCCTCAACAACGAATGGTTTGTTAGTGTCCTTAGCAGCCAACCGGAGAATCCGCCGTTATGGTGGTTGATTTCTGTCAATTTTGGTTGGTCGATTGGCGCTATCGCCATCTCGGTGTTGTTCATCGGTGAAGTGTTCCGTTCTGTGAAGCGAGGAACCTCTGCTGAATCTTGGATCGTCTTTGCTATCTTCTTTATTGGGTTCATGAATTGGATTCAGGATTATCTGTTGCTCGACGCCTACTACAGTTGCATTGAGGGAAGTTGCGATGAAGGTGCGAGCGAAATTTTTGACCTCATCAACTATCTGACTTCGGGGGTGCTAATTTACCTCATCAAACCGTTGTTTTTGGTGTACCTCATGGTTCGTTTCAAAATCATCAACATTTCATCTGAAGAAAATAGAAATCTGATGCGCATCATGATCCTTCTGATTCTCCTGATCATCTCGTCCAGCATCATTGAACTGATCCAGTCCCTTGTTCCAATCCCTCAAATGATATCAGGCACCATTCTCGCGATAGGCGTGGTGTTCTTCATTGGTTGGGAGGAGAAAATTACCTCCAGTTTCCTTTCGGGAGGTAATGAAGATGACATTCAAGCCATTACTGGGGACGGATTTACTGACTCCATGTTGAGGAACACCTCGGTGTTGTTCACCTTCATTGCAGTGTACATTTTCGTCGTTGCTGTTATTTTCGCCAATGCGGGGGTCTAATGCATGTCTGATACAAACGAGGCTTTCGACTTCACCGGGTTGCGAGAGGTGATGGATGATTCGACCACCAACAAAATTTCGGCGATTGTGGTTTCTTCCCTTGTTCTTCTGCTTATCGTCAATGCGATTGACCTTACAAGGAACAACGATGGAGTACGTGAAATTTTAGATGGTAATACGGATTGGCAGGTCGTTTTTGACGAAGTGGTTGTCACACAAACAGACTCCGTGGTCGTCGCCGACGGAGATACCGAAACCCGCATATTCTCCATCGATGATTCAATGATTGATGATGGCTACCGCATCGGTGCTTTCCGAATCACAGTATCCTATACGGAAACCTCGGGCATACCCGGAGATCCCCTTGATTCAGTTTTTGCCACCATTATCCAAAATGAAATGGCGGCCCAGTGGAATGAAGAAAGCAACGAATTGACGGGCTCATCAAACGATGCCTCTCCTATTGACCTCTCACTCATGGCCTATCCGGAGTACAATGGACAGACGATGAACGCCTCCGGATATAACGAGATACAGGTATTGAATCCTTGGCAAATGGATGGGTATGGGCTTGGAGAAATTGAAATCGAAGTGAGTGTAGAAACCCAAGCATTGCCCTTTACGACCGACAACGAAGAAGAGGTCACCATTACCTTGGACATCATCACGTTCAAGGCTGAAGCTCTGCAATGATGGGCAGACCAAGATGCATGGTACCGTTCGAGAGGCAGAATGCCATTCAAGAGAGGTAGCGAGCCTTGAGTTTTCGAAGACTCAATCGCACGCCAAAGAGGAGCTTTCGCCACGACGACAACCGAACTGGTTGACTGAACACGTCGCCTGAGCGCCGAACGATTTCGTTGAATATAGAGGAGTAGGCATCGGCCATGATCTCGGGTTGAACTCGAGCACGGGCGTCAAGGTAACCAAAGAGGTGCGAAGCGGAGGCTTGGTGGCGCTTGACCACGTCCATGTACTCCACAATGAAGCCACGCCACGCGAGGGACTGAGCGACATTTTCTCCTCGGAGCGTATCAAGGCTGATGTTGTGGGATGCCAAGACTTCCTGGGGAAGGTAAATTCGTCCGCGCTCCATGTCTTCGTTGATGTCCCGAAGCACGTTGATGAGTTGCATTTGGATGCCCAAATCGATAGCGTGGAGGCGTGCGGCACGGTCTTCGTAACCGTAGATTTCAATGAGAATGAGGCCCACTGCTGAGGCCACTTTGTAGCAGTAGGACCGCAATTCATCCCACGTCTGGTTTTGCACCGGGTAGAGGTCGTCCTCCATGCCTTCAAGCACCGTTTCAAAATCACTGAGTTCGATGGGGTATCGGCTAAAAACGTCCTGGAGAGCGATGAAGATCGGGTGGTCGTTGGGCGTGATTTTCTGCTCGTGTGCTTTGCCGAGTTTCAAGCGAATCTCCGTGAGGGCCATCAAACGGCGCCGGTGTTCTGATTCAGGCAGAACCGGAGTTTTACCGGCGTGAATTTCGGTGACCAAGCGGTGTCGCTCGTCAGTGGCCATTCGCAACTCATTGGTTTCGAGAACGTTTGGTTCTTCGTCTCCATCAACGATGTCGTCAACCCATCTGCACAGGGCATAAACGGCATGGACGGCTTTCCTTTTCTCGAGTTGAAGGGCGCTGAAGGAGGAATAAAACGTCGTGGAGGCCTCTCTGCACACTGCTTCACAGTAGTCATAGGCGTTGTTGACGAGCAGCGCTTTCACACGATCACCTCAGGCTGATGTTGGGGTTCCG
>Ga0181574_10003575_pt1 | contig 13742 bp, 12 predicted proteins | sample 101ome_24_FD_145600 | JGI IMG/M metagenome (GOLD analysis project Ga0181574, IMG submission 145600) | Coastal salt marsh microbial communities from the Groves Creek Marsh, Skidaway Island, Georgia - 101410AT metaG (spades assembly) | ecosystem: Environmental > Aquatic > Marine > Intertidal zone... | reverse complement strand
TGAGTTCTTCCTGTGACAAGGCCTCGCCTTCCTGTGCATCGGGCTTAAATCCCATCAGTTTGAGAATGCCGTTGGTGACGGCGTTGATGGCCATGACCAGAGGCAGGAACAGTCGCATCATGGGGGTGAGAATAAAGCTGAATGGAAAGGCCAGTCGTTCGGGATGAAGAGCGGCGATGGTCTTTGGCGTGATCTCCGCAAAGATCAGGACGATGATAGTGAGAAGTACGGTTGCAATGGCGATTCCCGCGTCTCCGTAAAGACGGATGGCGATAACCGTGGCAATGGCGGACGCCAGAATGTTAACGAGGTTATTACCTATCAGTATCAAACCAATCAGGCGGTCGGGTCGTTCTAGCAATTGACTAGCCCGACGGGCGCCTCGATGGCCCTGAGAGCGAAGGTGTTTTAGCCGATACCGATTGAGAGACATCATGCTGGTCTCGGAGCTGGAGAAAAACCCCGAGATCAGTATCAGTACGGCAAGTGATAAAAATAGAAGTCCCAGCGGGGCGTCGTTCAAGCAGGTGCGGTTCTTTGTTCAGTATGAACCGAGATGGTGGAGAAAAAATGCCGTCAGCACAAGACTTTGCCGACATCAATTTATCCGTCAGAGAATCAGTTCCAGCACCAGTTTCGAACCGAAAAATCCAAGCGCCAGCAATGCATAGCCGACAAATACCAAGGTGAGAGCGGTACCGATACGCCACCCCCGGCGCCACTGGACCAGCAGCGTAACGGTCATCAACGCCCAACCAAGGGAGGTCAGAACGGTTTTGTGGACTAGTTTTTGCCCCAGCAGGTCATCGATAAAAACGCCCCCAGTCAGAATGGCGACCGTCAGGAGTGCCGTGCCCGCAAGGAGGAGCTCATAAAACATCTGCTCCATGGTATCGAGCGGCGGCAACATGCGGATGATGCCCCGAGTCTTGTGATTCCTCAGCCGCTGGGTCTGGATCGACACCAAAATACCTTGAAAGGTTCCCAGAGTGAGAACCCCGAATGCGAGCAGGGATGTCGATATGTGAACCAGTAGTCCCTCGCTCAGACCCGCCATGGGTTGCCCCGTAGCCGGGGCAAAGTGATTGACCAGCACTGCCAGAGCTGACAGCGGGAAGGTGGCGATAATCAGCATATGGTGGGGGCGCAGCAGCATGCTGATCAGACTGACTGAGCCCATCGCCAGGAAAATGAGAGAAGATATTTTGTAGAAACCGAGATCCAGATTGCCCTGCATCCAGTCGAGAGTGGACAGAATGAGGTGGCAGGACACTGCCAGCGACGCGAGCCACAGCACTGGCTTGGAGTTGGCGGTCTGTCGTGCATCCAGCGTCAACAGCTGCCTCGCGCTGGCCAGAAGGTACAGCGATGCCGTCACTATCGCCAAACCGGCATGCAGCAATTCCTGTGGGGATGTCACGGCCTCACTCTCATTGATCGGATTCCCTTTGGGTCAAGTGTCCAACACCCGTATACTACGCGTTTTTTAGCGAAGTAAAGAAGTGACAGGGCAGTGATTAATGGCCTGCTGGTGAGGATAAAGGGAATTCATGTTTGAGGGATTAAGCGATCGGCTGTCCGCCAGTCTTCGTCAGATGGCTGGCAAGGCGCGTATTTCGGAAGACAACATCAGAGACACCCTGCGCGAAGTGCGGATGGCACTCTTGGAGGCTGACGTCGCCCTTGAGGTAGTCAAACAGTTTACCGATGCCGTCAAGGCGCGAGCGGTCGGGGCCGAGGTATCGCAAAGTCTGACGCCAGGACAGGCTTTCCTCAAGATTGTCCAGTCCGAGCTGACTCAAACCATGGGCGAAGTCAATGAGGTGCTCAGCCTCAATGCCCAGCCGCCTGCAGTGGTGATGGTCGCAGGGTTGCAGGGTGCGGGTAAGACCACGTCGGTGGCCAAGTTGGCCAAATACCTGATAGAGCGTGAGAAAAAGAAAGTCGCGGTTGTGAGCGCGGATGTCTATCGCCCCGCGGCAATTACTCAGCTCGAGACCCTCGCGGCGGAGGTGGGGGCCAGGTTTGAGCCCTCTGAGGCTACTGAGGATCCGGTGACTATAGTGAATCGGGCGCTGGCAAATTCGCGAGTCAATGTGATTGATGTATTACTGGTAGATACCGCGGGCAGGCTCGCGATTGATGACGCCATGATGGCTGAAATTACCTCGCTGCATGGTGCCATTAACCCAGTCGAGACACTGTTTGTCGTGGATGCCATGACCGGTCAGGATGCGGCAAATACCGCAAAGGCCTTTGGGGATGCACTGCCGCTTACTGGCGTTATTCTCACCAAGGTCGACGCTGACACACGGGGCGGTGCGGCGCTGTCGGTTAAAACCATCACGGGTAAGCCCATCAAGTTTTTGGGTGTCGGGGAAAAGACCGACGCTCTCGATCCCTTCCACCCCGACCGGCTTGCGTCGCGGATTCTGGGGATGGGGGACATGCTGTCGCTCATCGAAGAGGCCGAGCGCACTGTCGATAAGAAAAAAGCTGAGAAGCTCGCGAAGAAGGTGCAGAAGGGTGGGCGGTTTGATCTAGAAGACTTTCGGGATCAATTGCAGCAAATGCGAAATATGGGTGGGATTGGTGCCATGCTCGACAAACTCCCCGGCATGGGCGGGATGGCGCAGGCGGCCCAGCAGAACATGGATACCAAGCAGTTCGCCAGAATGGAGGCCATGATTAATTCCATGACCCGGGAGGAGCGGCGTAAACCGGACTTGATTGCAGGGTCCAGAAAGCGCCGAATTACCGCGGGCTCGGGGACACAGGTTCAGGACTTGAATCGGCTGCTCAAGCAGCACAAGCAAATGCAGAAAATGATGAAAAAAATGAAGGGCGGAGGCATGCAAAAAATGATGCGTGGCCTCGGTGGCATGATGCCTCCAGGTGGGGGTATGCCCCCGGGTGGCGGTATGCCGCCCGGTGGCTTCAGAGGCCACTGATTCCCTGCCATTCTTACCTTTTCTTGGGGCCTGCTTTGCTGTATCCTCCGCGTCCTTTCAATAGCTGAAGGCTCTTTTTAGGGGGCTTCGGCTAAAAAAATTTACAGGAATCAATGACATGGTAGTAATCCGACTCTCTCGGGGCGGTTCGAAAAAGCGACCGTTTTATCAGGTAACTGTGACGGACCGGCGCAACTCCCGGGACGGCCGTTTTATTGAGCGCGTTGGCTTCTTTAACCCGATTGCCCGGGGACAGGAAGAGCGCTTGCGGCTTGATCTGGAGAAGATTTCAGCATGGGCTGCGAAAGGCGCGCAGATTTCACCGCGCGTGAAGGCCCTGATGAAGGACGCGGCTTCGGAGGCGTCGGCGGCCGCCTGAGGGCGGACTAACTAGCCAGTGTGCTCGCGATGGCAGAGCTACTTACGCTGGCAGACATTGTTGGGGCGCATGGTGTTAGGGGCTGGATCAAAATTCGGCCCTACCTTGAGGACCCAAAGATTTTAACCTCCCTCGGCCCGCTTCAACTGGGCCTAGGGGAGAGAGCAAGAACAAAGCCCGATACGGGAAGCACCAAGGCTGTCGAGATAGATGCTGTCAGGCGCCAAGGTAAAGGCATCATTGCCCATATTGTCGGGGTTGATGACCGTTCTGAGGCGGAAGCCCTGAGGGGCTTGTCGATTAAGGCGGCAGCGGAATCGTTGCCAGAGGCTCGGATCGACGAAATTTACTGGCGGGATTTGGTGGGGATGGTTGTCCTCTGTCGAGATCCCGAGGCCGGTTCAGAGGATCCGGTGTTGCTGGGGAAGATAGATTACCTGCTGGACACTGGCGCCAACGATGTCATGGTGATCAAGGCGACGGAAGCAAGTATTGATGACAGGGAGCGATTGATTCCCTGGTTGGTTGACTCGGTGGTAACCCGAGTTGACACAGAAGCGGGCGAAGTGTGGGTGACTTGGTATGTCGATGACTGAGGCACGCCGCCGATACGGGGCCATCACCCTGTTTCCCGAAATGTTTGACAGCCTGACAGGTTGGGGAATAACCGGTCGGGCGCACGATCAGGGGCTCTGGGGGCTCTCACTCACGAACCCCAGAGACTTTGCTGACGACCGCCATGGCACGGTAGACGACAGACCGTATGGGGGTGGTCCCGGAATGGTCATGCAGGCGGCGGTCATGGACAGGGCCCTGGAGGCCAGTCGACAGCTTGTTGGTGCATCCGCAAAGGTGGTTGCCCTGACGCCGCAGGGCAGAGTGTTTAGTGACAGTCTGGCGCGGGAGTTGGTGAGTGAGACAGCGCTGATTTTTGTCGCTGGGCGATATGAAGGCATTGATGAAAGGTTTCTCGAGGCATCAGTAGATGTTGAGATATCGGTCGGAGATTTCGTGGTAAGCGGTGGTGAGTTGCCGGCCATGGTGGTGATGGATGCGCTGATCCGTCTCCTCCCGGGCGCCCTCGGACACGGGGGTTCAGCAGAAGAGGACTCATTTGTTAATGGTGTGCTCGATTGGCCCCATTACACGCGACCCGAGACGTATCGGGGCGTCGAGGTGCCGGCGGTGCTGTTGAGCGGTGATCACGGCGCCATTTCGCGGTGGCGGCGGGCTCAAGCCCTTCGCCGGACGCTGGATAGACGGCCTGATCTGCTGTGTTGGCAGGGGCTGTCAGAAGAGGACAGAAGGCTTTTAAGCGAGTGGAAACTCGATGAGTAGCCAATGAGTTTGCGGTGTGAGCCGCGATAGCGTGGTGATCACGCAAGTTGGATTGGAGAGTGTCATGAACACGAACAAAATTATCTCGGAGATCAACGCCGAGCAAATGAGTAAAGAGATACCCGCCTTTGCACCCGGCGACACTATTGTCGTTCAAGTGAAGGTGAAGGAAGGGAATCGTGAGCGTCTGCAGGCCTTTGAGGGAGTTTGCATCGGCAAGCGTAACCGTGGCCTCAACTCGGCCTTCACTTTGCGCAAGATTTCCCATGGCGTTGGCGTAGAGCGGACCTTCCAGACCTACAGCCCGCTGCTGGATAGCATCACTGTCAAGCGCCGTGGCGATGTTCGACAGGCGAAGCTTTACTATCTCCGTGAGCGCAGTGGTAAGGCAGCGCGTATCAAGGAAAAGCTGTCCAGCTAATCGCTGCACGCTCCTTGCGAGGCCGCCCCGGAGTACCGGCGCGGCCTTTCGCATTTCTGAGGTTCACGCTAGGATTTGCGGCGTCAGAGTGCTCCTCGCAGAGTGCCCGTGAGATCAGTCCGAGAGGTCCTGCTTGCCAGACGTAATCGACCGATTCATTGACGGTTTGTGGTTGGAACGTGGCTTGAGTGAAAACACGCTTGCTGCCTATCGTCGTGATGTCGCCCAATATCATGAATGGCTCGTCACCGATGGGGGTGACTTGCTGGCTGCGGACGCTGCCCAGCTCCAGCTATTTTTGGGCAAGCGCCTGTCGGCAGGCACCTCGCCCCGTTCCACCGCCCGTTTTTTATCGAGTCTGCGTAGTTTCTACCGCTGGGCGCTAAGAGAGAACCTGATCACGGAAGATCCAAGCCTCCGTATCGAGAGTCCCAAGCAGGGAAAACCCTTACCAAAATCTCTTTCAGAGTCCGATGTCGAGAAGCTGCTCGAGATGCCAGATCTTGACCGTGTGGTTGAGTTTAGGGATCGGACCATGCTCGAGTTGCTGTACGCCTGTGGCCTCCGGGTTTCGGAACTGGTTGGTTTGACGATGAGTCAGGTCAGTCTTAATCAGGGTGTTATAAGAGTCATGGGAAAAGGCAGTAAGGAGCGGCTGGTTCCCATGGGGGAGGAGGCGCTGTTGTGGCTTCAGCGTTACACCCGAGGTCCGAGGGTCGATTTGCTTCAGGGCCGACCCAGCGATGTGCTTTTTCCCTCTAATCGAGGGACCGCCATGACTCGTCAGACCTTCTGGTATCGTATTAAAATTTATGGCGAGCGAGCAGGCATTCAATCGCATCTTTCGCCGCATACGCTGCGGCATGCCTTTGCAACCCATTTGCTGAACCACGGCGCTGATTTACGGGTCGTGCAGATGCTTTTGGGCCATAGTGATCTGTCGACGACTCAAATCTACACTCATGTGGCACGGCAACGTATGCAGGAGCTGCACGCCAGCCATCACCCCCGAGGATAACTCGGGGAAACAAAGGACTGATGATGACAATTTATCCACGCTTTTTTGCCACTCATGTTGTGAAGTCTCCAGCGAGCCGCCTCGCTGTCTCGGTTTTCGCTGCCCTGCTTATTACTCTGTTACCTGCACCCATTGCGACCGCGGATGACTATGATCAGCTACGCAGACGTCTGGAAACCGTCCTGTCAGCCAGTATGGGGGATGTGGTCGTCGTTGATTCTGTGCTGGAAACAGAGGCTGAAGAACTGGTTGAAGTGTCTCTTGCAAACGGATTGGTGGTGTATGCGACACCGACGGGAAAGCATTTTGTTGTGGGCGATCTCTACGCGGCGAGGGAGGACGGACTGGTAAACCTCGCTGAGCAGAAGCGCGAGGCAGAGCGCAAGACGCTGGTGGATGGACTCGATGTAGACGACATGATCGTATTCCGTCCCGAAGGAGAGACCCGCGGTTACATCACGGTATTCACCGACGTGACCTGCTTCTACTGTCAGAAACTTCACCGTGAGGTCGAGGATTTGAATTCTCGCGGCATAGAGGTCCGATACTTGGCTTACCCCCGGGGAGGTCTGGAATCCGAGGGAGCGCGTAAGCTGGCAACGGCTTGGTGCGCTGACGATCGGCAGGACACCCTGACTAAGCTGAAGGCCGGAGTGGTGCTACCGCTCACAGAGTGCGAGGAGGCGCCAATTGCTGACCAGTATGCGCTGGGTCAGAGCCTTGGAGTGCGCGGTACCCCCGCCATCGTAACCAGCAGGGGCCAAATGATACCCGGCTACAAACCCGCCGACGAACTTGCGCAGTTGCTCGGCCTGAATTAAGCCAAGCCCTGGGGTGGTCCACCCCGGCGGCGACTTGGAGCTAACACGTGAACAACAACTTCCAGCGGATAGAACGACTACCGCCGTATGTTTTCAATATTATTGGCGAGCTGAAGTCAGCTGCCCGCGCCCGCGGGGAAGATATTATCGATTTTGGAATGGGGAACCCGGATCAGGCGACCCCCCAGCACATCGTGGACAAACTCACCGAGACAGTACAGCGCGGAGACACTCATCGTTACTCCCAATCCAAAGGCATTCCGCGACTGCGCCGTGCCATCTGTGATTGGTATCAGCGGCGATACGACGTGACGCTGGACCCAGCAGCCGAGGCGATTGTTACGCTGGGATCAAAAGAAGGTCTCGCTCATTTAGCGCTGGCGACAACGAGCACGGGAGATTCGATTCTCGTGCCGAATCCCTCTTACCCCATTCATCCTTACGGATTTGTTATCTCGGGGGCCGATTTGCGTCACGTCCCGATGTCCGATGAAGTGACCTTCCTAGAAGAGCTCGAGCACGCCATACGTAACAGCTACCCCAAGCCGAAAATGTTGGTGCTCAATTTCCCTTCGAACCCCACCGGTCACTGTGTGGAGCTGGACTTTTTTGAAAAAGTGGTGGCGATCTGTAAGGAAGCGGGTATCTGGCTGGTTCATGATCTGGCTTACGCAGATCTGTGTTTCGACGGTTACGTCGCCCCAAGCATCCTCCAGGTGGAAGGGGCTCGAGAGATCGCCGTGGAGTTTTTCACCCTGTCCAAGAGCTACAACATGCCAGGGTGGCGGGTTGGATTTTGCTGTGGCAACGCTGAACTCATCGGCGCCCTGACCCGTATTAAATCCTATCTGGATTACGGTATTTTCACGCCCGTACAGGTAGCGGCTATTTCAGCGCTTGAGGGCGATCAGCAGTGCGTCACTGACGTGTGTGATATGTATCGGCGAAGGCGCGATGTGCTGTGCAACGGATTGAATGAGGCGGGATGGCCCGTGACTCCGCCCAGGGCAACTATGTTTGTTTGGGCTCAGATACCGGAGGCTTTTCGGTCCATGGGGTCTCTGGAGTTTAGTAAGCTACTGCTAAAAGAGGCTGGCGTGGCAGTGTCCCCGGGTTTGGGGTTTGGAGAGTACGGCGAGGGCTATGTGCGTTTTGGTCTTATAGAGAACGAGCATCGTACCCGTCAGGCCTTGCGCGGCATAAAAAAAGTATTGCGGCAGGGGCCGCCGGCCACCCAGTAAAGGATGGTGCAGAGACAATGGAAGCAACATTCATAACAGCACAGGCCCTCAGGCGGAGCACTGCAGCATGAGCAGCCAACGCGTTGGGGTAGGACTGTGTGGCCTGGGTACGGTGGGCGGTGGCGTTGTGACCCTTTTGGATCGTCACACCCAAGAGTTATCCAGTCGCTGCGGCCTCGCTCTCGAGCTGGTTCATATCGGAGCGCGACGGGACAATCCCAGCTGTGACACCTCTCGCTATAAAGTGAGCCGGGATATTTTTGACGTCGTGAGCGACCCTGACGTCGACATCCTGGTGGAGCTTATTGGCGGTACCACGACCGCTTTTGATCTTGTGCAGGGCGCGCTGAACGCCGGTAAGCATGTGGTCACGGCAAATAAAGCGCTGATGGCGGCTCGGGGCAACGAACTGGCCGCCCTGGCCGAAGAAAATGGCGTGGCTCTGCGCTATGAGGCGGCGGTGGCGGGCGGCATTCCCATCATAAAAACCCTGAGAGAGTCGCTGGCGGCGAATGCTATCCAGTCGGTGGCGGGTATTATCAACGGTACCGGCAATTTTATTCTCACTGAAATGGCCAAAGCGGGCCGGGACTTCGAGGACGTATTGGCGGAAGCTCAAGCTCTTGGTTACGCGGAAGCGGACCCCACCTTTGATATCGATGGAACCGACGCGGCTCACAAGCTTGTCATCTTGGCCACGCTGGCTTTTGGCATACCACTCAACAGTGAAGGACCATTTACAGAAGGTATTAACAGCGTCGCCCCCGAGGATCTTCGTTTTGCCGCGGAGTTGGGCTATGTCATCAAACACCTGGGTATCGCAACGCGCGCGGGAGAGCGTGTCGATCTCCGCGTGCACCCCACCTTAATTCCTGTCGACAAACAGATAGCGACGGTAGATGGAGTGCTCAATACCGTGATGATTCGCAGCGACGGTGTTGGGGAGCTGGTGCTTGTCGGCCCGGGCGCGGGGGCACTGCCCACAGCCTCGGCGGTGTGCGGTGATGTGGCTGATGTTGCGCAGCACATGGCGAGAGGTATTGGTGACTCGCTACCTGTTCTTGGTCAGCCAGTCTCCGAGCTTCAGGAGCTAGCTACGGTCCCTCGCGGTGAGGTTGAGAGCGAGTGGTATTTGCGCATGGTCGTGGCTGATGAGCCCGGTGCGATGGCAGACATCACTCGATTATTGGGTGATCAGGATATCAGCATAGAATCATTGATTCAGCGTCCTCCAGAAACCGGCTCGACACAGGTTAGTGTGGTAATCGTGACTGACCGTGCGCCAGGTGCCGCCATCGAGCGGGCTACTTCTGCTATCGCCGCGCTCGACGCAACCGATGGATCGATTACCATGCTCCGCATTGAATCATTTGAGGCGGCCTGACGTGGCTATTCGTTATATCAGTACAAGAGGCAACGCTCCTGACCTTAATTTTGAAGAGGTGCTGTTGGCAGGGCTCGCGGCAGACGGGGGGCTGTATGTACCCGACAAGTTGCCCACCTTCAGCGAAGCCAAAATCCGTAGTTTCCGCGGCATGTCTTACCCGGAGCTTGCGTTCAATATTCTGGAGCCCTTTGTCGAGGGATCGATCTCCTCCGAAGATCTCCGTGCCATTATCGATGACACCTACGGGCAGTTTAGACACCCGGCGGTCGCACCTCTGGTTCAGATAGGAGACAACCAATGGGTCCTGGAACTGTTTCATGGGCCAACGCTTGCCTTCAAGGATTTTGCACTTCAGTTGCTTGGCCGCTTGCTGGATCATGTGTTGCAGCGACGCCAGCAGAAGGTCGTGATCATGGGAGCCACCTCGGGAGATACGGGGTCGGCGGCTATCGAGGGCTGTAAGCGTTGCAGCAATATCGATATTTTTATTTTGTATCCCCACGGGCGTGTTTCCGATGTCCAGCGGCGGCAAATGACTACGGTTGCTGGCGACACCATTCACAATCTCGCCATAGAGGGAAATTTCGACGACTGTCAGGCGATGGTGAAGGCGAGTTTTGTCGCCGAGCCTTTCTTGCCCGATGGCCGTCAGTTGGTGGCGGTTAACTCGATCAACTGGGCCCGGATCATGGCTCAGATTGTTTATTATTTCTATGCTGCGCTGTGCCTTGGTGCCCCCGATCGGGCGATCAATTTTTCGGTGCCTACCGGAAACTTTGGCGATATTTTTGCCGGCTACCTTGCCCGTTGCATGGGGCTACCTATCGATCAGCTGGTGATAGCGACAAACAGGAACGATGTACTCCATCGATTGCTGACGTCAGGGAAGTACGCACGACAGCAATTGGAACAGTCTTTATCGCCCAGTATGGATATTACCGTGTCGTCCAACTTCGAACGCCTCATGTTTGACCTGTACGACCGGGATGCGTCAGCGATAGACCGACTCATGAATGAATTCAAGGAAGGTTCGATTCAGCTGTCCGATTCAGCAATGGCCAAAGCGAGAGCTCTGTTCTCCAGTCAGTGTGTGTCCGACGACGAAACTGCAGAGGAAATAGCCGGGATTTGGGCCCGCTGTGGTTACCTGTTGGACCCTCACACTGCCATTGGCACGCGTGCAGCAAGAGACTGCCGTCGTGAAGCCAGTCAGCCAATGGTGACTTTGGCCACGGCCCATCCGGCGAAGTTTCCCGATGCGGTTGAGAAAAGTGGGGTGAATACCTCACCGGTATTGCCAGCGCATCTCGCGGATCTTTTTGAACGGGATGAGCGATTCACCGTCCTCTCAAATGACCTGACACAAGTACAGCAGCACATGGCCTCGCATCTCAAGGCCTGATGATACCCACGTTAAAAACCCGTTCCGCCACACCCTCCGCCTCTCTGGCCAGTTCTAATGTTTCTGACATTCTGAAGCGACTTTATGCGAACCGCGGCGTTCGTGATGCGGCTGACATTGATCTCGCGCTGAAGAATTTACACCCACCCCAAACGCTTCGAGGCATTGGTGATGCCGCCGCACTGCTTGCGGATGCTATCGAGGGTGAGGCACGGGTCATGGTTATAGGCGACTTTGATGCGGATGGCGCCACCAGCGTGGCGTTGGCGGTTTCAGTCCTGCGTCAGCTCGGGTTGAAAGAGGTGTCTTATTTAGTTCCCAACCGGTTTGAATTCGGCTACGGGCTGTCACCCGAAATCGTCTCGCTTGCCGCGAACAGCGAACCCGATCTGATTGTCACCGTCGACAACGGAATTTCGAGTCACGCGGGTGTGATGACCGCGCAGGGTTTCGGAATGAGTGTGCTTATCACTGATCACCACCTCCCCGGGGATGATCTGCCTCAGGCTGATGTGATCGTGAACCCAAATCAGCCGGGCTGCCAGTTCCCCAGCAAGGCGCTGGCGGGGGTGGGTGTGATGTTTTACGTGCTGACGGCACTGCGGGCCGAGCTTCGGAATCGTGGTTGGTTTGAGGAGACTGGTCGTGAGCCGCCCAATCTTGCAGATTCACTCGACCTGGTGGCTCTAGGGACGGTTGCGGATGTTGTACCACTCGATAGAAACAACCGCATCCTCGTTGCTGCCGGCTTAGCTCGCATCAGGGCTGGTCGTGCGCGTCCGGGGATCGATGCGCTTCTGGAAGTCGCGGGTCGCAATGGAAAGTCCCTCAGTAGCACTGACCTTGGCTTTGTTCTCGGGCCTCGACTTAACGCGGCAGGGCGACTGGACGATATGTCCGTTGGCATCGAGTGTTTGCTGGCAGAGAGCGGGGCGGCGGCGCGCCCGCTCGCTGCAAAGCTCCATGAATTGAATCGGGAGCGCCGGGATATTGAATCAGACATGCAGGAGGAGGCCGATTCACAGTTGCAGTCGCTTGCGCTTGATGCCGAGTCGATGCCCTATGGCCTGTGTGTTTATCAACCAAGTTTTCATCAGGGCGTGGTTGGGATTGTGGCCTCACGACTGCGTGAGCGCTATCACAGGCCGACAATAGTCTTTGCTGATGCGGGGTCTGGGGAGCTCAAAGGCTCAGGTCGGTCAATCGACGGTGTACACATCAGGGATGTACTGGATGCTGTGGCGGCATCTCATCCTGGCCTGATCGAAAAGTTTGGCGGACATGCGATGGCTGCTGGCTTGACTCTGGCAGCAGATCGCCTCCAGGAATTCGAGGAATCGTTTGATCGCGCAGTCGCTGGTGCACTTCGAGGAATCCCCCCTGAAGCAACGCTTGAGACAGATGGACAACTGGGCCCTAACGACCTTGATCTTCAAACTGCAGAGTTGCTTCAGGCAGCGGGGCCATGGGGCCAGCATTTCCCAGAGCCCCTTTTTGAGGGCGTGTTCCAAGTCCTCGACCAGCGTTTGCTCAAGGAAAAACACCTCAAGCTGCAGTTGGACCATAAGGGCCGGCGCTTGGAGGGCATTGCTTTTAACGTTGACCTTGACCATTGGCCCGATCCGAGCGCTGGGCACGTGGGTCTCGTGTACCAGCTCGATATCAATGAATACAGAGGTGAACGCCGGCTGCAGCTGATGATCAAGCATCTTTGGAAGCCCTGATGCTGTGACCTTGTACCGACTGACTGGTGCCGACTGAGGACCTTAGGTACACTCGCGCCTCGTCACGCCAAGGGTAAATAGCAGTGGAAGTAGCTCCGCTTTTCAACCAAATCAAAGATATCCGCGCACGCACAGACGTGCTTAGGGGGTACCTTTGACTACCCTGAAAAAAAGGACCGTCTGGCCGAGGTAGAACTCGAGCTGTCAGAGCCCAGTGTCTGGGATGACCCCGAGCGTGCTCAGGCACTAGGGCGCGAGCGTGCCTCCCTCGAGGCCGTGGTAAAAACCATCGATGACCTCGATACCGGAGTCGCCGATGCTGACGATCTTCTCGAGATGGCTGTGGCCGAGGAAGACGAGGAGACAGCGGCGGCGGTCAGTACTGACATCGATGGTCTCGTTAAGCAGCTTGAGCAGCTGGAGTTTCGCCGCATGTTCGCCGGTGAAATGGATCCAAACAATGCTTATCTTGATGTGCAGGCAGGGTCCGGCGGCACCGAAGCTCAGGACTGGGCAGAGATGCTGCTTCGCATGTATCTGCGATGGGGTGAAGACAAGGGCTTCAAGGCAACCATTCTTGAAGCATCGGCGGGTGAAGTGGCCGGACTTAAAAGTGCGACCGTGCAGTTTGAAGGCGAATATGCCTTCGGGTGGTTGCGCACCGAGACAGGTGTACACCGGCTGGTCCGAAAATCCCCCTTTGATAGCGGCGGACGGAGGCACACATCCTTCGCTTCGATTTTTGTGTCACCCGAGATCGACGACAATATCGACATTGAAATCAACCCCGCGGATTTGCGCGTTGATACCTATCGATCCTCGGGCGCTGGCGGACAGCACGTGAATACCACCGACTCTGCGGTGCGTATTACCCACGAGCCCTCAGGGGTTGTGGTGAGCTGTCAGACTGAGCGATCGCAACATCAGAACAAAGACAACGCCATGAAGCAGTTACGCGCTAAACTGTACGAGATTGAAATCCTCAAACGGAGCGCCGAAAAACAGGCGATGGAGGATAGTAAGGCTGATATTGGTTGGGGCAGCCAAATCCGCTCTTATG
>Ga0181574_10003573_pt1 | contig 13746 bp, 9 predicted proteins | sample 101ome_24_FD_145600 | JGI IMG/M metagenome (GOLD analysis project Ga0181574, IMG submission 145600) | Coastal salt marsh microbial communities from the Groves Creek Marsh, Skidaway Island, Georgia - 101410AT metaG (spades assembly) | ecosystem: Environmental > Aquatic > Marine > Intertidal zone... | reverse complement strand
CTGGTCGACAGGTCAAATAGCGGGTGCCGGGACCATTTTTCAGAGAGAACTCGGTATTCAGGACTCGCCCGATGCGCACTTTGATGACTGTATGCGCATCAACGAGCACACCGCGGATCCTGAGCTCACCAGATTAACCGTGGATCATGCGGGTGAGACCATTAACTGGTTGGCTGCAAATGGATTTGAGGTGATGGCAGGCCATCCCGTCACGGGCATCGGCCACGACCACTTCACCACCCGGCGCTACCAGCAGGGTGTTCGGAGCGGCTTGTCCATTCTCGACGCCCTCATGCCATCACTGGAAGCCTGCATCGCTCGAGGCGAAGTCACACTGGTGACCAGCACGGCTGTCACCGGCCTGATTCAGCGCGCTGACAAAAAAGTGGTCGGCGTGACAGCTGTTGGTCAGTCGGGCGGTCACGATATTCTGGGCAACCACATAGTACTGGCGACGGGAGGCTGCGCCGCCAATCCGCGACTTTTCGAAGAGCTCCATGGCGTGCCGCTGTATGCCAAGACCGCTTACCCCACGTCACAGGGAGACGGGCTACTACTGGGCATGTCTGCCGGCGGCGCCGTCGTTGGCGGTGAGAAATACGCGAGCCTACCTGGACTGATTCCGGACGCTTTTCAGTATCCGTGCCAAATGTATGCCTGGGCGCCACTGAATCCCGCCATCCGTCAACCCTGGGAAATTTTAGTGAATGCCTCCGGAGAGCGGTTTGTGCGGGAGGATCACCCGAGCGTGCATCAGATAGAACGCAGTATCTACCGGCAACCCGGGCATCGACATTGGGCTGTTTTCGACAGCGCCGCTCTGGAATCTGGCGAGCCAATCATTCCCGATTGGAGTCGGGAACGGCTAGCCGCCGAACACCGCACACACCCGATGTTTTACAGTGCGATGACCCTGAGAGATTTAGCTTTTCGCGCTGGAATCAATGCCGCGAAGCTGACCTCCACGGTTCAGGACTACAATCGCCAAATCGATGCCGGCGACGTCGACCACTTTAGCCGCGTCCACAGACCCGGCACTCTGAGAAAACCTCCGTTTTACGCCATCGCCATGCAAGGGTGGACGCTGGTCTCATTTGCCGGGCTCAGCGTGAATCGACACTTACAGGTCCTGGATAACGAGCGACGGGCCGTGGCAGGCCTCTATGCCATTGGCGAGGTGATCGGCGCAGGCGCCACCTCCGGTGCTGCGTATACCAACGGCATGCTGGTGACACCGGCACTCACCTTCGGTCGACTTCTGGGCGCCTCCCTCGCGCGAGCATGAGTGTTGCCTTGATAGCGATCACACGATGTATACGGGCATGTACGGACGGACGGGAAATTAGCAAAAGGTGACACGCCGAGGCTGTTGATTGCACCGCTCAGACTGCCTTGTTACGTTCTACGCGAGGTCAAATAAGGAGATCCCATGAAACTCAAAGGTTTTGTTTCGTTCGCAAGCGCCCTGCTAATGGTATCGCCATTCGCGTCAGCGGGCAGTCCGGTTCAGATGTGGAAGTGCAACATTAACGGCGACGTAGCCGAAGAGGCTGTGATAGCCCAAGCGAGCGAGTGGAAAAAAGCAGCGAGCGCCCTGCCTGGCGGCGAGGGGATGAATGTGTGGTCCCTGTATCCGGTGGCTGTTGGTGCAGACGGTGACGGCACCGACGTCATGCTCGTCGTAGGCTGGGAGTCTTTCGGCAGCTACGGTCAGTGGTGGGATGCCTATCCCTCGTCTGATGTCGCGCAAATGGAGCGCGAGACCATGACCTGCCACGGCAGCGCGTTGTGGGAGAGTGAGTCGGGTTGATCCCCTCACTCAAGGAAGTCAGGGGTCGCCTCCGGGCGGCCCTTTTTCGTTGTGTCGACCCTAATCAGTGCAGACAATATCTGCCTGCCCTTATACGCAAGAGTAGTCAACGATGTCTCAAGTCTGGAGTTGCAATGAGTGGGATCCTCTCGAGGAAGTCATTGTGGGAGATCCTCTGGGCGCTCGCTTCCCTTTTGCCGATCCCAGCACCCGCCTGGCAGAGTATCCGGATCGTGAGCTGGCAGACATTCCTCAGGGCCGATTCCCCGAGCAAATCATTCGCGAAGCGGAAGAGGATATCCAGCGCTTTGTAGAGACCTTGGAGGCGCGCGGCATCCGGGTGCGCAGGCCCGCACCCTGGCCCCATGAGCAGACGATTAAAACCGTGCATTGGGAAACAGAGGGCTACTACACCTACTGCCCCCGGGATGTGCTACTGGTGGTGGGCGACACCATTATTGAGACACCCAATGTGATTCGCGGTCGCTCTCTTGAGACGGGCGCCTATCGCCCTCTGCTCATGGAATATTATGAAAGCGGCGCCAACTGGTTTAGCGCGCCGAAGCCGCTTCTTGAGGATGCACTGTTCGATTTCGATCCCGCCGCGCCCACCCCACAGAATTTCGAACCCGCTTTTGATGCCGCGAATATTCTGCGGTTCGGTCGTGATTTGCTCTATCTCGTGAGCGCGACCGGTAACGAATTGGGGGGACAATGGCTACAGCGGGTGCTGGGTGATCGTTTTCGCGTGCATTTCATGAAAGATGTGTATTTTGGTAGCCACATTGATTCGACCCTCGTGGCGCTGCGCCCTGGCTTATTACTCGCCAATCCGGAACGCCTATCTATGGAAACCATCCCCGCATTTCTGAAGGACTGGGAGATCATTTTCAGCCCCCCGATGGAAAACCAGGCACGCCACAGCCGTGACTATCTGAACCAAGCCATTGGTAGCGAATGGATAGACATGAATCTCTTTAGTCTGGGACCGGATGCAGTTGTGGTGGACAGTGACCAACGCGCACTGATCACACTGTTGGAGTCCAAAGGGCTCGAGGTCATTCCGCTCAAACTGAGGCATTCGCGCATGCTGGGGGGTGGATTCCACTGTGTCACGCTGGATACGCGGCGCCGTGGCACGATGGAATCCTACTTTTCCTGACCTGAGCACTGAGGAACGCTCGGGGGAGCGCCTATGACGCTATTGTGGACGCTACTCATTCCGGCTGCGGTAACGGCCGCCTGGGTGCGCTACCGCTCTGTCGTCGCCGATGAACAAACGGCGCCATCTCCCAGTCTTACCCTCACGCAGCCTCTTCCACGGCGCTCATGGGGCACCCACCGACATCAGCGGGGTGCACGCTGGCTCCACGAAATTTTTGAGCGTTCTGCGGAAAGATTCCCAGAGCTGACAGCGCTGTCGGTGCCCGATACCGGCGAGTCGCTCACCTACGCGCAACTCAACCGCCAATCAGACCAGCTGGCCGAGGCCATGAGTCCATATATAACGGGGCCCGATCAGGTGGTTGCGGTCTGTCTGCCGCAAAATAACGCTACAATCGTCGCGCTTCATTTGGCCATTCTCAAGGCTGGCGGGGTTCAGTGTTTTATCGATAGAGAGTCGCCGGCGGCTTTGATCGAGCGGGTACTGGAGGATGCGCAACCCGTGCTGCTCATTACCGACTCGCAAATTACCGATTCGCAAACAGCAGCGTGCGGGACGCCCACTCTGTCGCCCACCGAGCTGACCTCTGGCGACATACCTGCCAAATCGCGTGCTGTTGCGGCACCTTGGCTTGACGAGCCTGGCGAGCGACTGGCATCTCTCTTCTACACAAGCGGGACCACCGGCTCACCCAAGGGGGTGGAGTGCCCTCACGCGGGCTACATCAATCTTGCTCAGTCCTACGCTACCTTCTACGACTTCGTGCCCGGTAGCGACGCCTGTTCGCTGACTTCGTCTCTGGGATACGACGGCAGCATCTCAGAGATGTACAGCGCCTGGACCGCTGGCTGCGAAGTCGTGCTGCTCAGCAAGGCCACGCTACGCTCTGGTCCCGACTTAATCCCGGTGCTTCGCGCGAGCCACGTCACCGCACTGTTTTGTCCACCCGTGCTGTTATCGACTTTGACCGCACAGCCCGAGTCAGACCTTCCCTACCCCATCTGCCGCTACATTGTGGCTGCTGGAGAGGCTTTCCCGGCATCACTGGTGGAGCCCTGGTCGAGGGCCCGACGGCAAATTGTTAATACATATGGTCCCACCGAGGTCAGTACCGACACCAGTCGACAATTGCTGAGACCCAACGAGCCCGTCACGATAGGAAGCCCCTTTCCCGGGGTCAGCTATACCGTGGTCGATGCCGAATCGCTGACGCCACTCCCCCACGGCGAAGAGGGGGAACTTTGCATTGGCGGCGTCCAGTTGGCCCGCGGCTATCGCAACCTCCCGGAGGTCACCGAGGCGCGCTTTATCGATCATCCTCTGCTGGGGCGGCTGTATCGCTCTGGAGACCGATGCCACGTCGACCCCCTGACGCACCGCGTTCATTTTCATGGCCGTATCGACGCGCAGCTAAAGGTTCGCGGTTATCGCGTAGAGGCACAGCCGATTGAGTCGTTGTTGCAGGATCACTTTCCCGCCATCGAAACCGCGGTATTGGACTGTCAAAACGATGAACTGGTGGCCCTGCTCAGGGCGCCCTCACTCCTTCCAACAACCGCATTGCCTGGCAACATTCACAGACTTGACCATGACTTGATTGATGACGCGCAACGACTGATCTCGGAGCGCTACCCTCCTTATAGTGTACCCAGCCGATTTTTTGTCGTGCATGAATTCAAGCTGGTTTCCGCCTCCGGGAAGATAGACCGACAAGGGTTACCCTCTGTCAACGACGCGATCAATCTCTCGGAGCCGCCGGTATCGTCATCGACGCCGCCTCACGCGGAAACCGATCCCTCTCTGTCGCCAAAGATCCTTGAAATATGCAGGGCCGAGCTGGGTGCGACGCTGGACTGGCACGACGACTTTCTAGACTGGGGCGCACACTCCATCGCGATCGCACGCCTGTCGCAGCGACTTCTGGAAGCGGACTGCTTCATTTCTGTGAGAGACCTGCTGACCGATGCAAGGAGCGCCGCAAAAATTGCCCGTCGCGAAACCTCCGGTTCTGCTGCCATGCCGGTGACCGGCAATGCTACCGAGATCGGCCGTGAGGCGAATAACCCTGCAGTAACCCTCACCCGACAATTCACATTTCGTCAATTCAGCCTGTTTCAGGGCTTTGCGGCATTGCTTCTGAGGGTGCCGCTCCTATTCATGGCGGCGCTCGGCTTGGCCATCGTCGACCCTGAAGAACTCCTCCTTGCAGGCGAAGTACTCGGCTTTCTGCAAGCAACGGTAGTTGGCTACTGCATCTATATGTTTGTGCCGTTTACGAATTTGGGTTGGGTACTCTGTATACGCACCATTCAGCGTCATGTTGGGGGGGCGCCCGATATGCGCCCTGGAAAATACGCCAAGTTCTCAAGCCATCACCTGCAGCTCTGGTGGCTAGAGCAACAAACGGACTTTGTCATCAAACCACTCGTGAGCGGGTTGCGGAGCCCCATACTATTTAATTGGGCGCTCAAATCGCTTGGCGGCAAGATCGACCCACGCGCTTACATTGCACAATCCACGGAATGGTACGGACCCCTCTCGCTCATAACGATTGAGTCGAGCGCGATCGTTCAAGCGGGCGCGCAATTGAGTGCGGCTCGCTGGGAGGGAGGACACTTTTTTCTCGGGGAGGTACATGTCGGTCGAGGGGCGCGCGTGGGGAGTCGGGCAATGCTGTCTGGCGGGGCTTCACTGGGAGACCACTCTTGGCTCACGCCGCTGTCGAGCCTCAGTACCGACTGCGGTCACAACCAACAGGTGAGCGGCGTGCCAGGATCAGTAGTGGGAGCTTATTGCCCTCCCCGCACCCCCCCCGCGCGAGAGGCTTCACCGTCAGTTACGCACCTGATCGAAGTACGCAATATATTGACCCAACTGTCGCTGGAGCTACTGCTGGTGGTGATCCCCGGTGCTTTCATCGCGCTGCTCACCACTTGGTTTCTGGGGTTTGACGCGCTCAGCAAAGTGAATCTGGACTCACAGACTCTGACCGTTGGTGACATGCTCGTGATGAGCGGATCGGGCATCCTGGGTATTTGGCTTGGGGTGCTGGCGAGTTCGCTGATCCTGTGCACCTTTTTGCGACTCACCCCAACCCCCCCAGGTTGGATCGCTGCCTCCAGCCTTACGGGCACGCTGGCTCGCTTTCGGCAAACCAAAATGAATCAGGTTCAGCAGATGTGGGGCTGGAGTCTGACTGGCCAGTATCTTCGTGCCTGGGCGGGCATCAAGTTTTCTAGGGTGGGCGCGTCAGAATGCGATGCACTGATCAATCTGCTACCCGAGCAACTGAGTGCAGATGCCAACGTCTTCATCGCCCAGGGCTGTTATTGCAATGTGCTCGATGAACACGGCGCCTTTCTGCTCACGCGCCCAATGACCATGCCAGCCGGGTTCTTTGCCAGCAACAACGCGATGATCGAACCAGGTCCGGTTCCCGGCAATATGTTGCTGGGGGTATCGACTCCGCTGGGGCCGCACCTGTACCGACAACAGTACTCGAATCGCCATGATCCCCGGCGTGTCATCAGCGGCAACCCACCGCTTGAGATGGGCGGGATGAACCCGCTGTCGCCGCCCGCGCACCCATCGCCGTCGCTGGGGATTTTTCTGGCGCGCTTTGTACTCAACGACGTGGCGTCGGTAGGCATCATACCCGGCGTCACGATTTTCCTGGCCACCTGTCTGCTTGTGACGCTCAACCTATACGGCTTCAGTAATGTTGCAGCGGCCTTGCTGGCCAGTGCCATTGTCCCGATCTGTCTCCCTTTATTCGCCCTCGCCATCAAAGTCCTGTTGGTGGGTAATCGATGGGGTCAACAGAACACAGCTGCCTTTTGGTCAGTACGTCACTTCACCTACTTCCTCGCGCAAGACTGCTTCTTCAGGCTGATGGCGGGATTCATGAGCACCGTCTCGGGCACTGCCCTCGCCAACCCTATCCTGCGCCGTTTTGGATGCCGAATCGGACGACGCACCCTTATTGGCCTGCCGCTGCAAATGTCTGACTGGCATGCAGTCGATATTGGTAATGACTGCGTGATTAATGGTCAGATGCAATTACACAGCTTCGAGGATCGAGTCCTCACTGTCTCGCGCACGACGATTGGCGATGGCTCGGTGATCAACCACGGCACCATGCTGATGGGCGGCGCAGAGCTCGCTCCGGGCACATCGGTCCAGCCACAGGCTCTGGTACTGAAATCCATGCGCCTGGAGGCGGGTATTCATGACGGCAGCCCGACACAGTGGGTCAAGTAAATGAGTCGTTTTGGATAGTCGGGAAGCGTCTTCGATTAGCAAACCTTGTCATGCGGCGAGGCGCCCATTGAGGGTGTTCATGGACTTCTGTGGCTGTGCGACCGGTTCCCCAAGGCGAGCTTAGCGCCGTTTTTTCATGGGTTCCCAGCGCCAGTAGGTGAGCGATCGCCAGACCCACTCGCAGGGACCACGAACAAAGCGTGCGCACCACCAGTGAGACACTATCAGTTGAGTCAGGTAGATCACCACGGCAAGGCAGGCCACCTGCGCAGGCCCCCAGAGAAAGGCTACACCCATTCCATAGCCATAAAATACGAAGGTGAAAATGAGCGTTTGACCAAGGTAATTCGTCAAACTCATTTTGCCCACGCAAGCAATCCGGGCTTTCAAGCCCGTGCTGACTTCGCTTAACACCCACCAATACACGCTGAAGAACCATGCGCTAGCGAGGCAGACGCTTGCGCTAAGATAAGTCACATCAGCGAGAAGAATCCGCCCGGGCGACGCGTCAGTGCGATCAAACGGTCGGTAACCGATGGTGGCGGCCCAGTAGCGCTCAGGGACCATAAGCAGTAGTCCTGCACACCAACATATTGCAGTGATGCGAGTGAGTTGCGCTGGCGTTAATCGCTGAAGATACCCCCAGCCATCTCGCATGATGGCAACTCCGAACAAAAAGCAGGCCAGTACCAACCACCCGGAATCCGGGTACTGCCAATCTATCCAGAACCACTCCGGTATAAACCCGGCATGTTCGGTCACGACGTCAGCGAAGCTACCGGCTACCAGAAATGATTCCCGCCGCTCCTCCTCGAGCCACTGCGCGGCCTCAATGGCACCCTCAGGAGGCAACTCATCTCCCCTGTCTCCTCCCAACAGATGTCCGAGCGGAAAAGTGCTGCAAAGCAACAACCCGACTAACAGCATCAGCCGGGGGGGAAGACGATACAGGACGAGCAAGAGCACACCGAGTTGGGCATAGAGCATCAAGATATCCCCCTCAAATAATAGGGCGTGCAGACAACCGAATATCATGAGAATGCTCAGGCGTCTGATGGACTGGGTGATGTGGTATGCGCTCGACTGAGCTTGCAGATAAAAACCCATTCCGAATAACACGCTGAAGAGCATCCAAAACTTGGTCTCAAAAATCAGATGTTTGAGAAGCCAGATCGTTTGATCAGGCTTGGCTTTCCAGGCGGGGATATCGGCACCAAAGCTGAATACGTTGACCATCAGGATGCCGAACAGCGCCACACCCCGGAGCACATCCAAAAATTGGATGCGGTTGTGATCAAAGGGGTGAGTGATCAAAAAAGGACTTCCCACTCCTCATCGACCAGATTCAAATGCTGGCCCAGACCTTTAGCCAGAGCCCGCTCATACAAAGCTGATGCGACGGCAATATCTTCAATCGCCAGGCCAAAGGGATTCCAGAAAATTCTCTCGTCATCCCTCTCGCGTCCGGCAATGTGTCCCGCCACTACTGCGCCGAACTCGCCGTGAATCGTGTCACGCGTCACCAAACCCTCCCGATGCATCCGCGCCAGCACACGGTCAGAGTGAACGCTCTGATGCCAATCGTCGACGACGATTTTATCTGCCGCGGAAACCAGCTCAAAGGTCGGATCCATCAGCGAGACATTCATAAATAACGAGCCACGTTTAAACTCAGCCTCGGTCACGTAGGGCTCGGATTCTGTGGTCGCCACAATGCCGATGTCGGCATCACTCAACGCGCGTTGAAAGCTCGATTCGGCTGTTACGGTAATACCCTGCGCTGCCATATGTGCCACGAAGGCGTTGAGTCGCTCCGCGCTTTGATCATAAGCGCGGTAGGTCGTGATTTGCGGGAACCAAGACGCCAGCGCCCACAGGGTCAACGCGCCGATCCGACCTGCGCCCACCAGACCGATCGACTCCGAGTCCTCTCTGGCGAGATATCGCGCCGCCAATGCCTGCACCATTGCTGTGCGCATGGCGCTAATCAGGGCGCCTTCCATGATCGCCACCGGAAGCCGATGAACCGGGTCATTCAACACGATCACGGCATTCGCCCGTGGGAGCCCGAAGTCAGGATTAACATGCGAGCTCGCGATCCATTTCATACCTTCCATGTTGAAAGGCTCGCCCACGTGAGCGGATAGTCCGATGATCCTATCGGCCACGTGCGGGCACTCGGGTCTTTTCAGAAAGCTACTGGGGGGCGCAGTAAAAGCCTGTTGCTCGTGCAGCAGGAATACCTGCTCCAACACGCTTCCAACCCATTCCGGGTCGGTCGCGCCCGCAGCCATCACATCCCGCTGACTCAGAAATAATGTACTGCCCAGTGTCACGCCCCCTCGCCAGGGCTGAGTGCCGGCACGTCGATACCCATCTCGTCAAGCCATTGCATATCAAACTGGGTTTGAGTGTAGCGGCTACCGTGGTCGGGGATGAGCGATAGCAGGCGCGCACCCTCGCCATACCGCGGGGCAACGTGCTCTCGCATAACATGACATGCCGCTCCCCCTGACCCCCCCATAAGGATGCCCTCGGAGCGCGCAATTTGAGCGGCCGTCGAAATTGCTTCCCCCGCTTCGATATACACAACATGGTCTACAAACTGATCGAAGGAGGCACCGGCATAGTTAGCCGGCTGGATACTGGTTCCCATTCCGTTTAGGAACCGCGGTTTTGGATCCTCACTACCAGGCAAAGCCAGCGAGCCGACCTCATCCACCAGCCAGATTTCCGTTTTTGGCGAGTGCTCCCGTAACCACCGGGCCACCCCCATGGCGCTGCCACCCGTGCCAGCCACCATGATCATGGCATCGAGTTCCCCACCCGTTTGTTCGAGGATTTCCCGCCCTGTGGACATGCGATGTGCCTCGATCGCTGCAGGTGAATCGTACTGGTCAAGATAGATCGCCTCGGGACGCTCGACTTGTAATGTCTGCAGGCGCTCGAGACGGGTCAGGTGATAGCCGCCGGTGTGATCCCGCTCGGCAACTTTTATCAGCTCAGCGCCCAGCAATTCCAAACTGCGTTCTGTAGACGGATTGAGTTTGGGGTCAACCAGACAGACCAGCCGGTAACCCTTCACAGCGCAGATCATGGCCATACCAATACCCAGGTTTCCCGAGGTAGAGATAATGATCTCAGCACCGGGGACTAGTCCGTGCTCACGCTCTGCCCACTCAATCATGCCGAGGGCTGCACGATCCTTCATGCTGCCACCGGGGTTGGTAAACTCCAGCTTCGCCAGCAACGAGGGGCTCACCCCTGCGCCAAAACGATTGAGTTCCACGATGGGCGTATTGCCAATCGCCTCCAGAACAGAGGCACTGAACCCTGCCATATCGGCTCTGATACCTTCTCGTGTAAACCTCGATGTAATCCCGCCCGGACAAGATTTGAAAGCGCAAAAGGTGACAGGCTTCCGCGTATGTCCAGCGCCTCAATGCCGGTACCATGGGCGCTTCGAGTTTATGGGCACTTCACCCCGGCCACCACACGGATCACAACGACAATGCAAACCTCCCTTACCTCCACCACCCTAAGAGGTTCATTCGACGCGCTACCCCTGTTTATACCCGCCATTCCCTTCGCTTTTGTATTCGGAGTGGTTGTCGCCAATGCGGGGATACCCCAATGGCTGGGCTGGTCATCGTCGCCCATTATTTTTGGTGGAGCGATACAGGTTACCCTGCTCACGTTGCTTGGTGAGGGTGCATCGGTAGCCGCTGCCGTCAGCGCTGCGTTGATCGTCGGTGCTCGCCATATGCTCTACTCGGTCACACTGGCTCCGCGATTCCAGAATCAACCCGGGTGGTTCCGCTGGGTGGGCCCTTATGTATTGATAGATCAGGTTTTCGTGCTGAGTCAGATCAAACCTATTTCGGATCCCATCACCTTCAGACGCTATTTTCTCGCCGCCGGCTTTACCTTTTGGTCGCTCTGGATGGTCTGCACTGCAATGGGCGTCATTCTGGGTCCGTCGATTCCACCCGAATGGGGGGTCGAGTTTGCGGCGCCTGTTTTATTCATGAGTTTGATGATCGCGGCAAGTGATCGCCGCGACAAAATGGGCGCAGCAGTCATCGCAATGGGCATTACCTATTTACTGGCCGCATTACCCAACCGCTCGGGCCTTCTGTTGGCGGTGGTGATCAGCGTCGCGCTTATGATGCTTGTACAAAGGCTGCGAAGGCCATGATTACCGCAGCAATCATTGTTACCGGGATCGGCTCCTACCTCATGAGGGCTTTCTTTATCTTTGCCTTGGCGCGTTACGCCTTTCCGCCATCGCTCCTGCGGGCACTGGAGTACGTTGCGCCCGCAGTCATGGGCGCGCTCGTCGTGTCCATGCTGACCAACACCGACGGCGAACTTGTTGCAGGGCTACCTGAGGTAATTGGTCTGATGACCGCGGCGCTCGTCGCCAAGCTGACCGGCAACCACATTCTCTCTTTGGTCACGGGTATGCTCACCTTTTGGCTGGTCGGCTGGGTGGGATAAAAAAGCAGCCCGGTTTCACGTGACACGCAACATGCCGGAACGCTACCCAATTGCGGAGATCAGTGCTACAACTTCGCTGTTTGGTGCTGCCACCAGACGTGACTTTAACGACAACACCGGGGGTTAAGCATGTTTCGACTGTCTTTGTTAGCTGGGGCATTGTTATTGGTCAGTTCGTTTACGCGAGCCGAGATCTGGGAGGACTATTCTCTCAGCGAAGAGGTTATCGAACACACCGTGATCTCAGTGCAAGGTAACTATCTTGATGAGTATCTGGTGAGACTGGAGAGAACATGGGTGCGCAGCATGGAGGTTCAGAAGGAGCTGGGCTACGTGAACGACTACACCATTCTGGTCTCGACGGCCGCAGATTCCCCGAACGTTTGGCTGCAGGTCGAATATCCCAATATGGCGGCCTACCAGCCCAATGAACAGAAATGGAACAAGGTCAACGAGATCCTCACTGAGCGCTTCGCAGATGACGAAGAGGAGTTGGATGCGATTGCCAAGGGTTATGAGGAAATTCGCACGATGGTCGATCATCAGATCGTCCACAAAGTGACCTATAAATAAGGTCAGCGCGCGACAGACCGCAGGCGTTCGGCGGGGTTCTCCCCCGAACGCTTCGCTAGCACCTAATCTGTCTCCCGTACGATGGGCACTCTGATTTCGGCCTAGATCGAGATCATGATTTAGCACTCTGGGTTTTCAAACTGTCACACTACTCCCCAAAAGTCGCCGCCGCAGTGGTCATCGCCAACATGGTGGGTACCGGCGTATTCACAAGCCTCGGCTTTCAGTTGATCGAAATCCAGTCGGCTCCCGTCATCCTGATGCTGTGGCTGGTGGGCGGTCTTTCGGCACTTTGCGGTGCCCTGAGCTATGCGGAACTCGGGGCGGCTTTGCCACGATCGGGCGGTGAATATCACTTTCTCACTGAAATCTATCACCCCTGTGCGGGGTTTATCTCTGGGTGGGTATCCGCCACAGTAGGTTTCGCCGCCCCCACTGCACTGGCAGCCCTGACATTCGGCGCCTATCTCAACGCGAGTGGCATCACGGTCGATCCCGTTTGGCTCGCAACGATTATCATCGCGGGCCTCACGGCCGCCCACTGCAGCACGCATCGCCACAGCGGGATCACACAGACGGGATTCACCCTTCTAAAAGTGCTACTGATCATCGGATTCTCAGTCACCGCTTTGGTTCTAGGGCCTGACCCAAGGGAATCAGAATTCAGCTGGACTAATGAAGCGACGACGTTGCTCGGCAGTGGTGCCTTCGCGGTATCGCTCATTTACGTCAACTATGCCTACTCGGGATGGAATGCGGCGACCTATATCAGCGGTGAACTGTCTGCCCCGCAACGGAGCCTGCCCTGGATATTGGGAGTCAGCACCGCGCTAGTGGCAGCCCTTTATTGCCTGCTCAACTTTGTGTTCTTGGCGGTAGCGCCCATGGATTCGATGGCCGGAAAGGTCGAGGTCGGCGTGATCGCCGCGGAGTCCGCATTTGGGCCTACTGTAGGCAGCTTGATGGGACTGCTCCTCGCGCTGCTACTGATTTCGACCGTCAGCGCCATGATTCTCGCCGGTCCGCGTGTCCTGCACCGCATTGGTGAGGATTACCCGCTGTTTGCCATGTTGGCACGCGAAAATGCCGACGGCATTCCGTTTATCGCCATACTGGTGCAATCGTGCACTGCGCTGTTTTTTCTGTGGACAGCGTCTTTTGAGCAAATACTGGTGTTCTCGGGCGCGACCATGGCGCTGAATACGTTTGCCACTGTCTTGGGGCTGTTCATATTGAGGTGGCGGCACCCCAATTTGGAGCGTCCTTTCAAAGTATCGCTGTATCCCCTCACACCACTCGTGTTTCTGGGGATTACAGGTTGGACGTTAATTTATGTTGTATTTCAGCGGCCTGCAGAGGCACTGATCTCCGCGATCATCATCGCTAGCGGAGCGGTATTCTATTTCTTGGTGCGCCCAAGCTCGTTTATCCAAACATA
>Ga0181574_10003572_pt1 | contig 13750 bp, 11 predicted proteins | sample 101ome_24_FD_145600 | JGI IMG/M metagenome (GOLD analysis project Ga0181574, IMG submission 145600) | Coastal salt marsh microbial communities from the Groves Creek Marsh, Skidaway Island, Georgia - 101410AT metaG (spades assembly) | ecosystem: Environmental > Aquatic > Marine > Intertidal zone... | reverse complement strand
ATTCGTTCTCATAGTTCGCTGTGATCATCTCGCGCATGGCAACCGATTCATCCATCGCCCCGACAGCACTGAACAGCTCTGCAATCAGCTCAGCAATATGTTGTGTTCGAGGATGCGCATCACCCAACGTCTCGGCGCTGGCGGCGTAGGCGTCTGAATAAAAAGCGTCAGCAGTTTCAGCATCACCGAGCTGACGGGCGACGAACCCCATGTCACGGGTCGAGGCGATCGTCAGCCAGTGACCTTCACCGAAGGCTTCCTGCGCCAGCAGAAATGCCCCTTCAATGGTTTCTGCCGCAGCTTCAAAATCACCGGTATCCAACATGAGCTGAGCATCGGTGCTGAGCTCTTCCCAAACCTGATAGTCACCTGCCTGGTCTTCACCGATCTCGGCGGCGGCTTCGAGGGCATCATCAACCCAGGCGGGTGAGGCGGCACTGATCTCTGTCAACTGGCCCAGCGCCATCTGAATGCGGGACTTATCTCCGGCGGCTACCGCACGATCGACCTCGGCAACCAGCAATTCCATGCCAAGATCAGCGGCACCGACCTCCCGGGACAACATTACCGCCATCTCAAGCACTTCGGCGTCGTCAGGGTTTTCCGCCAGGAGCGCGATGTAGCTCTCCAGCGCGAGCGCCATATCGCCACTCATCAGCGCTTCTTCAGCAGCAGTTTTCAAATCTGCTGCCGCGGCCGAAAAGCTCAACAAAAACAGCCACAGTCGTAAATAATTCTTGATCATTTCTCGAGGTCCTCCGGCGATCTTGTGCGTGCCTTGTTCTGTTCGCTCAGTCGAGCGACAAATCCTAGTATACCCACTCCCCAGCTTAGCTCATATCTGGCTGCACGGCCCCAAAAGCCGGACCAGTGGCGACCATGCCGATACCAACCATGCCCATATAAGGACTTTGCTATTCAGGGGTCGAATGCTACATTGACGCCACTTTTGCGCAGGACCAGTATGAAGAACCAGCAACCCAGGGCGTGCAGCGCCTTCGCTCGACTGTTGGGCAAATCAGTAATCAAGCTCAGTGGCTGGCGCATCAAAGGCGAGGTACCGCAGTATGGAAATATCGTGGTGATCGCAGCGCCCCACACCAGCAACTGGGACTTCATCCTCCTGATCGCCGCAGCCTATTCCTTCGGCATCAGTGTCAATTGGCTCGGCAAAAACACGCTGTTCAGCTCACCGCTGGGGCCCATCCTGCGCTTTTTCGGCGGAATTTCGGTCGACCGTTCCAAGCCTAACAATCTGGTGCAGACCCTGGTCGCGGAGATCGAACATGGCGACGGCATTAACCTGGTAGTACCTCCGTCAGGGACCCGGGCACGAACTGATTATTGGAAGTCAGGCTTTTATCACATTGCCCGGTCTGCTCAGATTCCCATGGTTTGCGGCTACCTTGACTATGCAAAAAAGGAAGCAGGCCTGGGCCCTGCTTTTCTGCCCTCTGAATTGACCCGGGACATGGACCGGCTGCGGGCATTTTACGAGCCGATTACGGGCAAGTACCCGGAAAAGAAAAGCCGGATTCGCCTGCGCGAAGAGGATCAGTGATCAAATACAATCACGCTGCGCGCAACCTCACCTGACTTCATGTCTTCAAAGGCCGCATTAATGTCCGCGAGACCAATGCGTTTTGACACCATCTCGTCGAGGTGCAGCCGACCATCCAGGTAATAGTCGACGAAACGAGGCATATCAACCCGGAATCGGTTTGAACCCATCATGGAACCCTGGATCTTCTTTTCCTGCAGAAAAGCCGAGCCAGTCAACTCAATTTTCACCCCCGCCGGAATCATGCCAATGATGGTGGCCGTGCCAGCGGGCCTCAACATGCGGAACGCCTGCTCGGCGGTGACCTTGAGACCAATGGCTTCAAACGCATAGTGAACACCACCACCGGTGAGTTCCTTAACGGCTTCAACCGCGTCCATCGTACTGCCGTTCACAACATCCGTCGCGCCAAAGGTTTTTGCCATCGCGAGCTTGCTGTCGATCATGTCAACCGCAATGATGCGGGCGGCACCAGCCAGCGCCGCACCATTGATACAGGAGAGCCCCACACCGCCACAGCCAATCACCGCAACCGTGCTGCCCGGCTCCACACCTGCTGTATGAAAAACAGAACCCACACCAGTGGTGACACCACAGCCGATCAGAGCCGCACGATCGAGCGGCATGTCTTCCCTGACCTTGACGATGGCATGCTCATGCACCAGCATCATCTCGGCGAAAGACGAGAGATCAGCGAACTGCACCAGCTCTTCTCCCGCCTGAGATAATCGCGGCGCGTCCTCCCTGCCCCTGCGGGTTTCCGGGCTCTCACACAGGCTTAAGTGACCGGTCAGACAGAATTCACAATGACCACAGAAAACCGACAGACAGGTGATCACATGATCACCCGACCGGACGTAATGTACATCTGCGCCTACCTGCTCCACGATGCCGGCCGACTCGTGACCGAGGACAATGGGCATCCGAGTGGGATAGTGGCCTTCGATAAAATGCAGATCGCTGTGACAGACACCGGCAGCCGCAGTTCTGATCAGCACCTCCCGCGGGCCCGGCTTGGAAATCTCAACGTCTTCGATAGCCAGTGGCTGGCCTACTTCGCGCAATACGGCGGCCTTCATCATGCTGTTCCTTACGACCAGATAGCGGTTGATTATGCCCCTTCTGCCGGATTCGTGCATAATGCAGTAAAGCAATCAGGAAGGTGACCATGGACTGCCCGAAGTGCCAGTCAGAGATGCAAGAGCATACATTGAGCACCCTGAGTGGCGGCGTGACCGTAGATCGCTGCACGAACTGCAGGGGCATCTGGTTTGATATCGGTGAGGCAGAACTGCTCAAAGACAAATGGATGGCTGATTTCATTGATGACGGCGATCCTGCTGTCGGTCGCGAGCAGAACGAGATTCGTGACATCAACTGCCCGCGTTGTGGCAAGAAGATGGCCGAACTGAATGACCCGGTGCAGACGCACATTCAGTATGAGGCCTGCGATGTGCACGGCTTGTACTTCGATGCCGGCGAATTTACTGACTACAAATATGAAACCCTGATGGATATTTTCAGGGACTTCGTTTTTGCGATCAGGGGTCGCTGAGTCTGTTTACAACGTCTAGTGTGAACCGCCATCAACCGCGATGATTGCACCCGTGGTGAATCCGGCACCCGCACTTGCCAGATAGAGCGCTGCAGCGACGATCTCCTCGGGCTCACCCCCTCGCTTCATCGCGATATTAGCTGCAGCACGCTCATCGAATGCCTCCATATCCCAGGCTTTGGAGATGTCCGTCAGGAACGGGCCAGCCATGATGCAGTTGACGCGCACTTTCGGCCCATAGGCGTGCGCGAAAGAGTTAGTCAAGGCGTTGAGGCCAGCTTTGGCTGCGCCGTAGGGCTCGGAGTTGGGACTCGCATTGACAGAAGCCGTGCTCGAAATATTGATGATACTGCCACCATCACCTGCCGCCATCCGCGCACCAATATTGGCACTGAGGCGGAACGGCCCTTTGAGGTTAACGCCGATCACCTTGTCAAAGAGTTCCTCGCTGACTTCGTCCAGCGAGGGATATAGCGGTGACATGCCGGCATTGTTAATCAACACATCGACCCGACCGAACTCCTCGTAGACAGCATCAACCATTGCATCAAGACCGGACCAGTCCGCCGCATGCGCCGCGAATGGAAATGCTTTCACCCCGTAACTCTCAATCTCTTTCGCGGTTTCAATGCAGCTGTCAAGTTTTCGGCTGACGATCGCAATATCCGCACCATTGCGCGCAAACCCATGCGCCATTGCTTTGCCCAGCCCCCGGCTGCCGCCGGTGATGAGAACGACTTTACCTGTCATATCGAGTTCATTCATGGTGCACTCCTGATGCCGAAAACAGCATTCTACGTTGATCGCTCTCTGAGGTCTGCCTTTACTTAACGGGCAGGTGTAAAATTCAGCCGATGAACGAGCTGATATCCAAACGACTGCGGCATCGCGTGAGAAGCCTTAGCACGATACTTGGCAAGACCATGACGGACCAATACGGCCAGGCATTTCTTGACAAGGTTGAGGAAGTTCGCCTGCTCGCCAAAGCCCACCGGCAGAGCGACGAGCATGACAATGAGGTCGGCGATCACGACGAATTGCGCGAAGTCCTGACCGCGCTCGATGACGGCACACTGATCTCTATCGCGCGGGCTTTCAACCAGTTCCTTAACCTCACCAACATTGCAGAGCAAACAGAAGCCACCGAGAGCCATCCAGGCTCACAGCTAGAGGACCTGTTCCAGCGCCTGGTCGAGCGGGATGTCGACAAGAACGAAATATTGGCAACGGTCACAGGTATGCATTGCGACCTGGTGCTTACAGCCCACCCAACCGAAATCACTCGTCGGACACTTATCCAGAAGTACAATCGAATTGCCACGGCGCTGGAGCATGTGCGCGAAGACAGGGACCTCAGCCCTGACGATCGCATTGAGCTTGAGCGCCTCATCGCCGAGGTGTGGTACACCGACGAAATCAGAACCGAGCGGCCGAGGCCACAGGATGAAGCGGTCTGGGGTTATGCCGTTATCGAGCATTCCCTCTGGACAGCAATACCGCAACTCTGGCAACGACTTGACGACATGGTCCGCCGGCACACCGGCGAACGTCTCAGTCTGGATACAGCACCCGTCAAGATATCTTCCTGGATGGGTGGCGACCGGGACGGCAACCCCAATGTCACATCCGAGGTGACGGGTGAGGTGCTGCGCCTGGCGCGCTGGATGGCCGCCGATCTTTATCTGCGAGATCTCGAGGAGTTACTGGCGCAGCTGTCAATGTCGGCCTGCAATGACACCCTGCGCTCACAATGCCCACCGAACACGCTCGAGCCTTATCGCTTCGTGCTGCGAAAACTGCGCACACAACTGACGGCAACCCGCGCCTGGGCTGAAACTGACGAACCTGTCAAGCAAGGGCTGATCATGACGACAAACGACCTGACCGAGCCCTTACATACCTGTTTTAATTCGCTGCATGACTGCGGCATGGGCATCATCGCTGATGGCCTCCTGAAGGAAACACTGATCCGCGCCTATACCTTTGGCGTGACGCTGGTCGAACTGGATATCCGGCAAAGCTCTGACCGGCATATCGACTTGCTCAATGAAATTACTGAGTATCTTGAACTTGGCAGCTATCGCGACTGGTCAGAAAAAGCGCGGACAGATTTCCTGATTCAGGAGCTGGAATCCAAAAGACCGCTTGTGCCCGACACCTGGGTCCCAGGGGCAGAGGATGCCGCTGAAACGCTGAGAACCTTTCGCCTCATGGGAGAGGACAACGGGCATGGCATCGCCAGCTATATTATCTCAATGGCCAAGCGGCCGTCAGATGTGCTCGGCGTCGTCCTGCTGCTGCGCAAATCCGGGGTCAGTCGGTTACTGCCTGTAGTTCCTTTGTTCGAGACGCTGGATGATCTTGAAAATGCTGCCTGGACGCTAGAGCGCCTGCTCCGCACCACGTGGTATACCGAACATATCGATGGTCGCCAGCAAATCATGATCGGATACTCTGACTCTGCCAAGGATGCCGGCCAGATGGCAGCTGCCTGGGCGCAATACCGGGCGCAGGAAGAACTGGTCATCGTTGCCGACAAGTACAACATCGATCTGACTCTGTTTCATGGCCGTGGTGGCGCCCCCGGCCGAGGTGGCGCGCCGGCACGACAGGCGATTTTATCGCAACCACCGGGTTCTGTACGCGGCAGCATGCGTGTCACCGAACAGGGAGAAATGATCCGTTTCAAATACGGCTCACCGCCGCTTGCGCTCAACAACCTTGACCTGGTGCTGAGTTCAGCGATTGAGGCTAGCCTGCTGCCCCCGCCGAAGCCTCGGGAGAACTGGCGCATGCTGATGCAAAAGCTCGCTGAGGTAGCGTGCGAGTCCTACCGCGGCATTGTTCAGGGCAACACGGATTTCATCGAGTATTTCGCCGAGGGAACCCCGGAGCGGGAGCTTGCCATGCTGGCGCTGGGTTCGCGCCCGGCCCGCCGCAATGCCGACGATGCTGATCGCTCCATTAGCGAGCTGCGAGCGATTCCCTGGGTATTCGCCTGGACTCAAAAACGTCTCATGCTGCCAGCCTGGCTCGGTACCGATGCGGCTTTTGACCAGGAACTCTCTGGTAAAGACTGGCATGTACTGCGCGAGATGATTGACGAATGGCCATTCTTTCAGACCCAGATCAACATGCTTGAGATGGTGCTCAGTAAAGCCGACCCAGAGCTGGCCCGACGCTACGACGAGACACTCGTTACGGCAAATTTGCAGCCTATGGGTAAGGATTTCAGAGAGCGTCTGGCACGCCTCATTGCCAGCGTCAACAAGATCAAGAACCAGTCGGACTTACTGGAGAAAACACCCGAGATCAAACAGACACTGGATTTACGACACCCCTACACCGACCCACTGCACCTGCTGCAGATCGAATTGATCAAGCGTGTGCGCGCCACCGCAGCCGCCAACCCAGGCCAGGCCCACAAGGCTTTACTGATCACTATCGCCGGTATTGCCGCCAGTATGCGGAATACCGGTTAGGCACCGGCACAGCGACCAGGGAATAGTAGATTGAAGATTGTTGTCATCGGCGCCAGCACCGGTCCAGGCAGAGTCCTTTACGAACAGCTGTGCCAATCCGAAGAAGAAATCGTCGGTGTTGCGCGCCAGGCCCGAGGTCTGCCAAGCGAAGCAGGCAATGCCCGCTTTGTCGAACTCGATGCCAGTGACCCCGAATCTCTGCTTGAACTGATTGATGACGAAACCACGCTCATCCATTGTTCCCGACCGGAACTGCTGACTGCACTGTTGCAGCAGGAACCGACTGTCCAGCGCATTATCGCAATCGGTTCCACACGAATTTACACACGCTTTCCCGACGATAAGTGCAGTCGGTTGAGTGAAATGGTGCACACACTGCGGATGGGTAATACTCCTGCGACACTCCTGCATCCCACCATGATTTACGGTGCCCCCGGTTTGCAAAACGTCGAGCGGGTCGCAGCTTTCGCCAGGCGTTCACCGTGGATCCCGCTGCCGGAGCAGGGTCGCGCCTTGATCCAACCCGTGCATGTCGATGATGTCGTCGCCGCAATCACCGCTTGCCTCAAAAATCCCGATACAGACGGCGATACAGTTATCCTGGCCGGCCAGGCTGCCGTGCCTTACCGGAAATTCATAGAACTCTGCATCGAAAAATCCGGCCAGCGCTGCCGCGTCGTTTCCATGCCCTACCTGCTGATGTCGATCGCTGCTTTATCGACTCCGCTGCTGCCCGGTCTACCGAATGTCACCCAGAACGAGATCCGACGCCTGCTGGAAGACAAGCAGTTCGACACCAGCGATATGAAAGCACTGCTTGGACGTGAGCCGATCAAGCTTGAGGACGGTCTGGTTCTGTCGTCAGAAACCTGAACTAGTCGCCCGATGCGCTTTTGACCCCGCTAAACACCTGCTGCAGCTTTTGCCGCAAATTGCATGGCAATTCAGCGCCGTTGATCGCTGCTGTATTATCCCGCAGATGATCGCGACTCCCTGTACCCGTCAGCACAACGGAAACACCGGGCTCATGCCGGCAGAATCGATAGGCGGCTTCCGTCAGCGACTGAACGCCTTCGGGATCGCGCAGAAAATCAATTGGATCAGCCGGATTAATCCTCGAAGCGTCAATTTCACCTGCCTCGACCAGCTTATCGAGTGTCTCTGCAAGTGTGCCCAGGTCCACCAGGGCGCGACGCACCGCATGCATGACCTGAGTACCGACACCATGCTCCTGCGCGAGCTTGAAGACACTTTCACGGGCGCTGGCATTCAAAAAATTGAAACCCACCATAACCACATCGAACAGACCCGTCGGGATTGCACGCTGCAACATCTCGTGAGCGGGGTCATTCATAAAGCTTTCTGTCACACCAAGATGACGGATTTTGCCAAGGCGAACCTGTTCCTGCAGAGTCGGCACAAACTGCTCAAGGCACGCATCAAGATGCTCTGGCGTCACCCCATGCAGGCTGTAAACGTCGACATAATCTGTCTGCAAACGAGCGAGACTGCGTTCCAGCGAAGCAACCAGGCGGTCTGCCGGCATGTAGCGTCCATCCCGATCTCGGAACAGCGTCTTCGTACTGATGACTACGCTTTCACGACAGCCAGCAACAGCCTTGCCGACTACCTCTTCGGTACCATAGGCTCGGGCCGTATCGAAAAAGTTGATGCCAAGGTCGAGCGCCTCGCTGACAACGGCTTGCGCTTCACCGGGCGTACCGCCCCGCGCCATGCCCAGTCTGCTGTATCCGCCACAGCCAAGACCGGCAACACTGACTTCAATGCCTGTCCTGCCCAGTGTTCTCCGTTCCAAGGTGCACTCCGTCTTTTTCTTTCATGTCATGAAGACCGCAGAGTATAAACAATCCAGCAGACAGCACCGCGAGGACGAGTGACTGCGAGTTTCCTTCACACCTGCAGTCGGAACCCTACAAAAGTACCGGTAAGCGGATTTGATCAAAACGATGCCATCGGCTAATATTCGCGCCTTCCTCGCTGTGGGGCTATAGCTCAGCTGGGAGAGCGTTTGACTGGCAGTCAAAAGGTCGGCGGTTCGATCCCGCCTAGCTCCACCAATCATTTCAAGCAGTTGTAAGCACCCGCCGACTCGCTGAGCATAGTGGTGCTGCCGCCGGTGAGAAGACCGGCGTTTGGTGTCTCCTCTATCTTGAAAAATTACCGCTAACGACCCTCAGCGAAAAAGTAAATTTCACTCCGCAACTAAATCTATTCGGACCATTTTTCAGAAGTAATAGGTTTCAGATCAATAAAGGTTGTCACTTGTCGGCACCGGAAATCATCGCATCGATAGCAGCGCCTACTGCCTCCCAATTCATCATCTAACCTCTCAACGTGTGATTAAATATTACAGCAAAGTTAGTTTCGTCTGCTTATGGCCGATTGCTGCCGTTACCCTGGATCGCTCAAGCCGAGAGAATTAAGGTGGCTTCCGACCCGAAGGGGTCATTTTGTGACAAGTTGCCTGGTCTGCTTCAACTTCATGTTAACGGGCGGGCTTTTGGGGAAACCCCACTCGAAAACTTAGTGTCAATGCAACCATAAGCGCAAAGAAGCCGATCGCGATCGGTATCTCGAAACCTGACCTGGGCCCGCTACCCTGCCAAATCGCAGAGGGTATAAGCGCATAATTGCCGAACACGGTGAAGATCAGAAGAACCCACCAACTCCAACGTTCACGCCGCCTCAGTGGAATCAATGCAACGAGCGCTGCGGTAAGACAAAATCCAACTTTACTCGCAGTTGCCCACGCAATGTGAAACCGCGCATGATCAGGCCAGCTTTCATCAAAGCCATGCATAGGAAGGCCATCTACAATCCCTTGGAGACCGACCACGAAGGCCATAACGACAAAGATCCATGCCGAGATGTTTAGCTTTAGATCGACCGATTCGCTCATTGTTCCAACTACCTTAGGTGGCTATCCCAGCCTGCCAGTTGACCCCGCCTGGCTCCACCGATTATTTCAGATAGTTACCAGTAGCTACCTGATATCCATCTGCCGCCGGACTTGATTTCGCCTGTTACACTAACCCGGTTTACAACGCTGAGACTTGACCGTGATTGACGATTATTCAGACCGCCACCTCCCCTTCAAGGGCTGTTTTAACTTTCGTGATATCGGTGGCTATCGGGCCGCGGACGGCCGCGCTGTGAAATGGGGCAAGTATTTCCGGGCTGGTCGACAAGATCGAATGACGCCAGCTGACTTAGCCAAAGCGCGTGAACTGGGCATTCGTACGCAAATTGATCTTCGAAAGAATGACGAAGTGAGTGATCAAGGTCGCGGACCGCTTGAGACTATCGGCGCCAAATATGTGCACTTACCTGTGATTCCCGATGGTGGCACAGATGTACTGGCTCAATTGGTCGGCGATACCGGCATATCAGGCAAGCGTTATCTGGGTTACCTTGAGTTTGGCGGCGACACCTGGCTGAAAATGTTCGATATTTTCGCCGAGGCGAAGGACCTGCCCATCGTACTGCATTGCACGGCTGGCAAGGACCGTACCGGGGTCTCTACCGCGTTTCTGCTGAGTGTATTGGGCGTAGATCGCGCAATCATCGAGGCGGATTATCTGCTGACCAACGTTGACGTGAACCGCCAGGTGGACTTTGTTGAACAACACGTTGGCCTGCCTGAAGGCATGACACGTGAGGAAATGGTGCACCACGCTGGCGTGCCGGCAACCGCAATGCATGACTTTCTGGATGGCCTGGAGGAGCGTTGGGGCGGTGCCATGGGCTACCTTCGTGAGATTGGCATTTGTGACGATACCTTTAATGCAGTGAGACGTAACTTTTTAGATTAGCCATGGGTGATATAACACAAGTCCATACGCTGAAGAATGATCTCAAATCGAGCGCAGCGACGGGCAGGCCGGACCTTTTTGCTGGCACTATCGATCCTCCGGGCGTTAACGGGTCGTGATGACCGAGTACTCGTCTAGCCGACCGCTTGCAATCGGAGTCTCGGCCTCCCTGATCTTTTTTGGAGGTTACTTTGCGGTTGCGCATTTCGTCGGGTGGCACAACCCTGCACCCTGGGAATCTGCGATCGGTGAAGCGTCGAGATGGTGTGAACGCGTGGCGCCCGGCGCTTTTCGAGAACCCGTCAATGCATTAAGTAATGTCGGGTTTATGCTTGGCGGCTTGTGGATGCTTTGGGTACTCGGTCGTGACGAAAGAGCGGGCTTAGCTCGTGAGGGCTTGCAGGGCTTTACGTCTTACTCGCTCATTTACGCCGGGGCAGCCTGGTTTCTTGGCCCAGGATCACTCGTAATGCATGGCACTCATGCGGCCTGGGGTGGCTGGCTCGACAATCTCAGTATGGTGATGTACATCCTGATCCCCTGGATGCTGAACCTCTCACAAATGGGGCGGTGGTCGATGCGTCAATTCCTCTGGATCTATGCAGGGGTCGTTGCGCTCTATGCCTTACTCCGCGGACTCTACGGCTGGGGCCTTGCCATGAACCTCGATTTGTTCGGTCTCTCGATCGCTTTATGGGTCATTACAGAATTACTCTATCGGTTTTGGTCGCCGACATTCAGATGGCTCTCTGGCGGCGTGGGTTTCATCGTGGCATTCGTTTTCGGCATTACGCCGCTTGAAATGGCAGCATCTCCAGAAAAGTATTGGTGGGTGGTGTTATTTTGGTTGCCTGCCGTAATCGCCAAAGAAGCGCCGGTTCGTCGTCGCAACTACTGGCCCTGGTTTCTGCTCGGTATCTTCTTCTATCTTTCGGCTTCCGCTATCTGGCAAACCGGCAAGCCCGACCATCCCTGGTGCGATCCAGACAGCCTCATTCAAGCCCACGGGATTTGGCATTTGATGACCGCAGTCGCGACGGTGTGCTTCTTTGTTTTCTTAAGAACGGAAAAAGAGAAAGCCTCTTTAAACTCTTGAGTGTTGACTCACTCAAAAGATTCGTCGCTATTTGCAGACAATCCAGCAATAGACCATGGGTGCCGACTACGGCTTGATTGCCAGGGTTGCCATGGAGGTGGGCATAAAATCGTTCAACCGCGTCTGGGCACTATCCCATCGGTCTTCATAGAAGCCAGCCAGCAATAACCCAGCATCCAATTGCCCGCCAATTTGGGATTGCAGGCTGTGCGAGAACTCCAGCGCTTCACCCTGTGCTTGTCGTTTCATTATCTGGGCTTCGCTGAGCTGTTCCAGATCGGAAAACGGTAGCGGGTACGTCACCTGCAATACGCCTCCCTGATCAATGTCGTCATGATCAAACATGAAAAAATCCGGGTTCATAAAGCCGCTCAGCAGGCGCCCTCCCGGCTTCAGTATGCGTGCGCAGTGTTGCCAGACAGGTCGTATTTCCTGCGAAAAGACGTTGGATACCGGGTGAAAAATCAGATCGAAGGATTCATCAGAAAAACGGGACAGGTCAGCCATATCCCCCTGTTCACAAACGATGTCCAGTCCTTCCCGCTCGGCGACAAATCGGTCTTTAGCTAGTTGTTCAGGCGAATTATCGAAGCTTGTAACCAGCGCACCGGCGGCTGCCAACAGCGGTACCTGTTGCCCTCCCCCGGAAGCCAGACCGAGTAAAGCTTTGCTACTGACCCCATCAAACCAGGCGGCCGGTACGGGTTTGGTGGGGGTCAAGATCACCTGCCAGTTGCCCCGCCTCGCTTCGGCGATTTCTTCGCTGCTGACGGCCTGAACCCAGGGACTCTTGGCCTGCCTTGACTGATTATCCCAGGCGACCTGATTGTGTTTTAAGACATCAATATGCTGCATATTTAACTGCCGATGTAAGTCATTTTATTAGTGATATCGCACGAACTCAGCCCATGAGATTACTGAACATGTCGGTAGTAATCTCGCGAGGCGGGCCCTGCTTCAGACCTACTTGATATCGGGCGTCTCCGTCGCCAGGCCAGCCGCCAGCCAGGCATCAATGCCGCCTTCGAGGGGATAGACTTTCTCAATACCGAGTCGCTTTAACTTGAGCGCTAACCTAGCGCTCGATGCCTCGTTGGGTCAGTTACAGCAAAGCAGGATATCGCTGTCCCTGGGAATCCTGTCGGCATGCTGCTCAATGGCTTCCATCGGGACCCGCAGGGCATTCGGCAACAAGTGGGGCACGGCACGTATGTCGTAGTCATGGCGCAGGTCAATAATGTAAAGGTCTTCCCCACCCCGCAGACGTTCATCCACTTCCAGAGGAGTGAGCTTGCGCATACGCAGGGAACGAAGAAAGCGCTGCCGAGTAACAAACTTATATCCAAAGTAAGCAATGATGACAGCGCCCAGCGCGAATCCTGCCAACAGCCCGACGTCCGCTACTGCATGCACAATACTTTCGACTTCCGAGTGAAAGATCATTCCAAGCCCAATAAAAACCGCTGCCCAGAGTAGCGCCCCAATAGTGTCCAGAACAAGGAACATGAGCATGCTGACGCCAGTCAAGCCCGACATGGGCGGGGCAAGCGTTTGCAGTCCCGGCACAAATTTGCCGATCACGAGTGAGACAGGTCCCAACTTCTTGAAGACATTTTCCGTCTCGCGCACACAGTAATCGGGCTCCATCGACAGGATGCAGAGCAGATGTAGGACCCGGGCGCCTCTCAAGCGTCCGAGCCAGAACCAGAACAAGTCAACTGGCACTGACGCGAACACCACAAGGAGGACGACCGGCACCAGCGCCATTTCACCCATACCGACCAGTGCGCCTGCAGCAAGCAGCAAGGGGATCGCCGGCAGAGGCAAACCTGCCTGATCCAGAAAAACCCATACGAAAATTAAGACGTAACCGTGTTCAACGAGGAAGGGGAAAATTTCAGCCATTGGCAGCAGACGCTAAAAGGGATGAATGCTACCTCAAAACACCGGAGACGCAAGAAATTCAAGGCCCACGGCGCGATAGAATTCCACTGCCGGGTTGTCCGACAGGACCTCGAGCTGAAACCGTTTGTAGCCCTGTTCTTTTGCCCGCTTGATAGCGCCATCAATCAGGTGGAAGCCGATTCGCTTGACGCGGAACTCAGGCTTTACTGCAAGCGCGTGAATGTAATATGTGGCTGCGTGAACAGCCGGATTCAACCAGCTTGCGTGATCTGAGCGCGCCAGCACTCCGGGTATATCATCCGGGTCAATTACACCGTC
>Ga0181574_10003571_pt1 | contig 13751 bp, 8 predicted proteins | sample 101ome_24_FD_145600 | JGI IMG/M metagenome (GOLD analysis project Ga0181574, IMG submission 145600) | Coastal salt marsh microbial communities from the Groves Creek Marsh, Skidaway Island, Georgia - 101410AT metaG (spades assembly) | ecosystem: Environmental > Aquatic > Marine > Intertidal zone... | reverse complement strand
GATTTTGGATTGCCATGTTTGTAGTTTGCATCTTTGCGTTCAGCCTCCTCGCGTCGCCTGTGAACTATCTGGGCGCATTGGCTCAACGCTTGTCCTCTGCGGACGACGAGCAATGAGACAAAACATCTCAGCGTTAGGTTGATGCCACCTCGCGACTTCGCCAACGTCAAGGGATACCATGCAACGAACACTCGCCTTTGTGGTCCTTGCGTTGTTCATGGCCCCCCTCACCGGCTCGTTGGTGGTGACCTCAGAACCCATCGAGTGGTCCACGCTTGATGACGACGACTTCCAATGGATTCGCTCTGGCTACACCACCGTGGTTCCCGATCAGGCAACTCCCGCATGGGTTGGCGACGAAGCGCCCTGGTGGGAACGCACCACGCTTGACATGAACAGGAACAAGGTTCACGACAGCCTTGAGACATTCTTTGGTACAACCGGCATTGGCCTCTCCTATGGCGTCGATGTCTCAACACACCACCTTGCTCAACTTGACGCCCTAGGCCTTGCTGTTGTTGATGTCATTGAGTCCGTTGATGCCGTGTTGTTGGGCCAAATCAACGCCACGATGATCGCTGACCTCGCTTCCCTTGACGATGTGGTGATGGTGGAACGCTACGGGCAAATACACCTCTACGGCGACATTCAAACGCCTGCCGTCAAAGCACGCAACTCCAGCTTCTACCCCGTTGGGGCCTGGGACCTCGGCTACACCGGTGCGGACGTGAACATCGCCATGGTGGACACGGGCGTAGACAACGAACACCCGGGTCTTAACGAGAAATTCATCGCTGGCTACGACGCTGTATGCTATCTCCACAGTGACCCCTCCTGCGTCATCGCTGGTTTTGGTTCACGAGAAACGGATGGAACCTTTGACCCCGATGATGGCCACCAGCACGGGACAGCCTGCATGGGCATGGCCGCAGCGACGGGCGTTGATTCAAGCGGGTCCCAAACAGATTTCTACGGTTCCGCCCCGGATTCCGACCTGATCGATGTCCGAATTGGCACCGATGCGGGTGCTGGACCTTTTGAGAACTATTTGCTGTCCCAAGAGTTCTACGAATCCGCCATGAACGGCCTCCAGTGGATCATTGACAACAAGGACACTGCATGGGAAGGCGCCGACGAGGAAAATTACGGCATTGACATCATTTCTCTCTCGTGGGGCATCACCTCTCACGAAGGCGGGGGGTCGGATGGCGAGGACATGCACAGCCGTCTGCTCAACGAAGCCATGGAAGCAGGTGTTGTGGTTAGCGTCGCAGCCGGAAACGACGGTCCGAGCAACGACGGTCTCTCCGGCATGGGCTCCTCGAGCCTCTCCATCACCGTCGGAGCAACCGACGACAAGAACACCGTTGACCGAGATGACGACACCGTGGCTGGGTACTCGTCCCGTGGTCCTCGTCGAGACAACGGGGACGGTAACCCACTCAACGAATTGAAACCTGAAGTTTCGGCTCCGGGGACAAACATCGTACAGGCAGAAGGGTGCGTGAGCAGCGGTTCATGCAACAATTTCATTGGCGGCGATGCCTCAGACAACGGCTACACTGGGCGCGGCTCGGGAACCTCCTACGCTACACCTTCTGTGTCTGGGATTCTTGCTATGATGATCGAGGCAAATCCTGACTTGAGCACAGCAGAAATGAAAGAAATTCTGAAGCTCACGGCCGAGCGGCGTGGCGAACCCTCCGCTCCCGATGTGGATCCCTTTTGGAACCGAGATTTCGGTTGGGGCATGGTCGATGCTTACGAGGCTGTGTCGCTCTCCATTTATCTCCGTAACCAAAACTTGACTGGAAACGTCGACGTGTCCACGCAAGTTCACATCACAAATGCCAGCGTCAACGAATCCACGGGACTCTACGAGGTTCGTGGGGTCGCTTGGGGCCAAGCAGGCGCCGTTTCGGCAGTCGAAGTACGCATTGATGGTGGTTCGTGGATGAAGGCCACCTACGAGGTGGTTGAAGGCGAACTCGGGCCACTTGAGCGATTTGAATGGATGGTCGCCTACGACATTGACCAACTTTCCAAGGGCAATCACACGCTCGAAGTACGCGGCTTGAATCAAGAAGGTACGCCCTCTCTTCCCGTCTTTGTGACCTTTTCTGGAACTGGAGCAGGAAGCGATGGAGCAGGAGGACTGAACGCTGACCTGCTCTTTGTCGTGGGTGCCGTGGTTCTCCTCGCATTGATGGTGATGTTTGCCGTTGGCGGTCGCACTGACCCACCGCTTCTGCTTGCCTCTGTTGAGAGCGACGCAATTTCTCATGAGGTCGTTGACGCAGTCTTGGTTGAGGAAGAGGCGAAGAAATCCGGTAAGGGCTCGAAAACATAACTGCATTGAAATGCAACGCTGGCCTCGCCGAAGTCATGCGCACCTTCAGTGACCGTGCACTTGCAATTCAGCCCACTGGGGTGCGCAAGATGTTTGACCTTGCGGGTGATGATGTTATTTCCTTTGGTCTGGGCGAACCCGACTTTCAACCGCCTAAGGTCGCCATCGATGCCTTCTATCAGGCCATGCTGGACGGGCGCAACAAGTACACGACCACCGCTGGCCTTCCTGCGCTGCGAAGGAAAATTGCTGAATCGTGGGCCGCTTATGAAACAGGCATGGACGAGCAAAATGTCTGCATGACCATGTCCGGAACCAATGCGTTGCTGAACCTCTTCATGACCTTGGTCAACCCGGGACAGAACGTCCTCCTACCCGAACCGTATTTCCCTCTGTATGGCCCTGACGCCACCCTTGTGGGTGGAGAGGCCAAGTACTACCCTTGCTTGTTTGAAAATGAATTTATCCCAAGCGTGGCGGACCTCGAAGACTTGGTGGATGAGAATACGGTCGCCATTCTCTACAATTTTCCGAGCAACCCGACCGGGGGGACATTAAACGCCCAGCAGCGAGATGATTTACTTGCCTTCGCCAAAAAACACGACCTCTGGATCATTTCGGATGAAGTCTACGACCGCATTGTCTTCGAGGGTGAGCATGTCTCGTTCATGGGAACCGGATATGACAAGCTGATGGTGGTGAACTCTTTCTCCAAAACCTTCGCCATGACCGGTTGGCGTATCGGCTATGTGATTTCCACGAATGTTGAGGCGATGAAGCAAGTCATCAAAATCCAGTATTATATTTCAGCGTGCAGCAACGATGCCATGCAGTACGCTGTGCTTGAAGCGATGAATCAAGCCAATGACTACCCTGCCATGATGGCCAGTGAATTCCAGCAGCGCTGCAACCTCATCGTTGACAGACTGAACGCCATGCCAGGTGTTCAATGCCACCGGCCCAAAGGGGCCATCTACGTTTTCCCGAAAGTGGATGTCCCAGGCATGACTTCCGAACAGGTTGCGCTTGAATTGCTGAAAGACGGCGTTCTTTGTTCTCCGGGAAGCGCCTTTGGCCCCTCCGGCGAAGGCCACTTGCGCTTTGCTTACACCATCAGTCAGGAGGACATCGCTCGTGGCATGGACAAGGTAGAGGCGACGCTCAACCGATTACAAGCGTAATGAGGCGAAATATATGGGTCTCGGAACAAGCCTCGCCCTGTTCAGTTTGGGTGCGGGTATTGGTCACGTCGGTCCTCGGCTGCCAACGTTGTGGATGACCCGTGGAAAGGGGTTCAATGTCCGCTTCTCCCCACATCCGCAACCCGTCAACTTGACGCCCCACCTGACGCAGCGTGTTCTCCACCTTCGCACCTTTTACTGGCTCAGTTTTGTTCTTGGAGGCATGGTGATTGGTTTCGGTGCAGCCAGCCTCCGTTGGGGTTCCCCCACCTTTGGCTTCGGCCTTTGGATCGCTGCCTCTTGGATGATGCTTTCAAGGCTTCAAAACGCCCTTGCAGGTCGCCCTGCACCTTGGTCGCATCAGATGGCTGTTGAACTTCAAGCCGTGATGGATCGTTCTCGGACGGGTGAGTCATGTTGTGGCGTTGCTGCACCCGCGTGGGAGGTGCAGTGTGTGCGCTGCCAATCCTGTCAAGCTGTCCTCTCTCGTATGGCTCGGCCCGACCTGGGGCGCCCGCGCAGCGACGGTCGGTTACGAGGTATGCTTCGCCTTCTCATCACCGATGGGTATCCGATGAGCGACCCGTTGCCCGAACCCAAAGCAGAGCAAGAATAGTCCTTTTTTTCTCTAAACGAGGGCAACCTTTGAGAAAAGCACGGGATGGCTCGCATCTATGGACCACCGTCCCAACGTTGGCTCGCTCCTAGCGCGCTTGGGACTGACCGGCCAACTCCTCGCCCAAATTTTCCTCACGCCGATGGCTGCGTTTTCGTTGACCTATTTGCTGGTGTTTTCAGCCCAGGGCGGAGACTTTCGTTTGAGCATCGAAGTGGACATGATTCCTTGGATCGGTATGGCTTCGTTGTTTTACGGTATGCTGGCGCTCGCGTTGGCGCTGTCCATGGGGGGTTTTGTCCCCATGAAGGTGATTGAATCGGGTGGTTGGCGCCTCGCTCTTGGCTTGACGCGACATCCCGGAAGCTCCGTTCACCGCTTTGCTGCGCGCCAACGCTACGCTGGTTCTGCTCACGGGCGCCTGTCGTTGTTGGTTCACGAACGCTTCACGGCAGGACATGCGCTGTGGACCATTCGTGGTTCGCTGGTGTTGTTGGCCATTCCCTTCCAAGTTCTGCTGGCTACCATTCCACTCACCCTCGTTCTTTTGTTTCCCGACGGCGTGATACATCAGCATCGTCAACTTGAGCTTGCCCTGTTGCTCTACTGCTTCTGTCTCTTCCTCTCCATCCGGCTTTTCCCTTGGTTTGCCAAACGCTACATTACGCTGGCTTCGTTAGGGAGGAAATTCCTCGGGAATACGTTGCGTATTTCATGGGCCTTCCCAGTCTTTTTGCTCTGGTCAATGGGCCAGTTGTCAACCTATATCGTGCAGCGGGCTCTCGGGGATAACGTGGCGTTGAACATCGCGTTTGAGCAGGATTTGTTCGAATCCCTCATCTCCGCCAGTTCAACCCCCGAGAGTTCGTTTCTGAACCTGCTGACAGCGCTGGCCGTCATGCCTATGGCGGCCTTTACGACCTTGGCGGTCTTGGGAGGTGGGTCTGGGAAACCACCGACATGGATGCAACCTGGGGTGTCTCTGAGCGGCGATGATGAGGTGCAGGAGCAACTCGATTCCCTCTCTTCGAGTTTGGACCAGTTGGCTGCTGAGGTGAACCAACAAACCGTGGCCGCGCCTCAACCCGTCCACACGCCAGCGGTGGTGCAGCATGTCGTCGTGCCCGTGATTCAATCCGTCCCCGCGCAGGTTGAAGACACGCCGCCGCCCATGCAACAAGACACCTCCTCAATGGTGGATGATTTGGATTTCGATCGCCTTGCCTCCTCGCTTTCTTCACCACAGGAGCCTGCCAAGCCTCAAGGCCCCGCCCACGACGAGCCAATCATCAAGGGATTCAACCTTGATGAAATGGATTAATGTGCAAATCCTCACATCAAGAACGAACCACGGAAAGGCGACCTTCTTATGCTCCATCCTGTTGGGAGGGACTGATGATGTCCATGCGCCGATTGATGCCCTTCACCATTGTGATGCTGCTCGTGTTGCAAACGACCGCTTTGAACTTCGTTTCACCTGCCGAAGCCGCCTCTGGTCGTGGCGGTACGAACGACGATTTCACGGTGAAATCCATCACTATCGGAAACGCCTCGGTGAGCGCAGACCAATGGGTCCAGTCCGACGGCAGCGTCGTGGATTACATTTTCATCGGCCAAACCATCGAAGTGACGGTCGCTATCCAGCGCTTCGGACAATCGGGTATCGGGGAAGAAGCCCCCGTCCAACTCGACATCGTTCATCCTGTTGGGTTCGTTATGGAATCCTTCTCGTTTGACACAACCTTGCTCACAGGTGGCCAATCCTACAATCACCTGCTAAAATGGACTCCAAGCGCTGCCCATTCCATTCTTAACACCAGCACGAACGACCTTCACGGTGGCTTGATTCTCAGAGCGACGGTGACCTTTGCAGACGACAACACCAACGCCAACGACCAGCGAGAAAAGGTTGTCCCAGTGGCCGTTTCAGCAAACACCATGGAAGATTGGGCTGCCACTCCTGCCCCCCAATTCCTTTCCGGCAAATACCCTGCAGAAGGCGGCGATGCTGTTGCAGCCGGTTCATGGCAAACGGACGCCACCACCAGCGCCGTTGGCTCCAAACATTGGCGCCACTCCTCTCCGGGGAGTAATTACCCGTCCAACGCTGAGGCGACCCGATTGGTCCACGCCCGATACATGCAGGGCAACTCCTGCGATACCGACGCTCCCGACCCGGGCATGACGTTCGTCTATCAGGCCTATCTTTGCCGAATTCTGTTTTACTCCAACGAATTCGTATCAAGTCAATTCCATCTCCAAGCATGGGGTAGCATGGCTGCAGGGGACAGTGTCTCTATGGAACTTTGGCGCGGCTCTGGTAACATCAGCGATCCGTTTGAATCCATTTCCTGGGACATATCCCAAGGCAACCCAAGCGCAGCACCAGGTCAGTGGACCAACATCTCGTGGGACCCCCAAGAGACATGGGTGCAGACGCCGAACCTCGCCAATCCCGAAGTCTTCCTCGGTGGCAGTTCCTACTCCTTCAGTGTCCTGTTTACCTCGGACAGCAGTGTTGCAAGCGAAGGCTTCCACATTGACGACTTCGTTCACTTCGGTGTCAGCCGTGTCACGGATTACACCTTGGATGTGGAGTGTGACAACCCACTGAACGGCTACACGCTCGCACCCAACGAAATGGCTGTCCTGCACTGCTATCTCACCAACAACGGCTATTCGCCCGCCACCATTCGGTTGCAAACAAACGTGACCAACGACTCCTGGATGGCACCCTACCCCATCATTCGACTCGACGTTGAGGGCAGCAGCAACCACGGCACCAACGTCATTATCCCGCCGCTCGGTGCTGGAAAGACCATCGAGTTCTGGGCCAACCTCACGGTACCTGCGGGTGCTGATGTTCAACAGCGGGTCTGGAATTTGTGGCTCAAGGACGCTAGCAGCGCCCAACTTGGCGAAAAGGCTCGTCTGACGATGGACTTGGCTGTGAGCGAACAATTCAGCGTCGCCCTGACGTCAACCGCCTCTTTACTTGCTGCGAACGTTGCTCCCGGCGAAAGCGGTCTTGTTGATTTCAAGTTGCAAAACACCGGTAACCGTGACGCAGCGTTCAATCTTGCCACGACTTTCTCAGAGAATACTGGATGGACCGCTTTGGTGCAAAACGAAACGGGCGTGGTTAAGCAAAACCCAATCACGCTGTTCAAGGGAGAAAGGGTGGATTTGGTACTCAACCTCACAGCACCTGATCTGGCAAACCCGGGCACCGTTTCGTTCAATTTGCGAGCAACGTGTCCTTCGTGCAGCACGGCGTTGTTTGGGAACGACGTGTTGGTACGAAACATCGAAGTGCCGGTGATTCGTTCCGTCGAACTGGTTGCCGAAGAAAACACCTTCGAGGGCGCTGCCAACGGAATCAGCAAATCGATGTATCTGAACTTGTTCAACCTCGGCAACGATGACGAGCAATACAACCTCTCGTTGGTCCAGAGCAACTGGCGCCTCCAAGCCTCGCTCGCAGCCGACCAATCTCCAGTCCTTGACGCATGGGACGGCGAGTCGGTTGTTGCGGTGTCTTTGGCCATGCCCGTTGGGTTGTCTCCAGGATACTATTCGATCACGGTCACGGCGACCAGCGTAGACGATGCCAGTGTTTCCTCCTCAGTTGAGTTGATCATACAGATTCTCGAGACCGCAGCCGTCCACGTCTCGAACGAAGAAACCGGACAATCCTACATTCCTGGCGACTTGGCCCAAACGATGTCCTTTGAAGTGCGAAACGACGGTAACAACGCTGACAGTTTTGCCATGAGCCTGAACATACCCAACGGCATGGTTGCGGAGTTCACGAACCTCGTCGATGGCAACACCCCAGAGATTGAAGTAGGATCCAGTTACAACGTCTCGGTGGAATTCTCATTCGTTGAGGGTACCGAAGGGAGTTTGGTGCTCACCGTCGTGGCGACAAGCAACGCCGATACCGGCATCAGTGCTTCCGGTCAAGCCACCTACTTGGTGGGTTCCCAAGACTGGCTCCGCATCTTTGCCATCCCGCCGCTTTCCATCAGCGAAGAGGGAGAGTACGAGGTTGCCATTCGCGTCGTCAATCAATACACCACCGGACAACGGGTTGTGATGGACCTCGACACAGGGGAATCAAATTCATGGTTCCAATCATCTATTGCTCGGTTGGATAAGGATTTCACGCTTGGCATCGGTGAAACGAAGGAGATCACCCTGACCGTTGATGTCACCGAAACGACGCTGAAGAACCTCAACGACGACACCCTCACGGTCAACATGACCGTTTGGGCCCGCTCCGAAACGGTCAGTGACGCTGCCAACGCCGTTCTCCAAGTCACCCTTGTGCGCATGGAGTCGGACTCCGCTACAAACACAGACGGTGCAGGTGCCGGCTTGCCGCTTGAAGAAATCGCCCTTTGGATTGTCTTCATTGTCATCCTCGCTGGTGGTGCGATGGTCATCATGATGATTTTGCGAACTGAAGAAGAAGAAGACGAGTACGAAAAGTGGGGCGAGGAGGGCTACGAAGACAGCCTTTCGGCAACTTACGGTGCCGTAGCCGCTGCGCCGACGGTGCCTGCCGCCATGCCCACGCCCGCCCCTGCGCCAGCAGCGCCTGCGCCAGCACCAGCGCCAGCTGCTGACGAAGGCATGCCGCCTCTTCCACCAGGTGGTTTGCCCGCTGGTTGGACCATGGAGCAGTGGAAGCATTACGGTCAACAATGGCTCGACCAAAACCAAGGATGAGCGATTTTGAACCGTGACGCTGACGAAGCGTAGGGTTCAAGTTGCAGGCAACCTCGCCAACGATGCCGGAGGCTCAAACCATGTATGGAAACGGACAAGCGCCCATCTTCATCCTCAAGGACGGAACCCAACGAACGCGAGGGCGCACCGCCCAGTCAAACAACATTGCAGCGGCTAAGGCGGTCGCTGATGCAGTCCGCTCAACGCTGGGTCCAAAAGGCATGGACAAGATGTTGGTGGATTCTATGGGCGACGTTGTCATCACCAATGACGGGGCGACGATTCTCAAGGAGATGGACATTGAACACCCCGCAGCCAAGATGATTATTGAAGTCGCCAAAACCCAAGAACAGCATTGTTTCGACGGAACCACCTCTGCCGTGATTCTTTCCGGCGAATTGCTCAAGCGCAGTGAAGATTTGATCGAACAAAACGTGCATCCAACCGTCATCTGCGAAGGTTTCCGACTTGCTGCAGAGCGTGCTATTGACCTCATGGAAGGTCACGGCATCTCCACAGAAAACGACGATGCTGTGCTCCAAGAGGTTGCCAAGACGGCCCTCACTGGAAAATCTGCGGGAGCCGTGAAGTCCTTTATGGCCGACATCTGTGTTCGGGCCGTTAACGCTGTAGGCGTTGTTGAAGACGGAGAGCGTCTCGTGGACCTTTCCGACATCAAAGTCGAAAAGCGCCAGGGCGGCTCCATCAAGGATTCAACCCTCATCGACGGAATTTTGCTCGACAAAGAACGGGTTCACGCTGGCATGCCGCGCACCATCAGCGATGCAAAGATCGCCCTTGTGAACTCCGCCATCGAAGTCAAGAAAACCGAGGTAGACGCCAAGATTCAGATCACCGACCCCAACCAACTTGCGTTGTTTTTGGAGGAGGAAGAGAATTACATCCGGAACCTCGTCAACACCATCGAAGCGGCTGGTGCCAACGTTCTCATCTGTCAGAAGGGCATCGATGAATTGGCTCAACATTACCTTTCAAAGAAAGGAATCTTTGCCATTCGCCGTGCCAAAAAGTCAGACATGGAAGCGTTGGCAAAAGCAACCGGTGGCTCCATCATCACGAATCTGGAAGACATGAACGGTGACGATTTGGGGGTTGCTGCACGGGTCGAAGAAAAGAAAATCGGAGATTCCGACATGACCTTCGTCACCGGATGTCCCGAAGCGAAATCCGTCTCTGTGCTCCTTCGCGGCGGAACCGAACACGTGGTTGATGAAATTCGCCGGGCCTTTGATGACGCTGTTGGCGTGGTCTCGGTTGCCTGGGAGGACGGTGCTGTCCTCACCGGCGGTGGAAGCGTTCTCGCCGCACTCTCCCGTGACCTACGAACCTACGCCGAAACGGTGGGTGGGCGTGAACAAATGGCGATTGAAGCCTTCGCCTCTGCGCTCGAAATTATTCCTCGCACGCTGGCAGAGAACGCAGGTCTCGATCCCGTAACAACGCTCATTGAGTTGCGAAAAGCGCATGCTGACGGGCAAACTCATGCAGGCATCAATGTCTACGAAGGTGGTGTGGTCGACATGAAGGGCGCCAACGTTGTGGAACCACTGCGAGTGGTTGAACAAGCCATTCAATCAGCGACCGAAACGGCCATCATGATCCTCCGAATTGACGACGTTATCTCCTCCAAGGGCGTTCCAATGGACGATGGCATGGGTGACATGGGCGACTTCAACATGTGATGTTGTTTTCTTGCGTTTTTTTCTTCCAAAAAACGAAGAACGGAAGCCCTTTTTGCTCACGGGCCAATAATAACCTTCAAAGGCCACTCAAGGCTGGGAAAGACTGCCCACAGAGCGTGAGCAAGAGGTCATCCTATGGCAGTCGTCGCAAAAGTATGGATTGATGAAGACTGTATCACTTGCGATGCGTGCGAGGACATCTGCCCTGAAGTGTTCAAGGTCACCGACGACTCCTCACAAATTTTGGCAGCCGTTCGTACGGACGGCGTGTTTGACCGAAACGTCGGGGGCTCGCCTTTGGTGGGAGCTCTTGGCGCCGAACTTGGTGACATCATTATCGAGGCAGCAGAAGCCTGCCCGGTTGAAGTCATCAAGTACGAATTGGTCACCGACGGTGCTGCTGAAGCACCCGCTGAGGCTGCGCCCGCAGAAGTTGAAGCGGCCGCTCCCGCAGCCGCTGCGGCTGTGCCTGCTGCAGGTGCTTCCGAGGCATTGACCGCTGTGTTGGGTGGTGACCGAAACCTCAACATTCTCTTTGGTTCACAAACAGGAAACGCTGCTGGTCTGGCTGAGAAGACGGCGAAATTGGCCGCAAATTATGGCCTGACCGCCAATGTCGTTGACATGGACGGCTTCGACCTTGCATCCCTTGCCTCCATGAAACGAGTCATGATCATCACGTCCACATGGGGCGAAGGCGAGATGCCAGACAACGCTGATGCACTGTGGAACGCTATCAACGCCAACGGTCCAGCTCTGGCGGGCGTGCATTTCTCGGTATGTGCCATCGGCGACACCTCGTACGACGAATACTGCAAAGCCGGTCATGATTGGAATCAAAAACTTGCAGCCTTGGGCGGTGTGGAAGCCTTCCCGATTCAAGAATGCGATGTTGATTTCGAGCCACCCTGGAAACTTTGGGTTGACGAGGCACTACCACGTTTGGCTTGCGTCGATGAATCAGGCACACTCCAAGTGGAGCTCCTCGACGAGATGAAGGCCTATGGCGCAGGGGATGACGACGATGTTGTCGAAGGTGACTTCACGCCGGGCACCATCGTTCGTGAAGACCTCACCATCACGCTGGAAATTTTCAGATACTGCCCCGAAGCCGCGAGTTCCGGCTGGGACACCCTCACCTGTTCCGTGCCAGGGCACGCCTCGCTTGAAGATGTGCTGCTCACCATGCAGCGAGACATCGATGGGAGCCTTGCATTCCGCCGTGGCGGGGTTGCAGGCACACCAACCACCGGTGTTCGCGCTAACGGTCGGGTTGTGCTCAGCGACTCAACCATGATCGGTGATGTCGTGGCTGACGGCGGACGTCTCCGTATCGAGCCGCTCCCCGGTCATCCCGTTGTCCGCGACTTGGTGGTTGACACCAGTCGATACGAGAGCCATCGAAGCCGAGCAGAGCCGTGGATGAAAGCCGACCCCCGTGAAGGCGAGAGACTTCCCTCAGGCATGGCCATGGGTACAATGGATGCCGCTACGGCAACGGCCTTGCACCAGGCCGGCGATGTCCAATCCTTCCAACTGATTCAAGCCATGTCCGATACCCTACCCCACGACCCGCATTATGAAGGTCCAGGTGTCCATTTCCAGCAGTGGTTGCGTGTGCTCGATCCGAGAACATCCGAGAAGCAACGCCGGCAAATCATGAACTCTCTTCAGGAAAAAGACGGTGTTTGGTCGGAAGCCGACCACGCCAGCCTCATGCGCTATGGCGAGGATGGTCGTTTGGCTGCACGAGCCCTCAACGAAGCCCGAGGTGCGTTGCTCAATCAACACCGGTATGCAGGAAAATCCGGCCGTCTCGTTAAGTGGTACGGGCGCAGTGTCAAGTGGTCTGGCAACGTCAATGAAACCACACTTTACCGTCAAGTTCTCGGCCCCCTCGGTTTGGTCAGCAACGTCTTCAGCGGCGTATCTGCCCGTATGGCCCTTGCGTTTACTCGCAACGGCGGTCCACCAATCCGGAGCCTGCAAGCCTTGCTCGTTCCCCCAGCAGGATTGGGCCGTATTCCCAAAATGTTCAACGGGAAAGTCGATGACTATCACGAGGTCGTCAGTCTGTTCAACGAGATTGACCAGCGATTTTGAGGTGAAAAGATGGCGAAGATTGCATATTATCCCGGAAACGTCGCTCGTGCAGGTGCATACGAGGTCGAGGATTGCATCCAACCTCTTTGCAAAGCCCTCAACATCGAACTCATTGAACTCCCACGAGCGAGCAGTGATGGCGGCAACGTCATCAAGCAAGCCACTCCAAAACTTCAGGATGCGCTTGTCGCGCGCAACCTTGCGTTGGCCGAAGCCAAGGGCTTGGACATCATGACGACCTGTGCGACCAGCCACGGCATCATGTGCAACACGGCTGACGACATGAAGCGAGATCCTGTTTATGCCAGCACCCTCAACAACCTCGTTGCTCGCACCTCAGGTGTGGAATACAGCGGGGAAACGCAATCGAGACACTTGCTTCACTACCTCGTAGAAGAGGTCGGTCTTGACGCCGTTCGGCAGGCGGTGAAAAATCCCCTCAACATGAAGGTGGCCGGGTATTACGGTCCCGATATGCAACGAGATGGTGCTTGTGCAGGCGATGACCCGTTCATGCCGTCCTACATGGAACAATTGATTGAGGCTCTCGGGGGGACGCCCGTTGACTACGATTCAAAGTGCCTCAGCGTTGGCTCAACCACCATGCTAACCCTCGAAGATGCGTCCCTTGCCATGACAGCAGCGGTCCTCTCCGATGCCATTGATTCCGGTGCTGAGCTCGTTGTGAGCGCTTGCACGGTCTCACACATCAACCTTGATTCCTACCAGTCCAAAGCCGGTCGTGTGAGCGGAAAGAAGACAGCGGTCCCAGTTTGTCACCTGTCCGAAGTCGTCGCCTTTGCCTTGGGATACTTCCCCGACCGCTTGGCACAACTGCGTACACGAGTGAAGCTCATTGGCTCCTGACTTCGGCTTGGATGTGCTGTATCCAGGTCTTCGCAACCTCGCTCGAGCATCCAGTTCGAGCCATGAGCTCATCTTCTTGAAGTGCAAACAAGGCCCCTGTGTCCGGTGACAACGCCACCGCGACCTCCATCAACGTCTTGTCCATCGGTCCAAGGCTCTCAATCACGTGGGCGTGGCAACGTTCGAGATGCTGGAGG
>Ga0181574_10003563_pt1 | contig 13767 bp, 6 predicted proteins | sample 101ome_24_FD_145600 | JGI IMG/M metagenome (GOLD analysis project Ga0181574, IMG submission 145600) | Coastal salt marsh microbial communities from the Groves Creek Marsh, Skidaway Island, Georgia - 101410AT metaG (spades assembly) | ecosystem: Environmental > Aquatic > Marine > Intertidal zone... | reverse complement strand
GCCCTTTACCAGCGTCTCATGTGGAATTGCACCAAACGGTTTAAACCGATTTCCGTCCACCATTATGTATTCGGGGACTGGTTTGAGTTGTTCTAGTGCACGGTGCATGGCCAGTATGGAAGCGTTCAAGATGTTGATTTGATCGATCTCTTCATGGGAAACAATTCCAACACCCCACGTGAGTGCACGCTCTTCAATTATCTCTCGCAATTCGTCCCGACGCTTACGATTCAATTTTTTGGAATCATTCATCAGTTCCGATGTGAAGTTTTTTGGCAGAATTACGGCAGCTGCAACCACAGGTCCCGCCAAGCATCCACGCCCAGCTTCGTCACATCCGGCTTCCAGTAAATCAGGGTGTTTGCACAAGGGAAGCATAGGCAAAAATAAGCTATGTTTGCAAAACCATAAGTGATGTACAAGTACCGACAAACACTCTATCAAAACTACTATTCAAACCATGCCGGTACTACCGACAAGGACAAGCAACAAGCACACTTTGACCAGCAGAAAAGATACTTTGTTCGTGAGTTTAAAAACCACGTTCCCGCCAATAGAAACTTAAGGGTTTTAGATATCGGTTGTGGTTCTGGTTCATTGCTTGCCGCTCTTAGTGAGTTGGGTTTTTCAGAAGCGTACGGAGTTGACCTGAGTGAGGAACAAGTTGCGATGGCGGCACAATTTGGTGTCAAGAATGTGGTTCAGGGCGATGCTAAGTCATTCCTCGATAAACAAAATGAGAGTTTCGACTTGATATTCGCAGTAGATCTTATCGAGCACTTAGGTAAGGATGAGCTGATCGAGTTCTTGCAGTTGGTTCAAACCAAGCTTAATTCAGGCGGCCAGGTAATATTTCGAACTCCGAATATGGACGCACCGCTTGCTTCAGCATTTGCGTTTGCCGATTTTACACACGAAGTGTTTTTAAACAAGAGCTCCGCAAATCAAATTATGAAATCGGTAGGTTTCAGTTCTGTTCATGTTGTAGAGGGAATCATGTTCATCGAGAGCCCGCTGAAGGAGTTGCTCCGAAAAATAACGTGGGCATTGACCAAACTCGTTTTAAAAATTCAACTCTTTGCAAGTGCACGTACTTGGCACGATGTAGTCTTTTCACCGAACATGGTGATCATCGGAAGAAAGTCATAGAATTCGTTAGTTCGATGGGGAGTTATTTAGCTCACAGATTAAACTCCACGCCCAGGTCTTTCGCCACGTCACGGAGATCGTCATAAACTTTGTCGATTACTGGGATTCCTTCTTTACGACGAATAGCTTCTTGCCTTTTTTCAGGTTCTCCGGGTATAATTACTTCTTCCTGCCCTTCAATGGTTTCACTCGACTTAAATCGATCAATCCACTGATCCATGTTTTTGTTAAACTCTTCAAGTGGACGGAATCCATCAACACGGATAGCACCAACAAAATGCCCGATTCCTTTCCCCGGCATATCTGGAGCAAGTGGGAGAAATGAAACAAAAGGGGGAACCCATGGTCCATAGTTTGCTCCACTCAAAACACCACAGAAAATATCTACAAAAGCAGAGAGCCCATAGCCTTTATGACTACCCATTTCTTTAGTACTTCCCAAGGTTAACAAGCTTCCTCCACCTTTCAGGCCTTTCGGGTCGTTTGTATTTTTCCCTTCGTTGTCTTGTAACCAGCCTGTTGGAATTTCTTCTCCTTTCCGTTCAGCTATCTGCAACTTACCATTTGCAGCGGCTGAAGTCGCCATGTCTATAACAACGGGATCGCGCTCACCTGCAGGTATAGCGTAACAAATCGGGTTTGTACCTAAAAGTCTCTCTTTGCTAAATGTGGGTGATACCAATGGGCTGGCGTTGGTCAGAGACATCCCAATCATATTGTGTTCTAGCGCTTTCATTGCATGAAAAGCTGCGATACCAAAATGATTTGAATTTTGAATGGCTACCCAGCCGCTCCCGTGTACTCGTGCTTTTTCAATTGCAATGTCCATGGCCTTAGCCGCATTGGTTAGCCCAAGTCCTTCGTCACCATCCATCGTGGCGGTTGTGTGCGTTTCGTGAATGATGGTAGGATTCGCGTCTGCTTTGATTCGTTTGGCTTTCCACAATCTGACATATCCGCTCAGTCGCGCAACTCCGTGAGAGTCAATGCCTCTTAAATCGGCACTGTTCAGTACATCACTGGCAAGGACTGCATCGCTTTGCGATAATCCCATGGCGAGAAATACATCCGTAGTGAATTTATGCAGCTCCCGCGCATCAATTTGGTGATACTTGTTTGACATGACTGGGTGCAAATATAAGTAGCTGATACCCACTATGAAATCATTTTTTACTTTGTATTTAGCTGTTTTTCAGTTAATTATGTTGCTTCGAAAAAAAATTCTTTAAGGTGCGCAACGTTTTAATGTTGCGACGTGTCATACCAGTGAGCAAGAAGGAACAACATAGTAGTGTAGATCGGATGATGAGCGACGAAGAACTTATAGATGGTTGTATTCGTGAAGATCGCCAAGTCCAAGGGATGTTGTACAGGAAATATGCTGATAAGATGTACGCAGTTTGCTTACGATATTCAAATTCAAGAGAAGAAGCGGAAGACGTATTGCAAGAAGCGTTCATCAAGATCTTTGATAAGATTTCAAAGTTTCGACGAGAGGGTAGTTTTGAAGGGTGGATGCGTCGAATCATGGTAAATACCGCACTGAGGAGTTGGGATAAGCGGGCACGAAAATTTGAACCTGGCGATTTAGACCATGTTCAAGAGCCTGCACTAGATGCACGAGTGCTTGGAGAGATGGGGGCAAAGGAGATAATGAAACTGATTGAGCAGTTACCTGACGGTTACAAAGTTGTCTTCAACCTGTTTGCTGTAGAAGGGTATAGCCATAAAGAAATAGGGGAAATGCTAAACATTACTGAGAGCACTTCTCGCTCGCAATATGCGCGAGCGAGAAAGAGCCTCAAATTGATGCTGGAAAAATTGAAAGTGACTAAATGAAAATTAACGAATTTGAGAAAGGTATTAAGGACTTGCTTCATGATCACCATGAAGCGGCTCCGGACGTTCTCGGAAACATTTTCGAGAAGCGGACTCCTTTATATATCCTGAAAAACAAGCTGTTGCTGAATAAGTATAAACTTATTGCAGCTGCCGTGGTTACTGGTGCCGTAATTTGGTTGTGGCCATTCAATACCAGTCAAAACGCAGACAGCGAAGTGTTAGAAACTACAGAAACGATCCAAGGCCAAGACTATGTGTCCAACGACATATCGGACAACACTTCGATTTCTAACGATCATTCCGAGGGTACCGACATTTCAACCGAGACTTCCAAAACTGTGAATCCGGATGAGGAGTCGACAATAGTGAACTATGATGCGTCTATTGTTGCAGCAGATGTTTCTGTAACTCAGACTGCTTCTAGTCGCGATAAATCACGTGTGCAGAACGATGCGCACGTTTCCGATGAACCGACAAACACTGTTGAAGCATCAGATGCGATCACAGAAAACGAAAAAACTTCTGAAAATGAAGACGTTAATGACAAAATTGCCATGTCAGAAGGCGTAGACAACAATACTAATACTGAGACTAACTCTGTGAAACCGGTGCAGGAACAAACGGACAAGCAGGGCAAGAACCAAAACGATCTGAAAGAACAAATCGCTACAACTGAAGAAATGGAAAACATGGAATCTGCACCGGCCTCTTCCATGGATGAAAGCGCGGCGAGTTCCAATGATTATGAACTGCCTACTGTTAAGCCGTCCAAGTTATCAATTAGCCTACGCACAGGCCTGGGCTTGGGAGGACGAACACTTGAAGGTGACGGCGAAGCTCAATCGACAAACAAAATTGTAAATCGAATAGAGTCTGAAAAACAAGTGGTGTCACTTGCAGCAACTGCTCGTTTGCACTACCAGGTTTCTGGCAACCTTGAAGTCTATACTGGTGTTGATTACTTCAATCGAAGAGAACGTATGTCATTTGACAAGGATATACCGTTCAGTGAAACGACTATCAGAAGTAAAACCGTTATAAAACAACATCCAGTACTTGGACCACAACAAGTTACAGTACACGATACCACAACAACTTTGGGAGTTCGAAATAAACAAGCATCTCACCTGAACCAGTATACACACATTTCGGTGCCACTGGGTGTTCAACTTACGTTATATGCAAACAACAAACTTGGGGTTTATATCTCCGGGGATGCAGGTCTAGAAGTATACACTCGATCAAAAGGCTTCATTGCCGACGATCAATGGAATACAATTGAATTAGGTAAGTCTTATGACCGCAGTACACTGGGTTACACCTTCGGTTGCGGCGCTGGAGCGTCATACCTACTTACCAATCGAATGAGTGCCATGGCCGGAATTCGCGGAACTTATTTCTTGACTCCTGTTAGTGAGAACAGAAATGTCCTACAATCAGACTATGGTTATGGGTTACTACTCGGGCTGAAGTTTGGATTGTAAACATACATGAGATTTCTTGGTGTCGTAGTCTTTCTTTTTCTCTCCTGGTCCGTGTGGGCTCAGCGAGATTCTGCATTGCTTTCTCCAACCTGGGGAGACATCGTAGTTCAATCTAACGGATACATTGGTGTTCAGAAAAACGGTAAACCATTTAGTCGAACCGGAGCGGAATCAGGTAATTATGTTGGTCTTGTAGCTCCCTGGTTTGTTGGATTGAGTGATACAAGTATTCACGCCATGCAAAACATCAAGATGGATGAGCCACAATTATGGTCAGGCCCAATTGATACGTTTACAAGACTCCCAAAAGACCCTGTTGAATGGGCTTCTGTATGGACGGTTACAAAGAGTGAAATTGAATATCACAAATGGCACTTTGAAGATGAGGGTTATGAAGTGCCTGAATCTTTGAGAAATTGGCCAGCTGCTCATAACGAGTCCAATGTGTCGCCTTATTTAGCCCCTTTTATAGATTGGAATTCGGATGGTGTTTACAATCCGGAAAATGGTGATTACCCGATTATTAGGGGGGATGTAGCTGCGTACTTTATTAGCAATGATTTGTACGGTGAAAACCAGTTAGCTCAAGCCAAAAAATTAGGACTGGAAATTCAAGGCATGGTATACGCATTTAACGATGTTGCGTCTCTTGAAGGGGTGTTTTTCGTGGATCAGTATGTTATAAATCGTTCGAAGAACGACTATGCTCCATTTTATATAGGGCAATATGTTGACTTTCAGATTGGTAGCGGCCAAAACGATCGTTTGGCCACCGATGTAAATCGGAATGCAATAATGGCATTAACTGAAGATACTAGCGGGCTTACTGGTAGTGGGTTTTCACATGTGCCAAGTGCTTCGGTGGTTTCTCTGTCTGATCCGATATATAGCAGTCATGCTTTCTACGGTGATCCTAACAGGGGATTGCCACTTACCTCAGGTTCTGCTCTTCAAGTTGTCGAGGGGAATTGGCCTGACAGTAGTGCCAAAACCAAATCGGGCAATGGTAGAGATGGAGTAGGGGCAGTTACAAAATATATCTATCCAGGCATGACTGACGGAGAAGAAGGGGATTGGCTTGACGAAACATCTGGTGATGATGCCGGGCACAGGACAGGTGTGCTTTCAATCAAGAAGAACAATTTGCTTTCAGGTGGATTCTATCGCCACGAATATGCCGTAGTTTTAAACAAGTCAGGTCTGTCAAGTATGCTCCAAGAGCAAAAAGCAAACATCACGACGAAGCTGGATGATGTTCAATCGTTTTACGACGCAAATCTGTACGTGGGTAAATTGAAACAACACGAATTGACATTTTATCCAAATCCTATGAAACAATCTGATTTCTTTTACTTGTCGGAACCAGTGGAACACTTGGAACTGTTGAACTTATTGGGAGAAAAAGTTGTTGAAGGAAAGAGAGATGAAAACGAAGAAAAAAAATATAAATGGTTGTGCAACGAATCGATTGCTCCGGGGGTCTATCTCCTGAACGCTTCAACAAAAGGCAAAAGATTCGTTCACAAAGTAGTTTTGACCTCTGATTGATGACAAAAAGAGTATTTAGCTTTAACACAAAATTGATTAGATTAGCACGTGAATTATGAGAATAGGTCTACAAAATTATACACTCAAGATTAAAAACTTGATTATCAGTTCGTTAGCTCTGTTTGGAATGATGGCATTTGCCAACGTTCAGCAAGCAAATGCAACACACGTAATGGGTGCCGATATCACTTACAAGTGTCTCGACACGTTGAAATTTGAATTTATCATCAAATACTATCGTTACTGCGGTGGTGTTCCATTTGGTAACCCGAGTAACATTACAAAACTAATTTGTACCAAAACTGGTGCGTCTCAAGGAGTGTCGTTAACGAGACAATCCATTCGTGACGTTACACCGGTTTGTGCAACTGCAACAAAACCGTGTAACCCGTCGAACACAAGTAGGACGGGAGACGGTATTGAAGAGCATTATTATAAAGTCACGATCGACTTTAACAAAGCGCCCTACAGTAACTTGGTGAAAAATGGTTGTTGCGAGATTCGCTTGGAGACAGGACAGTGTTGTCGAAACTCGAACATTACATCGGGTGCGGCCAACCAAAACTTTTACACGTATGCAACAGTTGACCTATGTAAAGCACCGTGTAACTCCTCCCCGGCACTGACAACAGAGCCAATCGCTTATCTATGTTGTAACCAGCCATTCTACTACAACAACGGTGCATCGGATACAGCTAACTTCGACTCGCTTTCATACTCGTTTGCTAACCCATTGAGAGGTTGGAATAACAAAATTGCTTACAGCGGTAACTACACGTACAAATTCCCATTTGACACGTACTACCCAGGTACGCTTAAGCCACCTTACAAAAACCCTAATGCAAACCCACCAATTGGTATTTCATTGGATGAAGAAACAGGTGACTTGATTTTTACTCCGGTAAAGTGTGACGAGATCACAGTAGCTGTGCTCCAAGTAACGGAATGGAGGAAGAATGCCAAAACCGGGAAGATGGAAGTCATCGGGGTCACGAGGCGGGATATGCAATTTATAACGAAACAGTGTCCCGGGAACAACCCCCCGGTCATCAAGGGTAAATTCTCCACCACCGTGTGTGAGGGGTCCCAGATATGTTATACGATAACAACCGAGGATAAGGTTAAGAAACCACCTCCACCATTACCAACGCCAGATCCGGATACGGTTACCATTAAATGGAACCGAGGTATTCCCGGAGCTTCATTCACTGTCTTGAACAAAAAAGCATTGAATCAGTCGGCGAGGTTCTGTTGGACACCACCAATTGGTAGTGCATCGGATATTCCGTATTCGTACACCGTAACAGCGCGTGATGACGCTTGTCCTTTGAACGCTGTAACGGTACGTGCATTCCAGGTAAAGGTAAACCCAATAGCGGAGGCAGATCGTAAGATTACCAAGCTAGATTGTGGTCGATATGCTATTGAATCCGAGCCATTCCCGAACTTTAAGAACCCGGCGAGATTTACTTGGCAGTTGAAGGATACGAATGGTGTTGTAATCTTCGATAGATCATATGGGTACTTTGAGAGTACGAATTCATACCTAAGCTCGAAACAGGTAGACACCTTGAAGTTTAGAAAAGGTGGAACGTACATCTTGCAACACACTATTAATAACAGCCCGAAGTGTCCGAATGATTACTACGACACTATCGTGGTGCCACCATTATTGGAGGTTGACTTGGCGTTTGGTCCTGATACGTTTATTTGTGCAGGAACAACTCTAAGACTACAACCAAAAATTAAAAATGGTGTGATGCCGGTTTCATATAAGTGGGGAACTGGTGACACAACGGAGTACATTGATGTTCAGGTTCCGAATAGAACATCTGACACATCGTTCTACGTTGAAATTAAAGATCAAAATAATTGTACGGCATGGGATACGACAGTAGTGTTCTTGAGAGAGAACCCACTTGTATTCATTGGTCCTGACCGTAGAATTTGTACTTACGATACCATTCATTTGTTCCCGAACGATAGTCTAGCTTATTGGGATGATCCACGTGATACATCAGAAATAAGAATTCGCCAGGGTGATACCTTATATAAAGAGTGGTATCGAGACACGGCGTTGATAAGTCGAGACACGGCATTGACTGGTGTCCATATTGGCGGGCAGTACATTATTAAAGTAGTTGATAGTATTGGCTGTTTCGCAACAGATACCATGAATCTATTTGTCAACGACACAGTTGTTGCAGATGCGGGAGCTGATCAAACTCTTTGTTGGAATGATTACTTAGAGTTAATTGGTAAAACACTGGATACCGCCGGAAACGATAAAACCGGTAGCTTTAGGTGGACCGACATAACCGACCCCAATAATCCGGTCGACTATGGAGGTAACGATACACTCGCCTACAACATACAGCAAACAACGGAGTTCGATTTATTACTCACCGTAACGGAGGACACGACTACGTGTTTCGACAACGATACGGTAGTTGTAACCGTGAACCCACTTCCAATTGTGAACATGCCATCAGACATGGCGATATGTTTTGATGCGGGAGTAATCAACTTGAGAACACTTGAAGATCAGAATGCCAAGGGTGGTGTTTGGAGTTGTAGAACAAAAACTTCAATGATCGACCAAGGTTATATCTTCCAAACCGATAAAGCGTTTGAAGAGTCTGATAGTTCAAGCTCTGTAGCTTACGATATTATGTATCAATATGTTGATCCGTCTACAGGATGTATCCGTGAAGATTCATTTGAAATCAAGGTGAATCCGCTACCTGAGGTAGTACTTCGTCCGGGTTACTTCTGTCAAGATAAAGAAGTGATTGATGTTGTTGATGATCGTATTTTCAGTCGTCCAGGCGGTGCTCAGCTAAACTTAGGTCGTCAGGCATGGAAGTGTATTGATTGCGGTACATACAACGAATCGAACATAATTGTGGATGAAGGAACCGGAACACCGGGAGCTCCTCAAGACTATAAGATTTACATCAACGAGAATGTGATGCCACTTGGAACGAAACAACAGGACTCTATAGTTATTGAGTTCGAGTTCCGTAACGTGTTTGGTTGCTTCAACCGAGACACCGGTACCATTCTAGTAACTAAAGTTCCAAAAATCGAGTTTACCGGTTTCCGTGACTTGTGTTGGGATGAAGGAATTGTTGATCTAAAAGTTGAAAGTAACGTAACACCAATCGACGGTATTTGGAAAGCGATTGATTCAACTGGATTTGACCCTGCAAGTGACTTAAACACTGCATTGAAAGGTGATACCTTGAATGGAGATACATTGAATACACTGGCTACTCCAGATCCGGGAGAAGGTGGTTCACGTACTTACGTGATGAGATACTTCCACGATCGCTCAGGATGTCCAACCTCTAAGGATACAACCCTAACGATTCGAGGTCTACCTGTCCCAATTATTAATGAAGGAGACCTGCAGAAATACCAAGGAACTGCACCTTATCCATTCTGTGAGTTAGACGACGATATCGCTCTTCAAGTAAACTATGCTGGTGGTACTTGGAGTTCTGATGACCCAAGTGCATTAAGTGGTTCTGATTTCAGACCTCAGAATGCAAGTAGCTACAATACTCCTTTCCATATTAATTATGACTATACGGATATCTATGGATGTCAAGGGCGTGATTCGGTTCAGGTGACGATACACCAAGAACACACCATCACCCTTCCTGCTGATACCCAAATGTGTAGAACAGATAACATGACCATAAACGCGAGCGCGTCTTATACAAACTCGACAGGAGTGTTGTGGATACCGCTTACCGGTGGTTCTGTTGATAATCCGAGTGCGGACGATGTAACGTTCTCGTTCTCGAATTCACCGGACTCAGTATTCACTCACTTGTTGTATGCTCAAACACTTGAGACAGCTGGAAATGTATGTCCGTTTAAGGATGCAACCATGCAGGTGATTGTTCATCCTAAACCTGTGGCAGATATTACTGCTGATACGTTAAATGGATGTAACCCGGTTGATGTGAACTTTACAACAACGATCTTGAATCAAGTAGATCCGGCAACAGCAACATATAACTGGAGTTATGAGGATGGTGGTTCTGATTTGGTTCAAAATCCATCCTACCAGTTCACTACAGACGGAACAAACAATGTACAATTGACATTGACCTCTGCTTTTGGATGTGATACAACGCTAACACTCGATGTTGATGTGTATCCAATTCCATCTGCGTTCTTTGTTCCTAATCCGAACAACAGTACTACAGCGGCACTACCTAAATTCCAGTTCAACAACGAGTCTTCGGTTGATCCAGTATTGGGTAGCCAGATAGTTGATAACGAATGGGATTTTGGTATCTTGTCTGAGATTGATGATACAAGTACAGAGGTTAGTCCATTGTTCTTCTATCCATCTGATACAGGTACATACGATGTTAGCTTGAGAGTTAGAACACAGTACGGTTGTGAGTCACAGTTCTCATACCCTGTATTGATTGGACCGGATATCCTAGTATTCATTCCTAACGCATTCTCTCCTGATGGTGGAGGACCAGAGGCAAACGATGGTTTCCGTGCAGTAGTGAATGATGCAGCTCAGTCTTACCACTTGATTATCTTCAACCGTTGGGGTGAAGTAATTTGGGAGTCTGAAGATCGATTAGCAGAATGGGATGGAAACTACGGTACAACCGACGCGTCAAACCGTCAACCGGTTCCGCAAGATGTTTACGGTTACTACTTAGAAATGGTAAGTTGGAGTGGAGAGAAATTCAAATACTCAGGTACGGTTACTCTAATACGGTAATCTAACTTGTGAATATGATATGGAGAAAGCAGTGCATTGCACTGCTTTCTTTTTATGATTAAGTTGTATCTTAGTAGCTATGAGAAACCTTTACGTCATAATAGCGGTGTTGCTCACCGTTGCGACGCAGTCGAAGGCTTCTCATATCATTGGTGCTGAAATATCTTATCAGCATATAGAGCAATACAAATACAAGGCAATTGTAACAGTCTATCGTGACTGTGGTGAATGTAAAATCGATGGTGGTGGAGGTGGATCCACTACGACTAACTGCGGGTCTTTTTACCTGTATTTGAAGTCGTCTTCGAGGAACAGTTGTACAAGCAAGAGCTTAGCTCAGTTCAATCTCACACGTGAGTCCATAACCGAGATACTTCCTGTATGTAGCTCGGCTAAAACCCTTTGCCAAACGGATACGGGATTTAGTTACGGTGTTGAAGCGCATGTGTTCAGCACAGAGATAGATTTTGCCGACTACGACGACTATGAAGAATGCGGATTGGAGCTCTATGTGAAGTTATCTTCACGGTCGGAGGATGCCGATAATATCGTGCAATCAACCGGAGGAGATGCGCTTTACAACTATGCGTACATCAATCCATTCGTAAGTCACAGTTCAGTTCAGTTTGATCAACATCCTCAGATTATTATTCCGGTAAATCAAGCTGTTAGAGGTGCTTTTATTCAACAATCGTATCAAGATTCAGTTGTTGCGAAAATGGGGCGGCCACTTCGCGATCCGGATAAACCCATAGCATATCAAACCGGATTTACCATCAATAAACCAATGACCGTATGGTGCAATGGCGATCCTGGATGTAATGCAAATCCAAACGCTAACCCACCCGTTGGAATGCATCTAGGAAGCGATGGATTATTAGCCTACACGCCGGTAAAAACCAACGAACAAGCCGTTTTAGTTTTTGAGGTGGAACAGTGGAGACGTGTAAATGGAAAGCCTGTACTACTCGGTATTACTCGTCGTGATATCATGGTAGAAGTCAGTAACCTAGGAGCCAAGAATAATGCACCTGTGCTGAGAGGCAGCTCGGTTAGTGCAACGAACGACATTGATTTGTGCTCAGGAATAGATAACTGTTTCAGAGTAACTGCAATAGACAACCCATACAAGTTTCCGGATGGCAGTTTTCAAGATTTTAATACAGTTTCGTACAGCTGGACCTCGGAGTTACCCGGAGCGACAATAAAAGAAGTGAGCATTGCGGCGCCACCATACAAATCGCTCGAGATCTGCTGGAATCCAAACGACAGCATAGTCGGACGATCATTTGATTTATGGATTACAGCTACAGATGATAATTGTCCACTTCAGGCATCTTATTCGACGAGGTATTCTATCGAAGTCTTATCTAATGTTAAGAATACCGTTAAGCTAGTTCCTGGTTGGTGTGATAATTGGCAGCTAATCGCAGACTCCACCTTGAGTGAGCCCATAAGTGAAGTTTACTGGACCGTTGAAAATGAAACGACACAAACCGACACGCTAGGGAAATCAACTCAGGTTTTGTTCAAACCGGATAGACAATCAACCGTTACACGTCATGCAACGCACACAAATGGTTGTAAATCAAAAGTGAGTCTTGTGCTTTCACCCGATACCAATACTACAGAGTTTATTGAAGTAATCGGTAAACAAACGTATTGTACTTACGACACAATAAACTTGGGCGCTCGGGCTGATTTACCGACAAGGTTGACTGATGTAAAATGGCTTCGCAATATGGATACCTTGAGTGAGGACTACACACTGCAATTTCCTTCAGGTAATACTCCAGGTACTCATGTATACACCATTCACGCTACCGCAGAGCGAAACGGTGCCCACTGTACTCAGACTAAATCGGTACAAGTATTTGTTGAAAATGGTCCGGATATACTCGTAAACGACAGTTTCTCTATTTGTAGAGAAGATGAAATTGCATACCTAAATCCTTTGGCTTACCCGGAGGGTGGCGAATGGCGAGCACTCAATCATAATGCAATTCTTGACAACAAGATTGATTTACTTTCAATCCCATCAAACACTGCCAGAGAATTGTGCCAAGAATATCTTGTCCAAGATGCAGTCTCTGGTTGTAAGTCAAAGGATACTTTGTGTTTGTGGATGTTCCCAACTCCGGAACTCAACTTAGGTAAGGCTACCGTTTGCGGTTTAACTGGGTACTTTAACTTGACCAATTTAGATCCTGCACTTCTATCGTTTGGTGAGTACAATATAGATTGGACTATAAACGGTAAGCCAATACCTGTACCGGACATCAATAATCCACATCTAATATTCTTGCCTGATTTTACTTATGGAACGCACACCGTAATAGGACATTACACAAATGTTTTTGGTTGCTCAGTGCGAGATACCGGTTATTTGGTTTTGCTGGATGATTTGGATTTGTCATATCTTCAGGATGCATCTATTTGCCAAGGTTCCAGTTACGAACTAGATGAAATATTTTCTGTACGCACGGATGGTGGTATTTGGATGAGTTCGAATAGACCTGAAGCACTTTCGGAGAACTGGTTGAATGTTAGCTCCTGTGGTGAGGTTGACTTGGTGTACACCTACGATCAATTTGGGTGTTACGCACAGCAAGATGTAACACTGGATGTTAGATGTAAGCCAATTTTAGATTTCAATAATCACGTAAGCATTTGTGAATCGGTTACAGAACTTGATTTAGTTAAACCGATGGAATCCGGTTGGTTTAGCGGTGAAGAAGTTGTTGGGAATACCTTTACGCACACCGGAGTAGGTACCTACGGGTACATCTTCACACTTCCCGTTGATCAGTGCATGTTTGAATACCCTCAAATCATCACCGTTCATGAGGGCCCCATGATTACCTACACTTCATCTGATTTCGACCCAATTTGCGAAGGTGATGAGCGTCCGATGAATGCCGTTCAAGTGACCAATGGAGCATTGAGTATGTCAATTGGTGAGACTCGGATCAACCTTATCGCAGG
>Ga0181574_10003562_pt1 | contig 13768 bp, 10 predicted proteins | sample 101ome_24_FD_145600 | JGI IMG/M metagenome (GOLD analysis project Ga0181574, IMG submission 145600) | Coastal salt marsh microbial communities from the Groves Creek Marsh, Skidaway Island, Georgia - 101410AT metaG (spades assembly) | ecosystem: Environmental > Aquatic > Marine > Intertidal zone... | reverse complement strand
CTCGATTCGCTTCTCCATTACATGGATGAGCTGGTGGAATCTTGTACTGTGGCAAATCGCTTGCAGCAGGGCCCTCGGCACGAACCGCTCCAACCGAATGGTCAGTACCATTTGTTAGCAAATCTACCGCGCCTTGAACATCAAATAGTGGAATTCCAAGAGCGCGGGCGAAATCATTACCACTTCCTATCGGTAAGATGCCCATCGTCTTCTTACTACCTCGCAATCCAGAGGCTACCTCGTGAACGGTACCATCGCCACCTACTGCTACAATCATGTCGTGTTCGTCGGGTAACAGATCGTAGGCTATCTCCATTGCATGACCAACTCGCTGAGTTTCGTGTATGTCGATTTCAAAACCTGCAGTGGTTAGTGCAGTTTCGAATTCAGGCCAACTTTTCGATGATATTCCGTCTCTGGCCTTTGGATTGAGGATACAGGCTATCCTAGGCATAGTTGCTTGAGGGCCAGAACTGAACTTGAATCCTCGCGAATGTAGAAGTCAAGTGTAATGGGTTATTCGGGAGGTCTGAGTTGCATGGACGATGAGGCACAATTCATGCGACGAGCGATTGAAATCGCTGAACGTGGAAGGCATCGCGTAATGCCGAATCCGTTAGTTGGTTGCGTCCTAGTCAAGGATGGAAAAATCATCGCCGAGGGTTGGCATGACCACATAGGCGGCCTACATGCAGAACAGATGGCAATTGCAGATGCGGAAGCGAAAGGAGTAGCCACTCAAGGCTCTACAGCCTATGTTACATTGGAGCCATGTAATCACTTTGGAAGGACTCCTCCATGTACAGAAGCACTACTTTGGGCGGGAGTAAAGAGGGTCGTAATCGGGGCCGATGATCCGAACCCAACAGTGCGTGGAGATGGTGCTTCAGCACTGGTAAATTCGAATGTAAAGGTAGAAACTGGACTTCTAGCCGAAGAATGCGGTGAACAGATGAGTGAATTCATGCATTGGTGTCAAAATATGCGTCCAGAGGTCCTATTGAAGGCTGCAATTGATGTAAATGGTCGAGTTGATTGTGATCCTGATGAGCCGGCGCAGCGATTTTCTTCTCCAGAATCATTGGAAATTGTTCATGCACTTCGTGCAGGTTCTATGGCGATTCTAGTTGGTGTTGATACCGTTGTCCGCGACGACCCTTCTTTGACGGTGCGGGGACCAGACATAGGTCCACGAAATGCACCAACACGAGTTGTCATTGACCCAAGTGGCAGATTACCCTCTGACTGTAAATTACTGAACGATGGTGAGGCACCAACTCTGATAATTCATGCCGAGCCTTTCGAATTGCCGAATACTGATGCAGAACACGTTGAACGTGCGATTCTTTCGGCTAGTGAAGGAGAAATTACTATCGCTCGAATTCTAGATTATCTTGGCGATAGAGGAATTCAATCACTGTTGGTAGAAGGGGGGCCAAACACTTGGAGGAGGTTCCTAGCAGAGGGGCTTGTCGACAGAGCTCACCTTTGCCAATCACCTGTCGAACTAAGTGGCGAGGGAACTGTATTTTCAGAGAATGAATTGAGTACCTCCGGGTTGAAGCAAATTAGAGAAATTGATGTGGGTGGAGATAGAATTAGTCACTGGAGGCGAGAGGATTAGCCGATCGTCACAGCAAAATGGGTTGCAACGCTTTCTTGCAAATCCACTGGTCAAGTCATTCATTGCCTACTCGATTTTTAGGGCATTCTACGGAATAGGTATTCTAATTGTGACCTATTTCATCGCTACAAGTGAGAATAATCCTTGGTGGTATTCACTGGTATTCCTTATGTTCTCGATGGTATTCTCAAGGGTTTTATTCCGTTGGATAAAGAATCGACGAGCTACAAAAGAACCAAGTTTTGACTAGTGTAAATCTCATAGTCCGCTTGCATCGGACAGCTTCGTGGACAACGAGGTATTCCTTCTATTGATGTTAGTTGGAGTATTCGCCGGATTTGTAGATAGTGCTGTTGGCGGAGGGGGCTTACTTCGATTACCTGCAGTTTTGTGGGCCGGCCTACCTCCCCATGTTGCACTTGGAACTAACAAATTCTCGTCAACTGCTGCAGCTGCTGTCGCAAGCGCAAAATATCTACAAAGCGATATTGTACCGAGAAAAGCCGCATTTATCGGCTGGATTGTAATGATTATTTCTTCAATGATTGGGACATACGCTGTTTTACTGGTCGAACCAGATATACTATTGCCGATTGTGATCGTTGTACTGATTGCATTATTCTTCCATGTTTTATTCAATCCTAAATTTGGCAAGGAAGAGGAGATTCAGGAGGAAAAAGTGATTCCGTTAACAGTTGGTATGGGAACTGGAATAGGATTCTACGAAGGATTTCTTGGGCCTGGGACTGGAAGTATGCTGATGGCCGGATACATCAAAGGCGCTGGATTTGGCATGGACAGAGCCGCTGCAACAGCCCGAATTCTAAATTTCGGAGGGAATATCGGATCGTATGCAATATTCGCAATAGCGGCATCAGTAAATTACGAGGTTGCTATTCCTTTTGCTTTAGCTAACATGATTGGAGGTTATCTTGCACCTGGTTATGTTCTGAAGTATGGTTACGCATTATTGCGACCAATGTTCCTCGTAGTGGCAGCCATCATGATTACAGTTCAGATTGTCAGTTATCTTGGTTGATTATCAGATAATAGATATGTCCCATTCAACGTTTGGTTTATGCCAGTCCCTCAGTTGATCAGTCTCTAAACGGATTTGGATTCCTTGTCCGGGCTGTATAATTAGTTGGTCTATGTTGAAATCAACTATCTGTTCATTGCTTCTGAAAGTATCGTCAAAAATGATTTCCTCAGATACTACATTTCCTTCCTCAGTCCTCTGGACTATTACTCTTAGATGACATTCTTGGAGTGGATTCCTCAGCGAGCATGATTCGCTGCTCCCATCATGTTCCACCACAAGATATCCTTGAATATTTGAATTCCCACTTGGTGGGATTAGGTCAATGACTGTGTCTTTGGCAGTTGGAGCGCATTCACATTCCATGTTATCAACTTCGGCAACTCCAGTTAAATCGACTGTAATTGTGATAGCTTGAGTCTGAATCTTGTCAGACGCAATCGAAGTCGCAGTAACCATGTATACACCGGGGAATTGATATTCATGTGACACAATTTCTCCTAAAGCTAGGTATCCATCTCCGAAATCCCAAGTTACGGATTTGCCATTTAGGCTTGAAAATGTGAAATTATGATTGATGTATGTAATTTGTTTCTCCTCGTTGTTATCACCTTCGTCTACTTCAACTAAGGTATAGTAATTCGTACCTGAAGCAGAATCAACCGATATGGAGAATTTTGTCTCCTCATTGGATACAAATGTGACAAATTTTGTCCCTATTGAAGCACTCCCAATCATTGCACCGAACAGGAATACGAATGCAAATGATGCTAGAAGCGTTCTTTTTTCCATATGAGGCTGAGTGTGCTTGTAAATATGAATGAGTGTTTGAGGGAATAATCCGAATTCCACTCCATCAATGGTATGTTTGTGGTGGGCGATACAGGATTCGAACCCATGTCCTAGCGTCCGAAGCGCCAGATGATATCCAGACTACACCAATCGCCCGTGCTCTGAGGCGAGCGTCAGCCTTTCTTCAATGCGACGGGTGGGCGACGACGAGTAGACGAGCCAATGAGCGGTGAACTTTGACCGGAGCCATCAGTACAACTTTCCAACCACGGTCAAGCATTTCGTCGGCTACCTTTGACCAAGGTTTACCCATCACCAAATAGTCAATGGGTTCATCTGAATTATCTTTCAATATCGCAGGGTCTGTGGGAAGAAGAGTGCATAGAGAGCCTGAATGGTCAATAGTTCTAGCAGCTGAACAGGCTTTCAGGAATAGTTGGTATCCATCATCCGATTTCCAAGCATTTCGTCCATATGGCGGATCAAAAGCAAATATTGCTCCACTTATTTTACCCCATATATCAGGGGTTAGTCCTACACCGGATTCTTGCACGTCCCATGTTGCTGGATAACTACTGCAAAGGTCCTCTGAAACCCATTGCAGATTCTCCTCTGTACCTTTCACCATCTTTGGGTCGAGATCGCTTGCAAGTACATTCAATCCAGCTAACATTGCTTCTATTGCGATTCCACCCGTTCCACAGAATGGATCGATCACAGTTGTCGGCTCTGACTCTGTGCGATGACCAAGTGATATCATCAGTCTAGCTAATCTAGGTTCTAACGAGACAGGTTGGAAGAATGGGCGATCCGTAGGAGAACGGCCCCCCCAACCCGAACGTTGCCAATTTTTCTGTTTCAACCCCCAGATAATCATCGGTGGAGAGAGGTATTGTGGGTCAGGGTGATTGGGTGGATCCTCTGGACCCGCTAGGAAAACTATGATTTCATTTTCAGGAGTCTCCAAATCTACCGGATTTAATTCTCCAAAGACTCCTGCTCCTACTTTCTGAGCAATTTCTGAACGAGAAAAACCTGCTAAGGATGAACCGATTACATTGACTCGGACTGCAAAACTTCCTTCTGGAAGATTTTCTTTCGCCCAATCTACGATTCGCTGGATAATATTCTCTGGTTCTACGACTTCACTATGCTCAGCATTGCAGAGTACTTCATCGACTAATGCTGACCTAGTTAGTCGATTGAAGGCTACCTCATCTGTCGAAGTAGTTACTACAACTCTGGGATGAACAAAACCAACAGGGCCTACTAATGCTTCAGCCTCTGAACGGAATAATGCTGGATGCCAGCCGCTTCCAACAAGGGTCAGCCCGCTCAACTTACTTCCTCCGTCCTTCTCGCCCCCGACTTCAACCCTAAATGCCTCGACGGACAGGATAGGCTAAGCATCGGTAGGGGGGAGTGAATCTGGGCTGTAATTTGAGAGACTTAGCGACCGCTCATCCCCTCGAATTGAGTGAAATGTCTGGGCAACGTGTGGCCGTCGATGTTTTTCTTAACGCCTACCAATTCATCACGAGTCTAGTGGGTCAAGATGGAAAGCCACTATCTTTCGATGGAAGGCCTGTTGCTCATTTGATGGGATTTCTTGACCGAGCAACTTGGATGCTTGGGAATGGTATCGAACCTGTGTTCATCTTCGATGGCCGCCCGCATGACCTGAAGATGGAAACCTTAGCTGGAAGAAAGGAGCGCAAGGTTGAGGCAGTAGAGAAGTGGGAAGCAGCAGTTGAGAATGGAGATATGGTTCTTGCAAAGAAACTCGGACCACAAACTGCGGAATACACACGAGACATGGTTGCTGAAACCAAGCGACTATTCGATTGCCTTGGTTTAGTTTGGATAGAAGCACCAATGGAAGCAGAAGGTGCTGGTGCTGTCCGATGCGCGAATGGAGAGGTTGCAGCAGTGGCAAGCCAAGATTGGGACACTCTACTATACGGCTCTCCGGTGATGATTCGAAATCTAACTAGCCATGGACGCAAAAAATTTGGTCGATTGTTGACCGCTGAGAAAGTAGTTTTGCAAGAGTTACTGGACACTCACGAGATTACTAGAGAACAATTGGTGGACCTTGCGATAATGATTGGAACTGATTTCCATCCTGGAATCAGGGGAATCGGCCCCAAAACCGGTTTGAAACTAATCAAGGAGCACGGTACCATGGAAGCGGTTTCTGAGCTCAAAGGTTTTGAGATGCCAGAAAATATCGAAACAATACGCGGTTTATTCCTAAACCATCCCGTGCACCCAGATCCATTACCAAAAGCTTCGCGAGCGGTCGAGAAGGATTTACGAGACTTCCTGCAAGGAGAGTGTGGATTCTCTGATGGAAGGCTACAGAGGGCTTTGGATAGGTTGGCTTCTGCTAATCATCTCAAATCCGATAGTCAGCCGACCCTATTCGACTTCTGAGGTTGGAAAAAGGGGCGGTTCACTCGGGGACTGAAGCGCCCCCGAGGAACCTGTCACCGCGAATCAACGGACCGCGGGCCTGAGCAGTAATCGACCAACGTTACTGTATCACAGTAGGCTGCCGTCGCTTTCATCCTCGTCGAGGATTCCATCGGCGTCATCGTCGTCATCAAGATGGTCTTCAATACCGTCATTGTCGTGGTCGAATTGACCAGTCAATGGGTTGCCATCGTTCTGCTCGAACCAGTCGGAAAGTCCGTCGTTGTCGTCATCTGTATCTACTCTGTCGGTTAGACCATCGTTATCGTGGTCGTATCTCCAGAGACCGATTGCACCGTCGATTTCGTCGACATCAAGGATGTCGTCGTTATCGTCGTCTGGGTCAACTCCGTCATCTAGTCCGTCGTTGTCGTGGTCCCTACGGTAATCTTCTCCGTTTGGCCCAACGTCGTTCCAGTTGTCGATGCCGTCGTTGTCGATGTCGAAATCGATGTTATCGCGTACTCCATCATTGTCGTGATCGTAGATATCCGAGTTAGGGTCGCCGTCATTGACTTCCTCGCGGTCGTCTATACCGTCGCCGTCGTCGTCATCATCCTCAGCGTCATTGATGCCGTCGTTGTCGTGATCCTCTGGGAATTCATCCACGTTATCGGGGATACCGTCATTGTCGTCATCAAAATCCAAATCGTCTGGAATACCATCGCCATCGTTGTCGTTCTCGCCGTTCTGGTCTTGGTTGTCGAGCTGCTGACTTTGCTGCTGGTCGGACTGCTGGCCCTGCTGACCCTGACTGTTGTCTTGGGTCTGACCTTGCTGCTGCTGGTTCTGACCGTTCTGGTTGTTACCATTCTGGTCTTGGGACTCTTGGTCTCCCTGTTGTCCACTTTGTTCACCACCTTGCTGCTGGCCTTGGCCGTTGTCTTGCTGGTTGGATTGGTCTCCACCTTGCTGACCGCTGCCCTGCTGACCGTTTTGACCGGATTGGGAACCCTGGTTCTGGCCTTGGCCCTGTTGGCCGCCTTGGCCTTGGCCTTGGCCGCTTTGACCTTGACCTTGACCGTTCTGACCTTGACCTTGGCCCTGACCTTGGCCCTGGCCTTGGCCTTGACCTTGGCCTTGACCTTGGCCTTGACCCTGGCCTTGACCTTGTCCTTGACCCTGGCCTTGACCCTGGCCTTGACCTTGGCCTTGACCCTGGCCTTGACCCTGGCCTTGACCTTGGCCCTGACCTTGTCCTTGACCCTGGCCTTGACCTTGGCCTTGACCTTGGCCCTGTCCGTCTTGGTCGGAATCTCCACCGCCATCAGTTCCGCCGTCTCCAGTACCCTCTCCGTTGTCACCGTAGTCCGGATCGTACGCATCGGGGATACCGTCGCCATCCGAATCCGACATCGACCCATTGTTAGGATCGTTCGGGAACGGATCGTCTGCATCCAGCTGCCCATCACCATCGGTGTCTGCCGAGTTGGGGTTGGTACCGGACGCGTACTCCTGAGAGTTCGTTAATCCGTCACCGTCTGGGTCCGCGTTAGCGTCACTAGCCGAGTTCGGATTTAGTCCGTATGCAACCTCCCAACCGTCCGGTAGACCGTCATTATCGGTGTCGGGGTTGGTGGGGTCCGTGCCTTCAGCTGTCTCCTCTGCGTTTGTCAAACCGTCTCCGTCCCAGTCGGCTCCTCCGTCGGAGGGGTCGAGTGGGTCAGAACCATCAGCTGAAACGCCAACGGAACCGGCCATCAAAACAAGGAGCAGCGCAATCATCATGCTCGTATTCTTTGTTTTCTGCATTTTCTTTTCACTTCCAAAATTCAGTTCAGAGAACCCGCCGTTCTCTCTTTCCGTTGAATGCTCGCGCTCGTCCTTGCGCGAATCTATTCCTCCGGGAGTGACGGATGCTTTCTTGGAGCCTACTCGGTATACTCTCCACGACCATACTAAACGAAGCACTGCGCTCCATTTTTGGTTTTGTGGAATATTGTATTACTTTGCTTGCTCCTCCTCTTTTACGCATCCAATCTCACGGGCTTTCATAGGGAACCCACCGTTCCCTCTAAAATCTCAGCCATTGTGTGGCTATATCAAGAGTTCCCGAGTCTGATCAACCCTATTTTCTAGCCGATTTCCCTTCAAGGAGTAAGTGCGGCGAGTTCTGCACGGAATCTCGTCGAACCCATGAAGTGGAGCACTGGGGTTGCTAATGTCCCAAGAATTAGAGTTCCGAGAAAAATATTCGACCACAATTCGATTCCTGTTCCAAAGGAGAAGAATAGTAACCATCCAGCGAGAAGAAAACCCCAGGGCCTGAAGCGTCGGGCAAAAAGTGCTGAACGTGCTCGAACTAATTCGTCTGAGTAAAGAGCGGTTTCTTCCCCTTCTGCCAGCATATCGTTCTCGGTGGCGCAACGAACGCAAACCTGGTAGCGGGGACCATTACCACTAACGAACTGCGAGTTCGGGTAGTTTTGGGTGCACATACGACATACTGGCATAGGCGTCAACCTTTCCAACAAACATCGCTCCTTCAACGCTACGGTCATCTAACCTGTTTGTTGACCTCAAACTTACTCACTTTATTTGAAAAATTTAGGAATGTTGTAAGTAAGTCTAGTCCATCTGGGCTACCTACCGATTCAGGGTGAAATTGCACCCCCTCAATTGGAAGAGTGGGATGACTTATCCCCATAATCAAACTGCCAGATTGATCCCATGAGTTCGCTTTGAGATCTTCATTTGTCGAGTCTAACACCAAACTATTGTAGCGCATCATTACAATCTCCTCAGAGGCATTTTGGAACAGACCCGAGCCATCATGGGTGATCTTTGAAGGCACCCCGTGAACTGCGCCCAGTGGTGATTCGATTAGATTCCATCCCGCTGCCAGACCAATTGCTTGGTGGCCTAGGCACCAACCAAGTAGTGGAATAGGATTCTCCGAAATTTTCAATCTGTTTTGCAAAGCCCTGTGGGCAATTTCCATACTTAGAGGAGAAAGTTCTGGGCGAGATGGACCTGGTCCAATGATGATGTGGGTTGGATTGTGAGCGTTTAGTAAGATATCGACATGATTTTTTGTATCGATTTTTGTAATCGGTCTACCCTCAACAATTGTCACCTTTGCTCCAAGCCGATTCAGGGATTCTGCGATATTATTAGTGAAAGAATCAAGGTTATCGATTAAGAGGACGTGATAATCAATATCCAAATTCTCTTTCTTTTTAGCCCCTGGAGAAATTCTACCCAATGCTCCTTCAACTTTGGGTAGAGGAAGAATTCCAACTTCTCCCTCTGGCAATTCTTCACTACTAAATCCGGTTCGGAATCCCCAGGTCGCTTCGGTTACTGCTGCAGCTTTCCAGCGTGCTTCCTCGACCTCGTCAGCAGGATTTGAATCAATTACTACTCCACCGCCTGCTTGTACCGTAGCATACCAAGATTCTGGACCGCTGCGAGCCTCCATAGTTCGAATTAGTATGTTCCAATCGGCCTGTCCTGCGCTTTGATTTAGATGACCGATTGAACCTGTCCATGCACTTCTAGGTGAACCCTCTAGTTGATCGATAGCCGCCATGGTCACAACCTTTGGGCACCCAGTGATTGAGCCGCCGGGAAATAGGGCAGCAAGAGATTCTCCCGGACTTTTGTTTAGGCTAAGTTCCCCTTCCACTCCGGAAACCAAATGTTGAACATTTGCCAAAGCTTCAATGCGGCAATCAGACCAATATACACTGCCGCTTTGACAAACAGAGGAAAGATCGTGTCTTTCCAAATCAACTAACATCAAGTGCTCGGCCATTTCTTTTTCTGATGATGCTAATTCTATCCTAAGTTCAGAATCTTCCTTCTCGTTCCTTCCCCGTGCTCTTGTTCCCTTTATTGGTCTGGTTGAGACAATTCCAGATTCAAGGCGCATCAATCTCTCAGGAGAGGCTGATGCGACTGCCCAACCGTAGTCTGCTAACTGGAACCATGAGGAAAATGGAGCGGGGTTAGAGTATGACATTCTAAGGAATGTATCCCATGGTTGACCGGACATTTCCCCCTCCCATTTCCGGCCATAATTGACCTGATAGAGATGGCCGCCACGAATTGATTTGCGGATTTTCTCGACTTTTCTCGCATGTGAGGAATCGCTCTCACTATCCGGTACTTTTGGTTCAGGCCTATTTGGAATTTGTAAATCCGAAAGCGTTGTGAATTCATGCTCTAACCACTCATGCCCTTCAATCGCAATTAATCGCAATTGATTGTTAGTACGTTCGTGTATCCACCATGCATCACAACGCCACAATACACCGAGTAGCGTACCCGGTTCTGGTGTATTTGACAAACGAATAGAATTTGACCAGCGGCCTAAATCATAACCGAGCAAGCCAGCGAATCCGCCTGGAGTTACAGGCTGTTTTTCTTGTAACTCAACTTTGATTTCAAACTCAGCAACGATAGACAAGGCTTCATCTAATGTTGCTGGGTTATACTCCTCTTCTGTATGCCATCGCCCTTCTATAATTCGTTGACGAACCAAGCTCAGAGGGGGAGAATTTCCTAAGTTTATTTCACCATGAAGTGCAGAACCTTCACCTGTATCTTCACTATGTGGTTCAAAGAAGAGAAAACGAATACTGTCCAAAGCAGGAAGCATGGAATTTTGTGACAGATCAGTCACAGGCCCACCAGAATGAAGAAGCAATTCATCTGCTTCACGATTTCTCCCTTGCAACATGGAAATTAGAGGAGATTCATGCGAGTTAGCCTCTATCCTGCTGATTACTCTCATTTCAGCCCTCCAAATCATCCAGACCCATCCATGCAGTCTGTAATCGAACCATCCAAGAATTATACGCAGCCTGATACAGTCTACCATTTGGTTGACCAATTTTCCTTCCGTCAATTTCGCCTAACGCCTGAACTCCTAGGCCACTTCCTAAGACTATCATCTCAGAAGCTCGAAGTAACATCGGGAGAGTCAATCTCGCTTCCCTTACAGGCACCCCAGCACTCTCGATGCCTTCTCTGATTTGCTCTAGAGTTACAGAGTCTAGTGCGCCTTTCGAAGGCGTTGGATAGTACGCAATACCATCATTATCAAGCAGAATAGGCATACACCTATCGCCATCAACTAGAATATCTCCATCGAATAGAAGAGATATATCCGCCCCATGCTCTGTAGCAACCTCTCGAGCATGAAAATATGGTTGCCAATCCCCGTGTTTGGTACCTCTTACCGAACCATCCCATCGCGGTGCTTCAAGACTAATTGCTTTCATTGGATTGGGCCATCTTCCATTTACTCTAGGAACCAAGTTGACATCGCCATTTGGATTGACTCCTAGTTTAATCAAAAATGGAGCTTGGTCTTCTCCAACAATTGGTTCGCCTGGAATCTCTGCCTTACTGAGCGCTTCGAAGATAAGTTCGGTTAGGTTGCCTGGAAGATCGAATCCCAATCTCTCGGCGTGTCGATAAAGGCGAGCAATATGCAAGTCGGCTGCTAATAGACGGGACTCTCCGTCCCAAGCAATGGTGGTGAATACCTCCGAGCCGGGGTCACCAACCATAGACTTCGATAGATGTATAGGGCTTCAATCCGATGCTGATACAATCAGAGCATTTCGTCTAAGAAAGATGTGTCAATATCATCATCATCTGAATCTTCATCACCCAAATCATCGAAGTTTAGATCATCTGCCATATCGTCAAGATCGCCAAGATCTAACTCTTCATCATCATCTCCGAGTAATTCATCCATAACTCCGCTATCAGCGGTTGGAGTGGAATCTAGATTGTCTTCCAGTGAGACTGCCGCATTAGTCATGGAGTCAGTGTAATTGCTCTTACTTTCTTCAGGAGATTCTCCATCCTTGCGTCTAGCGTTAGCGACTAATCCGGTGTCAATTTCTAAGTCATCAGCGCCGAAGTCTTCGTCTTCGGTAAGCCCGGCTGCCTCCCGCTCCAATTGCTCTTCCAACTCGACTTCTAGAGCGCCCATTTCCCATGGCTGAGGGGCAGAATCTCCTCTTGGCCTGATGAACATCATTGCACCGATTAGGAACATTGCTACCGAGAGTGCAATGATCACCATATTCATGTCACCAGCCAGAATTCTATCAACCCATGATTCACCTGCAGCATCATCACCCGGCTGGGTAGTACCAAAGCTAGATTCTTCCCAAGGTTGAACTTCTACTGGATCGGCAAAGAATGTGTGAACGTCTCCATTGTAGGTTACGATTTCAACCCAATATGTCTCTTCTCTATCAATCATCTCACCATTGAATTCATTGAGAATCAAAATCGTATCTCTCATGCCAGACTTTACCAAAGAAGCGTTTCTAGTATCATCAAACGATTCTAGACTGACAAATGCATAGTAACTTGCATACATAGGGTCATCGACATTATCCCAACTTACCTCGATAAGAGAACCTGCAGCGTTCCAACTCGCTCTAATGCCACTGACATCTGGACACTCTGGACACGGATCTGCAGATAGTTCGTCTGCAAGTTCTATCCAAGAGTTAGCAAGATTGTCTGTCCAAGCATTGCCTGAGGAATCAACTGCTACCACTGCGACATATATTCGGCGGTTTGGTACCAATGGAGTTGAAATATCATCTCCATAGGCTGAGAACTCGGTTAGTAGAACAGGAAGGTCCTGTTCTCGATCGACTATCAATGCGGGTTGTAGGTCATCGATTCTCTGCAATAGAACTGGAGTATCGATTACCGCATAAATCCAGTATTCTCCGATGTCGGAGGCGTCAGATGATGGGAACTCCACAAACATCGCATTTCCGGCGTCATCCGGTCTATCCCTAAGAACAGGAGCTAGCAGTCGATCAGGTGGAGATACGTCGCCGCGATTATCCATTGGAGTTACTAGGACCATATGTTCCGACAGACCACTAAGGTGAACGTTTCCAGAGATGTCATGGATAGTAACCGTAACATACAGCGGAATCATTGATTCGATTGGACGCACTTGTAAGGTATCCACAGAACTACCATAGAGGGCGCTTTCTGCAGTGTATTCTAATTTGAAGTTGGCCCCAAACTGGCGCTGGTTGATTACAACTAATCCACATTCAGACGGATTATCATTACAGGATTCCCAAATCTCGGTAACATCGTTCAATGGGTACTCGGAGACCCAAACTGTGTAGAAAGAAAAGTCATCAGCGGATGAACGATTCCAGCGAATATCAATTGCAGAACCATCATCCTCTGGATAATCCCAAGCGTCAAGTCCAGTGACTCGATTTGGAGGAATTGCTTCACCATCGAAATCAGCTTCAGGAGTTGCATCTACGACAAGTACATTGTCGACATCACCATTACCCCAGTCATCAAAGGCAACTACTCCAATCCAATATACGGTTCCATCAATTAGACGACTTTCACCTAATGAGTTAATGATGATTGACGTAGTTTCACAACTATCGGTATATCCTGCAATCGGCCAACCATCTACTGTCGAAGGTGGTTGCCAACCAGATGCAGGTAGAGCATACACAGCGTAGTAGGTACAATCCTCCTCAGTGTTTGCTTCCCAAGTGACATTGATTCTGCCGCCTTCGTCGTTCGGCACGTCGAAGGCTGTTGTTCCAACAATCGGCATCGGTGGAATACCATCATCCAAACCACCGGCAGTAACCACTGGGCCGATTATTGTGGCATTATTGGCTGAGGATTGTCCTGCTTCATCTACACAAACTGCCGCAAACCAATATGGTACACCACCTTCCAACTGTAGGGCAGTTGAGTTACCTGTACTCCAATGGAATTCGAATGGGTCCGATAGACCGACTATGCTGGTAATCTCCTGTTGCACTGCCCATATCCTAACTCTGTCTGGATCAAGTTCGGTGCAAGCAGCC